>OLZA01000310.1_pt1 | contig 35124 bp, 31 predicted proteins | sample 1673431 | NCBI WGS metagenome assembly OLZA01 (sample SAMEA103958111, study PRJEB25191) | human gut metagenome | biome: human-associated habitat [ENVO:00009003]; feature: intestine environment [ENVO:2100002]; material: feces | place: Germany | collected 2013/2015 | reverse complement strand
CGCCACTGGTGAGAGTTATTCAGACGGTAAACGATAATTTACAGCAGCAAGCATCCGCATTGTTTTCGAGCTTCTATGATTGGTCAAATACCGAGGTTAGATATACTGATTTGATACAGATACTTGGCGGTGGGACTCCCAAAACAGGCGAAAACACTTATTGGAACGGTAATATTGCCTTCTTTACTCCAAAAGATGTTGGCACACCATATACCCTTATCACAGAGAAGACTATCACCGAAGAAGGTCTTTCACATTGTAACAGCCGACTATATCCTGTGAACACCGTTTTCGTCACTGCAAGAGGCACTGTTGGCAAAGTTGGTATGTCCGGAGTTCCGATGGCTATGAATCAGTCCTGCTACGCGCTTGTCGGTAAAGAGACACATCAACTTCTTGTATATTTCTACACACTCAAAGCTGTTGATAGGCTCAAGCACAAGGCAAGCGGAGCTGTATTTGATGCGATTACCACCAGAGATTTTGAATCAGAGCAAATCATGAAGCTATCTGATGATGATGCCAAGGCGTTTCTCTGTATTGCAGAGCCAATGTTTCAAAAGGTGCTTAATAATTGCATCGAAAATCTGAGGCTTTCAACACTACGGGATTCCTTGCTGCCGAAGCTCATGTCCGGCGAGGTCGATGTCTCTGCCGTCAAGCACTAAGCTGCTAAATTATCGTTTATCTCTTCGTTTAATACTATTTTCCTATCAAGCATCCTTAGCGTAGAACCTATCTTCTTCTGTGTTTCCAGCTCTGGAAGGTCGAGTTCAATATCCTCTATGTCAGATGGTTTGATGGAAGGATAGGTTGATGTACTTTGCTCTGCTATTGCTTGAAGAGACTCAATGACCGAAGACTGCGTGAGATAATAATAAATAAAATAAGGATCCGCAATAGTGGTATCAACAGTCACAACGGTGAATCCTGTGGATACGAGAAGATTCTCGGTTCCTGCTTCAATAATTCCATAATGCTTCTGATTTGGACGAACAGTAGAGAAAAGGATGTCTCCAACAGAAGCCTTCCGTCTCGCCCTGCTGGGGATTTTGTCCACGCCGGGATATAAGGTCTGGATTTCATCTATCCTTCCTTCGGTAATGCTACCTGTGTCCAGATAACGAATCAAAGACCATTTTTCTTTATCTGAGTAAGTATGAAGATTAGTTTTACAACAATCACCAAGTCTCATCTTTTTACTCCTATCCAATATATTTTCTATGTGCCAGCTTCACATTCTGTTGTTTCACCATTGCATAGTGCATGGTGGTGTCGATTTTCTGATGCCCTAAGAGCTGCTGGACTTGCTCTATGGGCATTCCTTTGTCTATGGCAGTAGTAGCCAGTGTCCGCCTGAACTTGTGAGGGTGAACCTTCGGGATATTCAGACGCTTTCCCAGCTCCCGAAGACGTGTCTCCACACCGCCGATCATCAGCCGGTCAAACGGGGCTTTTAGCGAAACGAACAATGCGGGATTTTCATCTGTTCTGCCCTCAAGATAGTTTTGAAGGTGGATCTTCGTCCTTGCATCGAAGTAGACCAGTCGTTCTTTATTGCCTTTGCCGACAACAACGCATTCGCGTTCGTTGAAGTTGATGTCTTCGCGGTTTAGCGTGACCAGCTCACCAACACGCATTCCAGAGGAAGACAGAAGATCAATCATCGCCAAGTCTCGTGCCGTTTTGCAGTTGTCACGCATCAGCTCTAATGCTTCATCGGTGTAGGTGTCCTTGACCACCTTTGCAGTCTTGACTTTATGAATCCGGCGTACCGGACTTTTCACAATGAAATCCTCATCTTCAAGCCATGAGAAGAAGCTGGACAGGATCCGGCGGATGTTGTCTATGGTCACTTTGCTCGACCTTCGCTGAATTTGATAGCTTGTCAGATAGCGGCGCAAATCATCTGTGGTGATCTGTTGTACAGCCTTTCCGACTCCGGCAATCAGAGCCTCAATCGTCTTCCGGTAGTAGCTCAGGGTTTTCTCCGAACAGCCTTCGATCCGCTTTGCCGTGATAAATGCTTCGACTGCATCCGTCTCTTCTGCTGCTGGAATTGCGCTGCCATCATAGGTGATCGTTGCCCCTTCCAATGTCTCAGCCATTGCATCCCGAAGGTGCATGAGCTGTTCGTTGTTGAGATACGGCAGCATTTTTCGCTGTATCTCCGTGATAAGTTGTTCTGTCATTGTCGTGTCTCCTTTCGAGGTAAGAGAACGACATTCAGTGGCAGTCCCTTTTGTAAAACTCTCGCCACTGGTGAGAGTTATTCAGACGGTAAACGATAATTTAGAGCAGCAAGCGCAAGCAATATATCATGAGCGTTTTGAGACTGTTTCGCCTAATGATTTGCCTTCCGACTGGCGTATTGTAACTCTTGGAGAGGTTGCGACGATCTCAAATAAGAGCTTCAACCCACTGAAAGAGCCTGAGATACTGCTTGAGCATTATAGCATTCCAGCTTTTGATGAGGCGAGGTTTCCGGTCTTTGAGCTATCCACATCCATCAAGAGCAATAAATTCATCATTGATGCCTCGTGCTTCATGATCTCAAAACTCAACCCAACAACGAAGCGTGTTTGGAAGCCGTATTGTCTGACCGGGAATGCAGTATGCTCTACGGAGTTCATCGTCTATAAAGCAAAGGATCAATCTATTACGGATTTCCTGTACTCAGTCATAGACAGCGGCTCCTTTTCCGACTTTATGTGTAGTCATGTTACTGGCTCAACGGGCAGTAGACAAAGAACAACACCGTCGGACACGCTCTCTTATGAGTTAATTCTTCCTTCGGAGGACGAGCTGGCAGAGTTTCAGTCTCTCGTTTCACCGATGTACGCTCAAATGCGGATTAACGCCATTGAAAACGACAAGCTCAAACGACTTCGGGATAGTCTTTTACCCAAGCTGATGTCCGGCGAGATTGATGTCTCTTCTGTTCATCTCTAAGCCGCTAAATTATCGTTTACCTGATTTGGAGGTTGTACCATGTTTGATAGAGTTCAGGAGAGCTTGAAAAAAAGCAAAGACGAGCGTCAGAAGAAGCGTCTTGAAAAGGAACGGGTTCGTCTTGAGAAAGCCGCAGCAGAAGCAGCTTGTGAGAAGGAACGGCTTCAACGGGAGGCTCAAAAAATACAGGCAGAAAAAGACCGCCTTCTCTCCCTCGATGATAAGGGCCTGATGGTAGAATTGATTCTGGCAGTGCGAGGTTTATACTCACAAATAGAGCACATTCAAAGTCAGCAGGATTCTTTGTCCGAGCGGGTTGACGATATTGAGTCAGACATCTCTTCCATCCGCAGCGATATTTCGGATTTGGAGAGCAGAATGAGTTCGTCCGATCAATAAAAGCCAATGAAGGAGGCGCAGACGTGATTATTTCCCCGCAATCTCTTGATACAAACCTCAGTCAGCTTTTAGCGGAGGTTAAGTCCGGCTCAATGCAGTTGCCGGAGTTTCAGCGTGACTGGACTTGGGATGATAACCGAATTAGGGGCATTATCGCCAGCTTATCACAGGGTTATCCTATGGGTGCCATCATGCGGCTGCAATACGGCAATCCGGACATCCAATTTAAATACCGTACAATTACGGGCGTAAAAGGCGTTTCTGTGAAGCCGGAGCATTTGATTCTCGATGGTCAGCAGCGGCTTACTTCAATTTATCAGGCAACATCCTCTAAAGAGCCGGTCTCGACCAAAACAGAAAAAGGCAAGGCTATTAAGCGTTATTACTATCTCTCAATGGAGAAGTGCCTCGACGATGATGAGGATCGTTTTGATGCTGTCCTCTCCATCCCCGAAGACCGCAAGATTAAAGAGAACTTTGACCGGGATGTGAAGCTCGATCTCTCCACCAGAGAATATGAATACGAGAACAAGCTGTTTCCGGTCAATATCGTATTCGACAGCAACGCAGTTATGGACTGGTTCATGGGCTACATGACACACTATGGAATGAAGCCGGAAGCAATGGACGAGTTCAAGCGTTTCCAAGCGGATGTGCTGAATACAATTTCCGGGTATAAGCTGCCTGTGATTACACTGGACAAGTCCACGCCGCGAGAGGCAGTGTGCAAGGTGTTTGAGAACGTCAATACTGGCGGTGTTCCTCTCACGGTGTTTGAGCTTGTTACCGCAACTTATGCCACAAGAGACTTTGACCTGAGAAAAGACTGGGTGCAGTGTCGAAATACAATTTGCGGTTTCGGTGACACGCTGAGAACAGACCTGTTCGATGGGATTGATGAGACTACCTTCCTGACAACGGTTTGTCTCTATACAAGCTATTTGAACAAGCAGTCTGGAAAGACAAACACAATCTCCTGCAAAAAGAAAGATGTTCTGGGACTTCCTTATGAATCGTACATAGCGAACCGGGATGCAGTGCTTTCTGGTTTCAAAATCGCAAAGGAGTTTCTTCTTCGGGATCAGTGCGTTTTCCGTCAAAGAGATTTGCCCTATACAACGCAGTTGATTCCACTTGCGGCAATCTGCGCTGTTCTCGGAAAATCCAAATGCAATGAGCCAAACACAATCAAAACGCTTTCTCGTTGGTATTGGTGCGGGATTTTGGGTGAGATGTATGGCGGTGCGAACGAAACCCGCTATGCCTATGACATTGAGGACATGGTTGAAGAGGTCAATGGACGTCCGAATGCAATGCACACGATTAACAGCGCAGTCTTTTCTTCTACGCGGCTGCTAACCCTTCAAACTCGCTTGAGCGCGGCATATAAAGGTATAATGGCTCTTCTTTACAAGGAGAAGTGTCGTGACTTTATGAACAACACGACGATTGACATTGTAAACAGTATGCTTGAGTCTCCGGATATTCACCATATATTCCCCGAAGCATATTGCGAGAAAATGGGCATCAAGCGCGAACGGTATAATTCCATCATTAACAAGACCCCAATTCTTCCAGCCACCAACCGCTCGATTGGCGGAAATGCGCCGAGTGAGTATCTGGGGGCAATTCTAAAGAAGGTTGATGGACTGACCGAGAATGAGTTGCAAGCACGGGTGGAATCACACTTTATCAACTATGCAGAATTGAAGGCAGATGACTTCAATGGCTATTTCATCGACAGAGCAAAAAGCCTTCTAAACCTAATTGAAAAAGCGATGAATAAGCCCGTCACTGACAGAGATGCAGAAAACACGCTGGATCAGTTCGGGGCGAGTCTGGCGTAAAAGGGAGTGACAAACTATGGCAGGATATTTTACAGAATCAAATTACGAGAACGCTGTCTTGCAGCTTCTCAATGAAGAACTGGGCTATAACTATATCTATGGACCGGACGTGGAGCGCGATTATCACTCGCCGCTTTATGAGGATGTTCTGCTACCTTCCTTGCAGCGGATCAACAAGAGCCTGCCTATGGACGCTCTGACGGAGGCAATCTATAAGCTCAAGAACTTTGAAACTGGAACGCTCTTGCAGAAGAACATGGTCTTTATGGACTACCTCCAAAACGGAGTCCCGGTAAAATACTATGACAAGGGTGAAGAACGCTCTACCCTTGTTTACCTTGTAGACTTCAAAAATCCTGCCAGTAACGAGTTCACAGTTGCGAATCAATGGACTTTCATTGAGAACTCTGAAAAAAGACCAGATGTGATTCTCTTTGTCAATGGTCTCCCGCTCGTCATTGTGGAGTTGAAGTCTCCGTCCCGCGAAGAAACCGACGCTTCCGCAGCATACCGCCAGCTCCGGAACTATATGTATGAGATCCCCTCTATGTTCATTTATAATGCGGTATGTGTCATGAGCGACTTGACCACTTCAAAGGCTGGTACAATCACGTCCGGCGAAGACCGCTTTATGGAGTGGAAAACAACAGACGGCAGCTATGAGAATACGCAACACGCATCATTTGACACATTCTTTGTAGGACTGTTTGAGAAGACCCGCTTCCTTGACATCGTGAAAAACTTCATCTGCTTTAATGTGGATGGACAGAATACATTCAAGATACTCGCCGGGTATCATCAGTATTTCGCAGTCAAAAAGGCGATTGAGTCTACAAAACACGCAACCGTGACGGACGGTAAGGGTGGCGTCTTCTGGCATACACAGGGCAGCGGAAAATCGTTGTCTATGGTCTTCTATGCTCATTATCTGCAAGAAGCGTTAGAAAGCCCCACTATCGTCGTCATTACCGACCGTAACGATCTGGATGACCAGCTTTACGGACAATTCGCCCGCTGCAAAGACTTTCTCCGTCAAACGCCGCAGCACGCCGAAAGCCGTAAAAATCTGAAAGAGCTGCTTGCAAACAGACAGGCAAACGGCATAATCTTCACGACCATGCAGAAGTTTGAGGAAAGTAACGAAGCTCTTTCGGAACGCCGGAACATTATCGTGATGGCTGACGAAGCACATCGTGGGCAATATGGTCTCAATGAGAAGGTTGTGGTCAAGCAGAAGGACAACGGCGAAGTCGAGGCGAAAACCGTTATCGGCACTGCCCGCATTATAAGAGACACGCTTCCTAATGCGACCTACATTGGATTCACCGGAACACCGATCTCCACAAAAGACCGCAGTACACGAGAGGTCTTCGGTGATTACATCGACATCTATGATATGACACAGGCAGTTGAAGACGGCGCGACCAGACCCGTCTACTACGAGAGCCGTGTGATTCACCTGAAACTTGACGAAAACACTCTTCATCTGATCGACAATGAATATGACATTATGGCTGATAACGCCGATCCGTATGTCATCGAAAAGAGCAAAAAGGAACTCGGTCAGATGGAAGCAATCCTCGGTGCCGACCAGACGATCAATTCCTTGGTAAATGACATTCTTGACCATTACGAGAATTACCGCGAGAATATTCTGACCGGCAAGGCGATGATCGTTGCTTATTCGCGTCCCATAGCAATGAAGATTTATAAGCGCATTCTTGAGCTACGCCCAGCGTGGACGGAAAAGATTGCAGTGGTCATGACGCAAGGCAATAACGATCCCGAAGAATGGCGTGAGATTATCGGCAACAAAGCTCATAAGGACGATATGGCGCGGAAATTCAAAGACAACAACTCTCCGCTGAAAATCGCCATCGTCGTGGATATGTGGCTGACCGGCTTTGATGTTCCCTCCCTTGCTACGATGTATGTCTATAAGCCGATGGCTGGACACAACCTGATGCAAGCTATCGCCCGCGTCAATCGTGTCTTCAAAGATAAAGAAGGCGGTTTGGTTGTCGATTACGTCGGTATTGCGGCTGCACTGAAACAGGCAATGAACGACTATACTGCCAGAGACAAGAAGAACTATGGTGATACAGATGTAAGCAAGGCTGCATATCCGAAGTTCCTTGAAAAGCTCTCTATTTGCAGAGATTTGTTCCACGGATTCAGTTATGAGAAATTCATGACCGGAAGCGACCTCGACCGTGCAAAGCTTATCAGCGGCGGAGTGAACTTCATACTCGGCAAGAGTGTTGCAGAGTACGAGCTTCCCGACCATGAGAAGACACAGAATGTGTTTATCAAAGAAGCCCTGCTTCTCAAGCAGGCACTTTCGCTGTGCAGCAGCTTGGTAGACGAGCAAACTCGCATGGAGGCAGCTTTCTTCGAGTCCGTAAGAACAATGACCGTGCGCTTGGTTTCAGGCGGTACCGGAAAGAAGTTTACGCTTCCGGAAGTAAATGAGCGCATTAACGAACTTTTGAAGCACAGTATCAAAAGCGAAGGCGTTATCAACCTTTTCTCTGATGTCCAGACTGAGTTTTCGTTGTTCGATCCGAAGTTCCTTGAAGAAGTGGCAAACATGAAGGAGAAGAATCTTGCAGTCGAACTCCTGAAAAAACTGATTTCCGAACAGGTCTCTGTTTACCGCCGAACAAATATCGTCAAGTCTGAGAAGTTCTCCGAAATCATTCAGAGCGCAATGAATCGCTATTTGAACGGAATGCTGACCAACGAGGAAGTCATTCAAGAATTACTCAAGCTGGCGAAAGACATTGCCGCTGCTGCCGCCGAGGGTGAAAAACTCGGATTGACAGCGGACGAGCTTGCTTTCTATGATGCTCTCACGAAGCCGCAAGCAATCAAGGACTTTTACGAGCATGACGAGCTTATTGCTATCACGAAGGAACTGACAGATTTGCTTCGCAAAAACCAGACAATAGACTGGCAAAAGAAAGAGAGCGCAAGAGCTGGAATGCGTCGTCTGGTCAAAAGGTTGCTGAAAAAACACAAATATCCGCCAGAGGGTATGGATGATGCTGTCCAGACTGTCATGAGCCAGTGTGAGATGTGGACGGACAATGTAATGACCGCTTAACTCCCCTACGAGAAAGGAGTAGATCATGGGCAATTCAGTCATGTTGAATGGCGTCGAATATGCCGGAGAGCAGATTGCCTACAAAGACAGCACCTATGAACTTGTATCGAAGGTTGCCTACCTGATCGGCGTCCCGCTCCGTATTTTTCAAAATGAACACGAGCCGCCGAAGATAGAGATATACAACCGGCTTGAGCAGGATAAAAATGCCCGCATCATCCGGAATCTATGTATCATCCGCACCGCCATTGAGCGCAATTACCGGAAAATAAATGACATCATGCGGATGGAATACCGTGGGCTTCTTTCGATGCCTGAGATCCTTCCAATGTCCAGTATGCAGCAGCTTTCAAATGACGGAATCAGCTTTATCAAAAAGTCGAGTACAAAGCTCTGCCACCACATTATCGAGATCAACCGGCTGATTTCAGACCGCATTAACAACTGCAAAAGCCTCTTTCCAATCTGGATTAACTGGGCGTACATAAAAGAGCTGTTCATCATGCCAAACGGCTTGACAGAGGACGGAACGAAAGATGCTGCGGACATCTATTACACAAGTCTCTCCTACTACCCCTATCAAATGTACATCAACTGGGTTCCGATGGACGAGGGCAATGTCCTCTATAATGACAAGAAGTTTGCAACCCTGCTTTATCAATGGCATTGCGACGCCTTCACGGAATACAGTAAAGTCTCCGATGCAGGGGCTTTTGTAAAAAACAATATCTACGATTTCATAGATGACAGCGAGAAAACCGTATTGGTAGTGGACTGCGAAAACTCCGACCCGTACAAGCTGTGCGCCACGCTCAAAAACCTTGATTATGAAGTCATGCAGAAAATTACGGCGATCATTCTCTTTGATGACGTACACACCGCTACGGCATGGCGGATTCTTGAAAACTACACCCGCATTCCCGTTGAGCATATCATGATTGAGCGGATCAAGCAGAACAAATCACTGGTAGACATCAAGCTCACCGCAAGAGCCTGTCAGGAACACTACCAAAAGCAAGTGGATTCCTTTGTCATCGTCTCAAGCGATTCCGACTACTGGGGGCTAATTTCTTCCTTACCGGACGCCAGATTCCTTGTCATGATTGAGCGGGAAAAATGCGGACCGGATATGAAGGCGGCACTTGCAGAATTCGGGATATTCTACTGCTATCTGGATGACTTCTACTCCGGCAACAGCGAGGACATCAAGAAAAACGCACTGTTCAAGGAGATGTACCGCTGGATTGACAACTCCGTTCACCTGAATGTCAACGATATGTTTGATGCAGCTCTGCGAAACACGAGGATCGAAATGTCTCCCGCAGAGCGGCGGCAGTTCTATGAGAAGCACATCAGGCACATGACGCTGACCATCGACGAGAACGGAAACGTCAGCATTGAACTGAAACGCGGATAGCCTTGGTTTCTATTCCGGGAGGAATGTGGATGGACAACAGATTCTATTTTGGATTCAATACATCGGAGGAACGGAAAAAGCGCAGAAAAGCAGAGCTGTACTCCATGAGTGAGCAAGTCAGCACCTTCTTTTGGGATGAAGCCCCGCAGCATGGATTGGAAATGCGTGAGGGGCAGCAGGATATGTCCTTTGAGATTGTGGACGCCCTCATAAACGATCAGCACTTTGCGATTGAAGCTGGCGTGGGCATTGGCAAGTCCTTTGGCTATCTTGTGCCGGTGCTGCTGTACAGCAAACGCATGAACAAGCCGGTTATCATCGCAACCTCGACCATTGCACTTCAAGAACAGCTCTGGCGCGATGTCCACACGGTAATGCCCCTTCTTGGGCTGAACAGAGATGTCATCCTCGCTAAAGGACAGACCCATTATCTCTGCAACAAACGCGCAGACGAATATATGTGTGACCCGAAAGCAGACCCACCGGACGCGCTTAAAGACGGAATCAAGCAAGGGTATGAGGAACGCAAGGATTTTCCGGAGGTTTTGCCGCAAGGCGTCTGGGACAAGATAAACGTGCAGCGGTTCAGCATGAAGAATTGCGGCTCCTGTGAAAAGAAGTGCAAGTATTACAAAGTCCGCGCAGCATTGAAGTTTACGGATGGAGTGGTACTGTGCAATCAGGATTTTCTAACCCAGCATCTCATGAAACACCGGCGCGGTCAGGACGGGCTGATTAACGCCGCCGCTGATCTGCTTGTCGTGGATGAAGCGCACAACTTGGATGATAAGGTGCGGAGTGCCACAACGGAGCGTTTCGGGCAAGGTATGCTCTTTGGAATGATTAAGAGCGCATTCTATGAGCTGCGATCCTTTGACCAGAGCAGTGTGTCAGGTGAAAAGCGAGAGGCAGAGAGCGCAATCATCGCCTTCTATAACTGCCTGAAAGCACAAGTCCAAAAGCAGATCAACGAGGCAGAACAGGATATGCGCTACGCTGACCGCTTTTTCTTCGACAACAATGGCAGTGCGATTGAACTGCTTACCGAGATGAACGCCGCCATACACAACCTTTCGTCCAGCATTCAGATTTATTCCAGCATGGATTTCAGAAACAACCGTTCCTTTGCTGCCTCTGATGATCTGGATGCCGTCAGCGAGTCCCTTTCAGAGCTTCTTGACCAGATAGACGATATGCTGATCTGGATTGAGCAGCACGGCAGCAACACGGAACTCGTCTATTGCCCTAAAAACACAAAAGAAATTGTGAGCCGCCTATACTTCAATGGTGATGAAAGAACCATCTTGACCTCTGCCACGCTGACGAACGCCACGAGCGGGTCTCTGGAAGAACAGTATTCTTACTTTATCAGCAATACCGGCTTTCCCGCTGGTGACCGCGGCTGCTTATCCGAGCCAAAGCCTTCCCCATATCCATACGATGAACACGCCATGATCTACTATTGCGACGATCTCCCGCACCCGACCAGAGAACATGAAGCCTTCATTGAAAAGGGTGTGGAGCGACTGCTTGAGATCCTGAGCATTTCCAACGGAAAGGCACTCGTGCTGTTTACGGCAAAGACCGACATGGAAGAGGTCTACTCCATTCTCAGTGAGAAAAATCTTCCGTACAAAATCTTGATGCAGCAGCCGGGATCGTCGCAGGACAGGGTGCTGAATGAGTTTAAGGAAGATACGAACTCCGTGCTTCTGGGGACGGGTGCATATTGGGAAGGTATCAGCATTGAAGGAAAAAGCCTTTCCAATGTCATCATTTTCCGGCTTCCGTTCCCTGTCCCCGATCCAATTATCGAGTATAAGTGTTCCGTTGCTAAGGATGCTCTGATGGATGTTCGCGTTCCCGAAATGATTATCAAGCTCAAGCAAGGCATCGGGCGATTGATCCGCAATTTCACAGACACCGGCATTGTCTGCATCATCGACCGAAGACTGCGGGATGAGCCGCCGGAACGCTATCATGACATTACATGGGACTCCCTGCCTATCAAAAATCGGACAAGCAGTTTGGGCGAACTTAGGAAGTTTTACGAAGGTCTGCCCTCAGCCAAGGAATGATGATACAAGCGGCAGTCTCTTCGGAAACATAGAGCAGCCCCCCAAAAAAACGACAATCAGAAAACGGAGGTGTATCATGTTGTACAATGAAAATCTGCACGAAGAAGAACAACATCTGATCCAGCAGATTGCCGAACAAACAGAGAGAGGAAAAATCGACTGGGAACTAACAGAGTACAATCCGCTGTCCTTTCTGAATGAGGACAAGATAGACAAGAACCCAGCAGTAATCTGTCAGTCCTTCTCCTTTGAGGCGATCATCGGCGGCTCCCGTTACGAGCTTGATGTCATGGAGAATATTGATGTGCCGTCCGGTATGGGAGACTACACCATAACCTTGACGCGGGATGAAACCGAAAATTATCTTAAAATTGAGGATGCGCTTTCCTTTGACTGTGACCGCTATGAATGCACACCGAAGGAAGTCGCAGAGCGATTTGCGGACAGCCCCATTGTCCGTCTCTGCAACGCCATCATTCCTGCCACGCTTGGGCAGGAGGATTTAGAAGAGGTCTTCACATGGGCAAGGTTTTTCAACGAGACTGGCATTTCTGCAAAGCTGATGAATCATCCGCTGACCAAGCTCTGTGAAAAGCTGTTCGACGAACACCGTCTGATGGACTTCCATCGCTGCGTCTTGGATGTGGACTATCGAAAGCTGCTCCTAAATGAACTGGCTCATAACTAAGACACGGAAAAACGCCCCCGACACTGTGCCAGACGCACAGTGCCGGGGGCGTTCCCGTTTCCAGCGATTTATTTTTCTCTCGGCAAGGGACTGTTCATAAGGTGACACTTTCCGTTTTACGAAGCCGTGAAAATTCGATGTGTTCCGTGGAGATGTTCACTGGGCAGCATACGCCGTACACGTTTCCAATAATCACCGAGTAGTGCAATGTGTATTCACTATCGGGAAATACTTCACGGTTTTCGCAACGCTTGATTCAGGAGTGGGTTTTTTGCCTTATTCCCGCGTGACATCAAGGGAAACCGGATTGATAACGATGATAGATTTGCCCTTTTTGTGGGCATATCTCACGGTGTTCCCGGTACCGCTGGGGCATCCATTCCATACTGCGAGAATATAATCGGCGTGATCGACCATGTACCGATTTCTCTTGTCCATGCAGTCCGACGTGTACTCCCGTTGCAGCATGGTCTCCTTGTCACACTTTGCCGCGATATTATAATACCGTTCCCGTGAAGCCACAGACCATTTGATCGCTTGTGTCTCACAAGGGATTGCACTTTCCAGAGTAATGTGAGGGTATTTTGATTTCAAATCGAGTACAATTTCCGCAGCGTACATATCGACGCCAAGAGCCATGCCGGTAATAAAATGCGTGACGCCCTCGTTCTCGATGAGTGCTACAATCTGATCCCGCATAACAGATTTCAAAGAAGTACAACGCTTATCGGATTCATCAAAGCCGAACGGAAGACTCTGCGGTCTATGACCGGTAAACGCACAAGTCTTGCCTTGAACGGATTGCTTTGCAGCTTTTTGAGCAGACTTTCTAAACTCAATAATGCGTGACATGACACCCCTTCTTTCACTCTTTTGGTAGGTAACTCCATTCTATCACCCTCATCACGGACAGTCAACGCATTGTCGTTAGTAAAATCAACGACGTCGTACCGTGGATAATGACACCGCCGTTAGGTACACTAAATGCAAAGGTGGTGAGGCTATGCGAGAGAAGAAGGACATCAATATTGAAATCGGCGGCAATATTCAAGTGGCAAGAGAACAGGCGGGCTATACGCAGGACACGCTCTCAGAAATGCTTGGCATGACGCCGAATCACCTGAGCGCTATTGAGCGTGGTGCTTCCGGTATTTCTCTTGAAGCCTTGCAGCGTCTTTGCCGTTTGCTGGGCGTCAGTGCGGACCGAATTATCTTTGGGACCGACGAGCCAGAAACGGAAGCCCTTGCGCTTGCCAGACGTATTTCGGATATAAAGCCGGAATACCGGCAACAGGTTCAAGAGCTGCTGTCCGCTATTTTGAATATGTCATAAAAAAAGAGCCTCTGCCGACACCCAAAACGGGCATCGACAGAGGCTCTTGGTTCGTTTTCCGGGCATTCAAACAAGTGCCGAAATCGACACTTATTTCCGCGCTAAGGATGAAATCGCGCAGGGAATACAATCACTTAGGTCGGTCAATTTGCGTCGCTCTGAGGCTTGCTATCACAGGCTTTTTCGCCCCCTAACTGTCTACACCTCGATGCCTTGCGGGAGAAGTGCGGACAGGCGATGAGATCCGCGCGGAAGCTCTGCTTGCAGCTATGGACGCAGCGGACGCAGAAGCGGTTATACTTCCGGCGTCCGCTGTCCCCGATGAAGAACGACCACTCCTGCCGCCATTTCTGACTTCTGCTCACAGCTCAATCTCTCCTTTGTGCTTTTGGGGAGGGCAGCATTCCTTCTGCTTTTCAGCCTTTGCAGACTTGAGCCTGTCCATGATGGAGGACTTCTCGCCCCTTTCGGGGGCTTTGACCTCTGCGGTCTTGTCCTCCTTCGGACCGTTGTTGATGATCCCGTCAATCATGCCGTAGTCATCCTCCATCGACATCTCCGCTGCCTTGAGGTAGTTTTCCTTCTCAAGAGCTGCCATCCAGCTTTCCTTGCTGATACCGAGCATTCCGCCCTTTGTCGCATGATCGGCAATCTCCTTGGCATCCACGCACAAGCCTTCGGTGTTATCCGAATAGAGCCGGTAAACCTCACAGCCCTTCTCCAAAGCCTTCTCAGCCGCTTCCTGACCGGCGGGAAGAACGCCAGCCCATGCGTAGCCGTAGTCCTTCATATCCTGAACAGAGAGCGAAGGATCAGGCATTTCCGGCACTTCCTTGACCTCAAGGTCGAGAAGGCGGAGCGTGTCATCGTCAAAGCCGTTGTAGACATCATCGAGAACGAGCTTGCCGCGCTCATCAACGATGATGCCAGCCGCTTCATCGCCGTAGGTGTCATGTTCCATCAGGTAAAAGCTGTGACCGCCGACCTCGTGCTGGTCAATGGTGTGCCATGTCCCGATGTGACCGGCAACCGTCAGACCGGAGGTGTCAGCATTCATCTCAAAGTCCTTCTGCTCGACGCTTTCCTGCTTCTGCTGTTCCTTCGAGATCATGGGGATCGCAACAATCTTATCGCCCAACTTAACAAACTGCTCCGGAACTTTGAAGAGGTCGGAGAACTTCTGCATCTGCTCTACGGTCAGAGAGCCGAAGCTGTCATCCGTCAAGCCGACTACCATGAATGTTCCGGCAACAACGTCGTAGATGTCACCGTCCTCATCCCGCAGAGCGCGGTTCAGGGGCAGACCTTCCAGCTTGCCTTCCTCGTTGCAGACTAAGGCAACAGGGTCTTCGTAGGGATAAATTGCCTCGATGTAACCGCCGACCTCATGCTGCAAGGACTCCAGACCGGAGTCAATCTCCTTCACATAAGGCTCCTTTCCCGGCTCAACAATGAGAACGGCGATGGTGCTGTCACGCTCGGCGGCTTCCCCTGAGCCGGTAATCCGGTATTCATCGGGAATGTCATCAAGCTCACCGTCAAACTGCCTGTCCCACCTCTCGCTTGCAACGCGGACATAGCCCTCATCGGTGAAACGTCCCTGCTCATCCATCGCAATGTCGCGCCCATAGCGTTCATAGTCGATGTAATTTGCCAGAGGACCGAGATCCTTTTCGGAGTAAATACCGGCTTCGTGGGCGTAATAATAGCCGAGATCGGATTCGTCGTTGATACCGGGCATGATGTCGTAGCAGTCCAAATTGAACGTCAGGTTGATGAGATCGTCGATGTCGCTGACCTCATCGCAGCCAGATTCCATAATGGCAACGAGCTTTTCCTGATCGCTCAGGGAAAGCTCGTCAATCAAAGCGGCAAGGTAGTTGAGCTTATCAAGGCTCTCGTACTCGCCAAGCATATTCTGAACACCGTAGATCGGGCATTCGTAGTCGGTGATAAACCACTCTTCATAGGGCTGACCGAACTCATCCTGCTTGCCGATCCCGATGCGCTCAAAGACCTTCTGCATCTCTTCCTCGGTGGTGGGCAGCTTCACCCACTCACCGACCAGCATACCCTCGTTGTACTTTCCAAGGTTCGTGACGAAGGCTTCAAAATTACCATCCAATACGGGCATAGGCATCCTCCTTTCAGTCATCCACCATGCCGTCCGGCATGATATACAGTTCCTCAAACTCCGCGTCGGTCATGGCTTCGAGCTTCCGGATGGTCTTATACATCAGCTCTGCGATCTCGCCGTCCATGTCGTTCAGGGTGACGCTCTTCATATCGTCGATCAGCCGCTTCCGGCTGGACGTGTTGAAGCAGCACATCAGGTTGATTTCTTCCACGGTAAAGTTCTTCATATCAGAGTTCCATATCCTTTCCTTTGTTTTTCTGCGGCTTCGGTGTGTGGGGCGGCTGTGCTTTCTGCGCGGATTTCAGCTTGTCGCGGATGGATTCACGGGCAGCGGGCTTCTTTGGGATGGTGTCGTAGATGGCAGTTCCGGCATCCTCCACATACGAGCGGACATACTGAATGCTTTCAGAAAAGCGGATCGGTCTGTTGTTGTCCTCAATGTTGGTCAGCCGGACTTCACCAGCGGCAAAATCAACGGCGTCGATTCTGCACTTGATGCCGTCCACATTCAGTGTCGCTCCGACAGGAATGTAATCTGCGGCTTTGAGTTCCTTGAAGGTCTCGCCGTCTTTGCTGAGAAAGACATTCACGCCGGACTTCCAGAGCTTATGAGAACCGGCTACCCATGCGCTTTCACGGAAACCAGTAACCAGCACGGAAGGCTTGCCGCGCACCTTCTTCTCAAGGAGCTTTGTGCCGAGCAAGGGCGCGGCTTTTTCCGCGTCCTTGCCGTACAGCTCAAAATAGCCGTTCTGGGCAAAGCAAACCAGCGCGTCGGGATGCGCCCCTTTTACTGCCTCATACTTCCGAAGTTCTGCAACGGGGAGCGGCGAAAGCACCTCTGTCCTTTCTGCATCCGGCAGTCTGTCACGGCGGGTTTTCTGCTTAGACAGCACTTCTGCCAGAGCATCCGCGTCCTTCGGGAGCGTCTGGTGGGTTTTGACGCCGCCATGCTCACCGACCAGTGTCATTGCTGCATCGAAGCTGCTGCGGCAGGGTGCGTCCAGCACAAAGCCATCTGCGAAGGTCAGCCGGTCATGATCCGGCGCAACCGAGTTCTGCGCCACATTTGCCGCCTGTTCCCGGTAGTTGATCTCAAAGACGTCCCCGAACACCTTGCCGCGCTTGACGGTTTTCGGGACAATGACGCGGGCAATGCACTCGTCGTAGGTCTGCTCCGCATAGAAACGGAAGGTGTTGTGATCCCGCGTCCCCTGAATGAAGACCTGATTTTCATTGAGACAGTGCGTTCCGTGCGGACGGCAGAACCACATCAGCGTTTTCTCTTCGGGATTCTGGCTTTCGGCAGCGCGGCGGATGATACGCTTGTCGATGTCGAAGTCTTCCTTGTAGCTGTCTACATGACTGTCCACGAGCTTCTGCAGCTCCGCAACGATGTCAACGTCTGTGTATTTCTTCATGCGTCTCCTTTCTCACAACTCCATGTTGTGTGTTTTGGATTTGACCGGGGACTTCTTCTCCGGCTGCTGTTTTGCGGCAGTCCTGAGCTGATCGCGGATGGAGGGCTTTTCCTGCTTCTGCTCCTGCCTGACGTATTCCAGCGTCGGCATCAGCTCACGGTAGCAGCCCTGTGTTTTCCGCGCCGCATGACGGCGATGGATTTTGAACAGCGGCTCACCGTTCTGCGTGACCGTGTTGCCCTCGATTCTGACGCCGTTCCGTGCCAACAGATTGAAGGAATGGTTGGAAGCGCGATAGGATGCCCGCATTCCGTCGTTGTTATAGGCGATCTGCCCCTTGAGCGTGTCCATGACGGCAGCTTTGATCTCCTTTTCTTCGGCAGTCAGGCGGTGCGCCTTCGGTGCTTTCGCTGCTTCCTCCGGCAAGGGAGCAAAGGGAGACTTGACCTCCACGGTTTTTACCTCAATCGAGGTGATCTCATCGTTCTCCCATGCAACGACCTCCGGGTCTCTTTCCGCTGTTTTCTCAGAAATGACTTCCTTTTGAGCTTCGGTCTGCTGACGGAACGCATCCACGAAAAGTGCGGTCAGTCCGGGATTGGGTTTATCCACAAGGAAGCGGGAGGCGTTCTCCGGGCAGACATCAACGCTCTTCGCCCACGCCTTGAGGGGCTGCGGAATGCGCCCGTCAAAGTCTTTCTTCTGAATGGTGTTTGCAAGGACATATCGGACGCGCTCCGGAGAGAACTGCTCAAGGACACTTTTCACGGCAGCATCCGCATCCAGCCGATTATCTCCGTAGTTGGTGCTGATTGCCGCCTCAATCGCTCTGCGGCATTCCACGTTTGCGGCGAGAGAAGTACGATATGACTCCAGCTCATCGGCTTCATAGGCGTAATTCGCTGTCTCGCGGTAAATGGGGACTTCCGGCTTTTCCTCCGGAACAGCTTCCTTTACGGGAGCTTCGACTTCCATCTCTGCGGACTGTGCTTTCTCTGCCAGCAGCACCTTGAGCTTGGCGTCAATGCCCTCGATCATCTCAGCCGCCGTCTTGCGGATGGTGTCCAGAGAGCTTTTCAGTTCCTTGGTTTCCTTGCCGGATGACCAACCGGCGATGTAGCCGAAGGAGTAGTCCGAGGTTTCAATGCCGTAACGCTGGCAGACGGTGTAGGCAACGCTTTCCGCTTCAACCTCCTTGGTGTGCCGATCCTTCTTATCTTCTGGCGCGGCTTTTTCATCCGGCTTGACGGCGTGGAGCTTTGCGTGGGCGATCTCGTGAATGGCGGTTTTGACCGTCTGGATTTCGCTCATGCCTTCCTGAATGGCAATGCGGCTTTCAACCGGCGAGAAGAATCCCTTTGCACCGCCCGGAATGTCCTCAAAGGAAATAGGGACGGGAGATTCCTGCTTGAGCGCATCGAAGAACGCCTCGTAGTTTTCGACGGTGCCTTTCAGCTCATCGACGATGATGTCCGGAAGCTCCTTGCCGTCCGTCTGGGAAACATCAAAGACACTCACCACCTTAAAGGCAGGACGCAGAACCTCAACTGTTTCTGTGACAGCCTTCCCATCTGCGCCGATCACCGGCTTCTGCGTCGCGGGGTCAATCTTCTCGCGCTCTTCCTGTGCCTTGTACGGCGCGGGTGCAAGAATCTTGATGCCCTTTTCGCCCTTCATGACCTGACGGTCAAAGTTGCGCTGCCACGAGGTATAACCGGCAACATAGGTTGCCTCCGGCTTCTGCATCGCAATGAGCAGCGTGTTGTTGAAGGAATAGTTGTAGAACTTGGACATCGTGCGGAGATATTCCTTGAACCGCTCGGATTCAAACAGCTCCTTGATGCCCTGTTCCAGCTTGTCCGTGATTTCGCGGACTTGCTGTGCGTTTTTGTTTTCAGCCATCTCAAACCTCCATTTCTTATTTCCTTTTGGGTGAAGAAAATCCCGTCTGGGATTTGCTCAGTAAACGAGCCTTTACCTCAGACGGGGTTTCTCTGCGCGTCAGCCGACGATGAAAGATGTTATCCCCCTTTTCCCATTCAATCAGTCTGTCAAACATATCCGGGTGCTTTGTGACCATGTGCAGCAGCTCCGAGTCACTGGCGTTGGGACAGAACCAGCAGCCGTTTCTTCGGCAGTGAGCGTAGATTGGGGAAAGCAAACCGTGTTCCTGACAGAGCTTGTAGGCATTCGCTTCGGTCATACCGTATTTGGCAAGCAAACTGACCTTCTTCAAGCCATCCAGACGGGCGAGGCGTTTTGGCTCATCCTGCGCGATGCCGACATAGCTCACAGTGTCCGGCGAGAGCGCGGCATTGTACTTGCGGACGGGCGGGATTTTGCAGTCCCGATTGACCGCGCACATACCAGCCCATGCGAAGCCGCGAACCTCGCCCTTATGCGGCCCGCGGGTGATGACATGATGAAATACGTCATCGTAGGTCTTGTCCGCATGGAGAATGGTGAACTTGATGCCCAACTCTTTTTCGCAGAAGGGCTTGAGCCGGTCATAAATGAAGTCCCGGTGTTCCGGGACTTCGCCGCTTGTGTCCTGATCAAACATGACCTCACTGAAAACTGCCTCGTCCAGCGGTTCCTTGTGCTGTGCTGCCAGCAGGAGCGTAGCTACGCTGTCCTTACCTCCGCTGCAAGAGGCAATATACTTCGGGCGGCTCATCGGTCGAAATCCATCTTGAAGCTGACGTATTTGCCGCCGCTGTCATCCAGCCGGATCACCGCATCGTAGAGCTGAGGCTTCTTCGGCGTGTAAAGCCCAGTCACTCGGCACCAGCCCTTGTCCAGCAGCTCCTTTGCAATCCTCTTGGTCAACTTCTTTTTCTTGCTGGAAAAGAACTTGTTGTCTTCCCACAGGCAGAAGGAGCATTCCTTGTTCGAGCAGTAGAAGTTGCCCTTGCCGACGTAGACCGGAGAGCCGCAGCGGGGACACTTGCCGATTTCCTCCTTGCCCGTGCCGAAACGCTGGGCTTCGGCATCGGAGAGAAACGGATAGGCTTTCACGAGATCGCCGGTCATCCGGACAATACCGCTGAGAAAGGCGTCCGCATCCGCATTGCCGCGCTCAATCTCCATGAGCGTGTTTTCCCATTCCGCCGTCATTTTGGGAGAGGTGATTTGTTCCGGCAGGACGCAGACGAGGTTGTAGCCGTCCTTTGTGGGAATGAGCGATTTGCCCTTGCGCTCTGCAAAGCCGGACTTCACCAGCTTTTCAATGATCCCGGCGCGGGTTGCGGGTGTGCCGAGTCCTTTCTTCTCAGTGTCATCGTCGAACTGATCGTTTCCGGCAGTCTCCATGGCAGACAGGAGCGTGTCTTCCGTGTACTGCTTCGGAGGCGTTGTGAAGTGTTCGGTGACGCTGGCAGACACACCATCCAGAACATCGCCTTCATGGACTTCGGGCAGGGACTTCATGGGATCATCCTTTTCCTTCGTCTTGAGAGATGCCTTGAACAGCTCTTCGACGGCTTTCCAGCCGTTTTGAACGACGGTTTTGCCCTTGACCTTGAACGCATAGTCCTCGCAGGAGAGCGTGATCTGCGTTTCTGCGTAGGTATGCTTCTCGCCGGTCGCACACAGAAGGCGCATCCCGACAAGATTGAGGATTTTCTGTTCCGACTGCGGCAGCGCGGAAACATCCTGCTTTTCAAGCTGGACGGTCGGGAGAATGGCATGGTGATCTGTGACCTTGCTGTTGTCGGTTACGCGGGAAATGTCCGGAGTGACCGAAACGCCAGAGAAAAGCGGAAGCTGGCGGCAGACAATAGAAATGACCTGACGGGCGGTGTCCTCCATATCGTCCGTGATAAACTGGCTGTCCGTGCGCGGATAGGTCAGGAGCTTCTTTTCGTAGAGCGTCTGGACGAGATCGAGCGTCTGCTGGGCGGTAAAGCCGTAGTATCGGTTTGCCTCGCGCTGCAAGGTGGTCAGATCATAGAGCTTCGGAGGATTGACGGTTTTCGTCTCCCGCTTGAGAGAAGAAACGACGGCTTGCTTTTTCTCGCAAGCCGCCGCAATCTTTTTTGCTTCCTCTTCGGTTTTGACCTTTTCCAGATCAGCGATCAGATCGCCCTTACCAACGTGGACATTGAAATACTTCTCCTTCTGGAATGTGGAGATTTTCCCGTCACGCTCCACCAGCATTGCAAGGGTCGGCGTCTGGACGCGCCCGACCACCAGCTTCTTGTGATAGAGCGTGGTGAAAAGGCGGGTGCCGTTTATGCCGACAATCCAGTCCGCCTTCGAGCGGCTGAGTGCTGCTTCATAGAGACGGTCATATTCCTTGCCGTCCCGGAGATGCTGGAAGCCTTCGCGGATGGCGGAGTCCTCCAACGAGCTGATCCACAGACGCTTGAAGGGTTTGGTGCATCCGGCTTTGTTGTAGACCAGCCGGAAGATCAGCTCACCCTCGCGTCCTGCATCGGTTGCGCAGACCAGCTCGGTGACACGTTTGTCCTTCATGAGAGAGGACAGCACCTTGAACTGCTGTGCTTTGTCCTTCGTGACCTCAAACATCCAGCTTTCCGGAACAATGGGCAGATCGTCATACCGCCACTTGGCATACCGCTCATCGTAGGAGCTGGCGTCTGCCAGCTCCACCAGATGACCGAAGCACCACGAAACGATGTAATTACCGCCCTCCATGTAGCCGTCCTTGCGGGTCGTCGCGCCCAGCACCTTTGCGATGGACTGGGCAACACTGGGCTTTTCAGCAATGACTAAGATCAATCTTCATCACCATCCGTTTCAGCATCCTCCGCAATCTGCGGCTCATCATCCTCGTTGATGTACGGCTCTTCCTCGTAGCCTTCATCATCAAAGAAGTCCATATCTTCATCCTTGGGCTTTCTGCCCTTGACGAACTTGATGTAGTAATAAGCTGCACCCGCAGCACCGGCAAGGGCAAAGATGACGAGGATCATGCCGACGTTGGATTTCTTTTCGGGCTTGGTCTCAGGCACTTCGGTTTCCGCATCCTTGTCCGGCTCAGGTGTAACGGGGGCTGTGCCGGTGCATTCGCTCATGTTGGTCTTGCAGACCGGGCAGTCGGTATTGACTTGACCGGCAGCGCATTTTTCTTTGCAGTTACAGGTGGTCAGAGCCGCCGCAGTGTCATCATCCAGCAGCGCAAGCAGATCGCTCTCATCGACCATGTTCAGGAAGTACGTCTGATACTGTTCCTCATCCTCGTTGATGGGTGCATCGTAGTCGATGACAATGAAAAAGGTGTTGCCGCTTTTCGTCTGGATAGTGATGAACTGCTTGTTGGTTGCTTTGTCATAGAGCAAGTCACGGGTGTAGGCGTTGCCCTCATCGTCAATCGGCTCACCCTTCGGCTTTTCCGGTGCGGGAGTGGTTTCAGGCTGCTGTTCCGGCTGAGTTGCCTCCGTAACCGGAAGGTTCTGTTCGGTATCGTCGGCGTAGGCAAACGCCGTCACCGAGAAGCAGGACAGAACCATGACACAGACCGCAAGGACGGTCAAAAAACGAAACTTCTTATGCATTGTCGATTACCTCCGTATTTTCAGCGGTCTTGGTGCCGCCCTTCATGGAAGACAGGAACGCCATGATCTGATCCTTGTCCATCACCATAGAGCGCACGGTATTGATGATTTCAAGGTTTTCCAGCTCCGTCTTCTTGTCGTACAGCTCCTTGAGCTGCCCTTCGATTTCGGACTTCTTCTTTTCAGCCTTCTCAATGTCGGAGAGGACTTTCTGATACTTGGGATTCATGAAAAAACTCCTTTCTTTTAATAGGCGGGTCTTCCGAAGGCGTAGAAATGCTGCTGCCAATAGGAAGAATTGATGGATGTGTACTGAATGGGGTCGCCGCAGTGGATCATGACCCCATCACCGACGTAAATGCCGACGTGGGACACACCGGGGGTGTCATACGTCCCGACGAAAAAGATGAGATCACCGGGCTGTGCATTCGCCTTTGAAACCGGCGTACAGACGTTGTAAAGCCCTTGTGCGCCAAGCCGTCCGGTATTCACAAGACCGCTGTTCGTGAGAACATAGCTGACAAAGCCGGAGCAGTCAAAGGATGTGTCGGGATTGGAGCCGCCCCACACATACGGATAGCCGAGATACTTTTCCGCCTCGGTAATCAGCGTTGCAAACTTCTCGTCGTTCAGGTATTCCGGGTTGACATCGTAGTCGGCGGGAGGATTGATGATGTACTTGTCCACATAGGGAGAGTCACCGAACAGATCCTCGCGGTTGCCCAGCACCGACATATACGTTGCGTACATGGAAAGCTGTTCCTGAGACATGATGTAGACCGGGACGTGGGAGAGATTGAAGTTTTCGAGCTTCACGTTGCAGATGTAGTAGTCATACGGGACGCGATAGGTTTCCGTGTGCGTGTTGCCGTCTGCGTCCGTCCATGTGTCGGTTTCCGTGCGGTATCTGGTTTCGACGATAACCTCTTCGGTGAGGATGTACTGCTTTTCAAACAGCATTTGGAGCGTACCCTGCACCTCATCCAGCGTGAACTCACCCTCGTGGAGAGCCGAGAGGATGGAGATCAGCACATAGGGGTCATGCTCAATATCGTCCAGATCGAAGTGGTATTCGTCATAGTCATGAGTGCCTTCATAGTTATCCAGATAGCTTTGCAGCTCTTGCTCCATCTGGCAATACTGCGCCTCCGCGCCGAGCATCGTGTCATCCTCGCTGAGATAAGAGGAAGCGATAACCGACGAGCCGGTAGAGGTGAGCATCGAACACGAGCTGATTCCGGCACCGAGCAAAACGAGAAGGGCAATTCCGACTCCGACCCAGATGAAGACCTTCTTGTTTTTCTCAAAAAACTCCTTGATCTTGTCGGACACCTTTTCACCGAGCTTCTTGCCGGTATTCTTTGTGGCAGTCCCGGCAGTCTGAGAACCGGCATTTCGAGCGGCGGCATATTCCTTCTTGATGCTCTGCTTCTGGTAGTGCTTGTTCATGTTCTGCTTCTTCATCTCAGGATGCTCCTGCTGATTTCTCTCATATTGGAGCTTTGCATCCGCAGCATCCGCCTTATGTTCCAGCTTGGAGACCTTCTCATAGGGCTTGTTGACGCTGCTTTCCCGATGATGACGGAAATGCCTCGCAGCGGTCTCAGCGGCAATCTCTGTTTTATGCGCCGCCTCAACCGCCGAGTTTTCCTGCTCGACCTCATGGATTTTGCCGTGAATGCCGGAAGCAAGGGTGTCACCGACCTTGCGGACGGTTTTATCTGCTTCAAATTGCAGCTTGCCTTTGCTCTTGGGCTTTTTCAGCTCATCCTCAAAATGAAGGCGGGTTTTGCCCTTTCCGGTCTCTTCATCAAAGACACGCTCTTTCTTGAGAACCTTGTGCGTGGGCAGCTTTTCACGGGCAGCGTCCAGACGCTCATGTGCCTTCTCAGACTTCCTTTCGAGCTTCTGCATCCGCTTCGTGGGCGGGACGGCATCGTCCGAGAGCGGCTTTGCAGAGGCAGTCTCCGCCGCTTGAGTGAGAACGGCATCTGCATCAACGGCTTCAACCGCAGAGGTCTTGCGCAGCTTGTGGGTGACAACCGTTTCGGCAATCAGCGTGCCGGTATGCGAAGAAACGCCGTGCTGCTCCAAAACAGGGGGCTTGAACGGCGTTTCCGAGGGCAGCGGTTCAGGTGCATTCTGGGGTGGATTTTCTGCCCTTTTCTCTTCTGTGACGGACGTTTCCGAGGGCGGCTGTGTGTCGTTATCCTCGGCGTGTTCCGCTTGAAACTGACGCTGCTGACGGCGCATCTGCACCTTTTTCTGTTCCTCTGGGGAAAGAGCTTCGGAAGGCTCGACTGGCTCAACGGGCTTCACCAGCTCCGCATCTTCCAGCCGCTTTGACACACGCTGCTCGGTGCCAGCCGTCAGGTTTTCCTCAACCGCGCCTTCCCGTGTCATCCGCACGACTACCTTGTCGCGGGCTTTAAGCTCCGGTTCCTTGGGCATCAGATTTCACCTCCAATCCGCTTGTAGGCAAGCTCGGTGTACGCCGGATTCAGCTCGATGCCGATGAAATGACGCCCCATCTGCGCGGCAACCATGCCGGTTGTGCCGCTCCCCATGAACGGGTCAAGCACAATGCCGCCTTCGGGACAACCGGCGAGAAGACAGGTCTCAACCAGCTTCGGAGGGTAGGCGGCATAGTGACCGCCCTTGAAGGGGACGGTGTTGATCTTCCAGACATCGCGCTTGTTGCGGAGCGGATTGATGTCACAATCCTTGATCTCGCCATGCTCACGGGGGCGGTTGATGGACTGCGGCTGAGGCTGACCGGGAACGGGCTTGCCGTATTTGTTTCCGCCCTTCATGCCGCGCTTGAGGCGTTCTGCTGTTGCGGGAGCAATCGGTTCGGAGATCGCCTTGTAGTCAAAGAAATACTTCTTCGACTTGGAGAACAGGAAGACGTGTTCGTAGCAGCGCGATAGGCGGTCTTTCACGCTCTCCGGCATGGGGTTATCCTTCATCCAGATGATGTCGTTGCGCAGATACCAGCCGGTATCACGGAGGGCAAAAGCCAGCATCCACGGAATGCCGATCATGTCCTTTGGCTTGCAGCCCTCAACCTTGTTGTTGAGAGCCACAGCCTGACCGTTTCTGCCGTTGGGGTTCTTCGGATCAATAAAATCACCCTGATTGCCCTTTCCGGCGTAGGTGTCCGAAATGTTCAGCCAGAGCGTTCCATCCGGACGCAAAACGCGCCTGACTTCGGTAAACACTTCCGTCAGGCGCGAGATATATTCCTTCGGCGTTGTCTCTCTGCCGATCTGAGCATCCATGCCGTAATCACGGAGCGTGTAATACGGAGGGGACGTCACACAGCAATAAACGCTGTCATCGGGCAGAGTTTTCAGGATTTCAAGGCAATCGCCGGTATGAATGATGTCAAGTTGTATGGTGGTGTACCTCCTGTTCTGTTGGATTTGTGTTTCCATTGAAATGTTGGCTGTGAAACCCGACAACATTTCAATGGGCATCAGTCGGAGTAATACTCGTCCGGCTCATAGTCCTCATCTTCCATGAAGTCCTCGTCGAGATCGTCAATCTCGTCTGCCCAACGGTCGAAGATTTCCTCGGCTTCCTTCGCCGCCTCACGATAGAGGCTCAGGCGGTTCTTCTCAAAGGCGGCAAAGGCGGGGACGAACTTGCCGAACTCACGGATTGCCTTCACATCCTGCGTGCGCATATCTGCGACGCACTGAATGATTTCGGACATCGTGAGCAGATCGTCGATCATCAGCTCATACTTGTCCTTGGGGATAGATACGGCTTCATCATCCGCCGCGTCAGCGAACGGGGTATTCTCGTCGCTGTTGCTGCACTTGGGAACATCAACCTTGAAGTAGAAACCGATCATATCCACAGATACCTTGGTCATAATCTGACGCGCCTCCTTGACCTTTTCGTCGATGTCCTCCCTCACATGGAGATAGGCGCGGTGATGCTTCTTGAGATCGTTTTCCAGTCGGATCAGATCGGTCAGCTCCCACAGAGCCTTAAACAGCGCAGAGGTGTTCTCTCCGTATTCGATAGCGTCCGCATAGGGAATGGTAATCATCTTGTTGTTCATATTCAAAAATCCTCCTATCAGTTCTGTACGGTTTCTTCGGGCTTGGTGGTCATGATGCGGTAGAGCTGGGTGTCCTTCGGGAAATCGTCCTTGAAGGGAACGATGGTCGAGCCGTAGAAGATCAGCCCCTCACCGGCATTGGAATTGGTGATGTAGTTCTGCTGGCTGGGCGAGATGTTCAGCGCCTTCGAGAGAATCTGCCGGTCGCCGGACGCCTGATTCAGAAGGTAGACGAAATCCGAGTTTTCAAAGATGTTCTCCACCTCGCGGGACGCAAGCAGGTCCTTGACGTTCTGGGTGATGCCGGTCGGGATGCCGCCCCATTTTCTGAAACGCTTCCAGATTTCCACGCTGTATGCGGCGGTCTGTTCCTCTTTCAGCAAAAGGTGGAACTCGTCCATGTAGTAGCGCGTTGCCTTGTGCTGGGCGCGGTTGATGGTAACTCTGTTCCACACCTGATCCTGCACAATCAGCATACCGAGCTTTTTGAGCTGCTTGCCGAGTTCGCGGATGTCATAGCAGACAAAGCGGTTGTTGACATCCACATTCGTTCTGTGATTGAAGACGTTCAGAGAGCCGTGAACATAGATTTCAAGGGCAGTTGCAATGCGCTGTGCCTCCGGCTCCTTCTGATTTCTCAGAATGTTGTAGAGGTCTTCGAGGATCGGCATTTTCTCCGGCTTGGGGTCTGCAAGGAACTCCTGATAGACCATGCGGACGCTGCGGTCAATGATGGTCTTCTCAACCGGCTGCAAGCCGTCCTTGCCACCGACAATCAGCTCACACATGGAGAGGATAAAGTCGGATTTCAGCGTCAGCGGGTTTTCCTCTTCGGAGTAGTTCGTGTTGATGTCCAGCGGATTGATGTAATCCGTGCTGACCGGCGAGATGCGGATGACCTGACCGCCGAGCTTCTGCACGAGGGGAAAATACTCGGCTTCGGGGTCGCAGACGATGATGTCATCCTCTGTGATGAGGAAGGCGTTCGTCATTTCACGCTTGGCGGAGAAGGACTTACCGGAACCGGGCGTACCCAAGATCAGCCCGTTGGGGTTTTTGAGCCGCTTGCGGTCAACCATGATCATGTTGTTGGACAGCGCATTCAGCCCGTAGTAGAGAGCTTCGCCGCCCTGAAAAAGCTCCTGCGTGGTGAACGGCACGAAAACCGCCGTGCTGGAAGTGGTCAGTCCGCGTTCGATCTCCACCTGATTGACGCCGATAGGCAGAGAGGACATCAGCCCTTCCTCCTGCTGGAAGTCAAGACGCTTGAGCGCACAATTATACTTTTGAGCAATGGCGGCGGTCTGGAATACCGCATTTTCGAGCTTCTGGCGATTGGTTGCTGTATTCATGATGAGGATGGTCACAAGGAACAGTCTCTCATTGCGGGTCTGGAGATCCTGCAACAGACGCTTCGCCTCACCGCCGAAGGTGGCAAGATCGGACGGGATAATGTCCATGTCGTAGCCGGAGCGGACGGCTTTTTTCTGCTCTTCGATCTTCATCTTGTCGAGGTCGGTGATCTTCATCTTGATGCTCTTGATTGCCTTCGCCTGGTCAATCGTCCGGATATGAAAATTGACCGTGATGTTGCTGTCCATCTCAAGGAAGTCGGCAAGCATACGGTCATTGAGTTCCGGCGCGAGGATTTGCAGGAAGCTCACAGCGCCGATGGTTCTGCCCATCTTGAAGCACTTGCCTTCACGGAAGTCAAAGGAAGTGGGCGCGATGAAGTCCTTCGTGCTGAGTCCCGTCCGGGCTACCATGTCAAAGGAAAAGCGGAACGGCTCATTGGTGTCCATGTTGAACACATCATGAAGCACTTTCAGCCGCTCATAGCCGGACAGCGGCTCGGTTCTCACACCGAGGGTTTTGAAGTTATTGAGAATATCGGTTTCAATGCGTTCGAGCTTCGGCTTTGCCGTGCGGAGGGAGTCCGCCTCAATGCCGAAGGTGATGTACTTCTTCTTGACCAGTCCGTTGTTGCCCTTGGTGAGCTGACTTTGCAGCATACCGGAATACTCGGAGCGGATGTCGTTGAAGGCGTCCTCCTGTGCCGGAATGTTGATGCGCTTGCGGAACTCATTGAGGCTTGCCTTCTGATTGATGAAGGAGAGCTGGACGAAGATCGAGCTGTCGAAGTAGTTCAGAAAGTCGCACCAGTTCTCAAAGATGGCAGTTTTGTCCTCGTTCTGCGCAAGCTGGTAGTTGATGTCCTCAAAGGCGATGGACTTCGTGTAGAGGCGGCTGTTCACCTTGCAGATACCGTCGCGGCACATCTCCACATAGGGGATGGTCTGCTGGGCGGACTTGCGGACTTTCTTTGCCTTCCTGTCCTTTTTCTTCTGCATGACGATCCGCTTCTTTTCCTGAGCGGAAAGGGCATCGCCGTAAACGACGCCGTTCTTGACGGTCATCTTAGGCTTTGCCTTTGCTGTGCTGTTGTTCAAGCTGCAATTCCTCCTGTTCTTTGATTTTCTGCTGAATTTCAGCGTAGAGATTGTTTGTGCGATAGGGACGCACCTTGTCCCGGATGAACATGGACTGTACGATGTGGTACAGATACTTTTCGGCGGGCTGACCGTCCTTCTCGTAAAGCGCGAAGAAGATGAACGGGAGCATGATCACCACCATCAGCATTGCCGCCGTAGACAAGTCGAGATGCGCCTTCGCCAGAAAGAAGATCGGGACGCCGACCGCCGCAGCGATGGAAAAGCAAATAAGCTGCCGCTTGGTCAGGTTGAACATGACCTTCGTTTTGACGCGGTTAAGATCCTTCGGGACCGGAACAAATGCCATTGACTGTTTCCTCCTTTCTAAGCTGCTTTTCATAGCGCAGCTTCATTTGTGCGGGATATTGATCCTCCTTCGGTTGACGCTTGCCCGTCCAGCGAAGCCCACCCGCTTTGCCTTGACAAATCCAGCCGGAAGCCCGAAGGCTTGCACCGTTTTCGCTTTCCAGCGTGTAGGTGATGATGCGCTTATAGCCCATAGCCGCAGCAGCTCTTGCCGCCGCGCCGTAGAGAAAGCTGCAAGCGTTCTTCGCCCCGTTGGTGCATAGCCTTGTAACCTCCAATGTGAAGCCGTCATCCAGATACCGGCTGACGGGACGCCCGGCGATGATTACACCGACCAGCTCACCGTCTGCTTCACAGCCGATGGAAAACTTGTGACCGGCAACCGGCTTATGATGCCGGTGATACTTCCGGACATACTCGTTGGCGTCTCGAAGAGAGATAGGTCTTAGCCGCAGCATGGTGTTTCCTCCATAGAAAGATGAGCCGTGCATTCGACCTCGTTACCCCAAACATCCCAGCCTTCGGGGGACTGACGGGCAAAAAGCTCTACGCGGGGAAGGTCTCCCATGAGCCGAACAATGCGCTCCCGCGCTTCATCCGGCTTTTTGGAATGCTCTTCGATGTGGCTGAGGATGACCTGACGCACACCGGCGTCAACACGCTTCGGGTGTCCCTTTGTGGCAAGGATGCAGATTTCAGCGTTTGCCCTTGTCCAATACCCCATGCCGGTGAAGAGATCATCGTTCCTGCGATTTTGCTTCACCCATACAAAAGCCACAGTCTTATAAGAAAATCCCCATGCCGTCAGCACTTCGAGTGCTTCACAGAGGCACGGGAACGTGATCCAGAGGAACAGGGCGCAGTCCTTCGCGGCAAGCTCACCGACCGGAAGTGCCTTGATGTCCTCAATGCACATCGTCGGGTAGTGGCTTTCCGCCGACCGTCCCTGTCCCTTCTTGGAGTAAGTCCGATACGCCCAAGGCGGATCGGCGTAGATGATGCTGTACTTCTTCATGCTGCCGACCTCCTTAGTGCGCATGGAAAATGGATTTTGCGAGGCTTCCGGTCTTGAACAGCGAGAAGCACAAAATGACCGTGTACGCTGCCACAGAGAACAGAGCCGAATGAATGTTGTCTGCAATAATCATGCCGTTGATCAGCACCGCATAGATGCCGACGCAGACCATGATGAGAAAGCCCTGAAATGCCAGAGCGAACAAGCCTTTCAGATAGTTCGTGCCGATGCTGCCCCATTCGCGGTTGCTCATGGTTGCGATGGGAATAGGCGCAATGCTCACGGTGCAGTAAATCTCAATCATGCGCCCGTAGAGAATGACCGTAATGAGGATCGCCATGATTTTGAGGCACAAGCTGATCAGAAGAGTTTCTATCGACAGTCCGAGCAGTTCTCCGACGCCCATGTTCTCCATGCCGGTACGCATCTGCGCAATCGTCGAATCAATATCAATACTGGTGTTGCCGTGGATGACTCCGGCTGCACCGGAAACCACGTTCTGCCCGATGTCGAATACTGCCATCACGATGTCAAACGTGTGTGTCACGAGATAGATCGCCACAGCCGCCTTGAAAAACCACTTGAAGAACATCCAAGTGTCCATGTCGTGAAGGTTGTTTTTCTCGGTGATCATGGAAATCAGCTCGTAGCACAAAACAAAGGTGATGATGATACCAGCGATGGGGACTATCACGTTTTCGGATAGTCCCCGGATCATCTGGTATATGCTGCTATCCCATGAAGAGGGCGTTTTGCCTACCTCAGCAGCTATCGTCCCTACCTTGTCGTTGACATCGGTGAACATATTGGTCATGTTGCTTTCAATCCAGCCGATCAGAAGCTCTTTTATGGCTTCCTCGATTTTTTCAAGGATAAATCCCAATATTTCACCACCTTTCGGTTATGCTGGGGCTGCCGGATCAGAACAGGCCAGACAGGAGCGGGATAAGGGTCGTGCCGATGAGTACCACACCACCACCGGCCATCAACTGCTTGATTCCTTGGCTCTTGGCACCGGGATTGTCATTGCCGTACCCCTCCATGAGGTTGACCACACCCCACACAGCCAGACCGGCACCGAGGGCAACAACGAGCGTCTGAAGGACCGTAACCGCCTGATTGATAAATTCCATAGAGTGACCTCCTTGATTTTTGAGTGTGAATTATTGAAAATGGGCAAAAAAATAGAAGCCCCGTCATTGTTCTGCTTTGGGCATTGCCCATGCGCAGTGCATGACGGGGCTTCATTCGGCTTCAACCTCTCCCATGTCATAGAGGTCGAAGGTTTGGGTGGGCTTGACTACCAGCTTGTGCTGCCGGTACTTCTCGATGTCAAAGGCGTTCCGCTTGTTATAGTCGGAGAGCTGCCGGTACTTTGGATGCTTCGTAATGTCGTATTTGTTACTGAGAAAAGGTCTCACGCCTCGAAGCTGCAAAATACACTTGGCTCCGTCCATGACGGCGATCTCATCCTGAGACATCAGTTCCTTGCCGGTTTTCTGATAATTCAAGCCGTAGGAGTTGTTGTTGGAACGGGTTTCTGAGGTGTTGTAAAGGTCGATTGTCTCCTTGCCCAGCACCTCGCTGATTTCCTTGAGCGTGGATTTCTCCTTGCCGCCAAGAAAAAGCGTGCAGTCACAGTTGCCCGTGATGGTGTCCGCCGCATCCTTGTAGATGGTCTTGAGCTGAGACTGGGACTGTAAGATGATTGACGCCGAGATTTCCCGGCTTCGGATGGTTGCGATGAGCTTATCAAACTTCGGGATTTGACCGATGTTCGCAAACTCGTCGAGCAGACAGCGCACATGGACGGGAAGCCGTCCGTTGTAAACGTCATCTGCTTTGTCGCAGAGAAGGTTGAAGAGCTGGGAATACATGATCGCCACGACGAAATTGAAGGTGTCATCGGTGTCGGAAATGATGACGAACAGCGCCGTCTTCCGGTCTCCGATGGTGTCCAGTTCCATCTCATCGTAGCTCATCAGCTCCCGCAGCTCTGCAATGTCGAAGGGCGCAAGCCTTGCACCGCAGGAAATCAAAATCGACTTGGCGGTTTTGCCCGCCGCCATCTTGAATTTGCGGTACTGCTTCACGGCGAAGTGGTCCGGGTGCTCCTTCTCCAGCTTGGCGAACAGAATATCCACGGGCGACTGAAATTCCTCGTCGTCCTCTCTGGCCTCCGATGCGTTGATGAGCTCCAGCAGCGTGAGGAAGTTATTTTCTTCCGGCTCCGCCTCGTACCAGATGTACCCGATCAGGGCGCAGTACAAAAGCCGCTCGGCCTTCACCCAAAAATCTTCCGAGGATTTTTCCCCGTCGCCTTTGGTGTTGGCAATGATGACATTGACCAATTTGAGGATGTCTTTCTCCGACCGAATATAGGCGAAGGGGTTGTATTTCATGCTCTTTTTGAAGTTGATGGTGTTGAGGACTTTAATGCGGTACGGCTCATAGATGACCTTCCCGCGGGCGTCCCGCATGGGCTTTCCGTTCTCGTCCAGCTTGGGGGCGCCCCGCCGCAGCATGGTCCCCACCTCGGACAAAAGCTGTCCTTTGGGATCGGTGACCACATAGCTGCTGTGCATCTGCATGAGGGAGGGCTTGACGAAGAACCGGGTCTTGCCGCTGCCGCTGCCGCCGATGACCAGGATGTTCTTGTTTCGGGCGTACTTGGGATTTTTCGGGCGGCTGGACATGGTGAGCTTTTCCGTCTGGGTCAGAGGGATGTTCCAGTCGGGGACCGGATCGACATAGGGGGCAATATCGGCCGCCGTGCCCCATCGTGCGCTGCCGTACTCAATGCCCTTGCGATATTTCTTTGTATTCTTGCTCTTGGCATACACCGCCAGCCGAACAATGACCGCCCCGGCGATGCCCACCAGCAGGTCCAGCAGATGAAAGCTGGGTGCCGCAGAAGAAAACGCCTCCGTAAAGCCCTGGCTCAAATGCAGGAACTTTTCAGAGGCGTCAAGGCCGGGCGCAAGGCGCACCGCCTGGCAGAGCTTGTCAAAGAGATACACGAACAGCAGATACGGGAGGTTGGGGATCAGCTTTTTCTTCCAGTCAACCGTCATAATTCCACACCCCGGTCTTTGGTCTTGACCTTCTCCCGCTGGCGGTGCTGGGCTTTGGACTGCTGTTTCGCCTGCTCCAGCTCCTTGCGGATGGAGGGCTTTTTCTCTTTCTCCAGGTTCTTTGCGGAGAACTCCCGGAAGGCCGCCGTGATGACGTCGGCATCCCGGCCCTTGAAGAACACCAGGTAGCGGGGTATCTCGCCGCTGGTGTCCTTTTTCAGAGCAAAGTCAATGCCGTACTTCTTGGCGGTGGCGGAAAAGGCCCGGATGTTCTGGTCGGTGATCTCGATGTTGGAAACGCCGGTGTTGTGCTTCATCAACTGCCGAAGGGTCTGCTTTCCGTGGTGCAGCTTGGTCTTGTGGCCGGTCACGCCTTTCTGCATCTCGTCCAGCACTTTTTTCATGGCCTGTTGCAGCATCCCGGCGGAGAGCTTGGTGGCCTCCACACAGAGGGCAACGGTGCGCTGGGTGACTTCTTCCTGCATGAGTGATTACCTCCTTTCTCCGCTGCCGTACAGGTCGTGGTTCACCAGGGACGCATAGTAGCTGTCGATGGTGGCCGGGGCGTTATACAGGGCAGCCAGCAGATATTTCTTGATGTTGCGGACATAGGTGGTGTTCTCCCGCATACGGTCCAGCACATACTCGATGTGGGAACTGTTCAGCTTCAGGAACCGGGATTTGACCACCTCCGCCGGATAGTCGTCCCCGGCAATGCGGATTGTTTCCCTGCGGGAACAGACGGTATCCACCATGAGCTCCACCAACTCATTCAGCATATCCCGATCCAGCCGGTCATCCCGGCATAGATAGTCATACTCGATATTCTCCAAAATCAGTTCCCGATAGCTCTCTCGCTCCCGCATCCAGTCCCGTCCGGTCCGTTTGGCCCCTGCGGGGGTTTGGGGGCTTGATTGGATAGGATTTGCTCCTTCCGTACTTGGTGAATCAGTATTTTGTTCTTCAGGATTTCTTTTCTCTTTATTTAATTGCGGCCGGTTTTCCAGACATGGGTTATCCATATCTGGGTTTTCCGTATCTGGACAAGTCGTATCCTGCTCGTCCTCACACGGTTAGCCCGTATCTGGGGGATGGGGCGTCTCGTAGATGACATACTCCACATCCACGATCTTGCCCTTGCTGTCCCGGAGGCGGTTGCGGACTATGTACCCGGCCCGTTCCAGCTCCTTCAGAGCTGATCCAATGCTGTCCGTGCCCTCCTTGCAGATTTTTGCAAGGCCTCTGGTGGTGTAGTTCCAGTCCTCCGG
>OLZA01000292.1_pt1 | contig 36596 bp, 39 predicted proteins | sample 1673431 | NCBI WGS metagenome assembly OLZA01 (sample SAMEA103958111, study PRJEB25191) | human gut metagenome | biome: human-associated habitat [ENVO:00009003]; feature: intestine environment [ENVO:2100002]; material: feces | place: Germany | collected 2013/2015 | reverse complement strand
CGCTTGCGGGTTCAACCAGTCAGTCAAACCTTATTGGGCCTCGAAGAGGTCCAACGATTTAGGCGATGCTATTCAGGGAAATGCGCCATGTCCACATCTATGCCATACTCCTTTAAGAAACTCGACAACTCCTCCTGAAAAGACAAACTCTTGTGATGCTCCTTTTGGTTAATGATGTAGTTAGTAATCACGACCCTGTCTTTCTCCGACACAGACAAAGCGCAATAGGATTTTCCCCATCCCTCATAAAATGGAAAGTTCAGCCTGTGCTCTACCAGATATTTGTGGCTTGCGCTTTTTAAGTCCCTAATGAGATCGGAAAGAGCCATTGTTGGCGGGGTTTGCATGAGTATATGAATGTGGTCAGGCATGCCACCTATGCGGTAAAGTACGCATCCTTTGTTTTTCAAGAATGCCCATATATAATTATAGAGTTCTTTCTCGTGGAGGACTGGGATGGCAGGCACGCTCTTTTTTGTGCGGAAGACAACATGGTAAAGTAATTTTGTATAGCTCATTCATCCATCATTTTATGGCAAAGGTACAAAAATAAGCTGATAACTTTACGGCATGGGCGAGATATTTTCTATGGAGAACCCGTTGGACCTCTTCGAGGCCCAGTATTTGGAGGTGCTTATAAAATCCGCAAGCGGGAAACCTCTTTGAGGCTTCCCTCATGCGGTTAAGCATTTCTGGGCCTCTTCGAGGCCCTTTATGGGGGAGAGTGGCAGCTCTTTATCTGAAGGCACCTTACCTCTTCGAGGCAAGATACCCTCAGTTAAGCATGCCTGGACTTCTTCGAAGCCCCACCCTTTCCAGGAAGCCCCGCTCTTTCCAGGTGGCATCCTGCCTATTGTCACATGGCGGTCTTTTTCTTATAGGTTATAGGGCATGACGATAGTGAAAAGGCCCTCGAAGAGGGTCTGAGATGCCCGTCCGCAAGCGCCTTACCTCTTCGAGGGAAGGTATCCTCTGTTAAGCATACCTGGACTTCTTCGAGGCCCACTCCTTTCAGGTGGCATCCTGCCTATTGTCACATGGCAGTCTTTTTCTTATAGGTTATAGGACATGACGATAGTGAAAAGGCCCTCGAAGAGGGTCTGAGATGCTTAACCGCATGTGGCTCGCCTCGAAGAGGTGAGCCGCTTGCGGGTTCAACCAGTCAGTCAAACCTTATTGGGCCTCGAAGAGGTCCAACAAATCAAGCGTAGAGACGTGGCGTGCCGCGTCTCTTTCAAGTGGTCGTGCCGCGTCTCCGCCAACAAGGGCGGAACAAACAAGAGAAGTCCATCTCCTGCCAAGAGATGGACATTCCCGTAAAACGTCTAATTGTCAGGGGACTACGGGTTTAGCGCAAAAAGACTTCGCCAACAAAAAACCCGTTCCGTTGGCGTTCCATGCAAAAATAAATGCAAAAAAATCCTCCAAAATGGCTGATGATGAATAATTTTTACTACCTTCGCGAATGAATGTACATCTCTTGGCAGGAGATGGACAGTAATACGTCACGAAAGTTAACACCACATCAGCGCTTTTATGAGTAGTGACGGAGATAGGACAATCTTTATGGAAATAAGGAAAGTCAAGGCGATAAACTTCGTAACTGCTTGTTATTGTGCGATTTACGATAGCCAGCAGGATTAGATGGAACGCCCCTTCCTGAACGATGGACGAGATTCAGCCCCGGCAATGGTTTGTCATGCGCGACCTGAAAAGGAGCAACGCCAAGCAGCCCGCGTACAGGCTGCTTGAGGACATGGGGATAGAGGTCTTCACGCCCATGGTCTGGAAGATCCTGGTGAGGAATGGCAAGCGGGTGCGCGAGGAGGTGCCTTTCATGCGGGACCTGCTTTTCGTGCACGACACCCACGCCACCCTCGACCCGATAGTGGAGAGGACAGATACCCTGCAATACCGCTATGTGCGGGGCGGCTATAAAGTACCCATGACCGTGCGGGAGGCGGACATGCGCCGCTTCGTCCATGCCGTGAGGTCCTCCGAGAATCCGTGCTATTACACCCCTGAGGAAATCTCCGCCGACATGATAGGCAAGAAGGTGCGGATAGTGGGAGGCCCCTTGGACGGCTATGAGGGACGCTTGCAGAAGATGCAGGGCTCTCGCGTCAAGCGGTTGTTCGTGGAGATACCGAGCGTCCTGACGGCCTCCGTGGAGGTGCAACCGGAGTTCATCCAGTTTCTCAAGTGAGATACACGAGAGACCTGTAGAGACGCGTTCTCGCGTCTCGGCGGGCAAGGAAGGCAAACAAGGAAGATATATGTATACGCCTGACGAATTCACCTCCCGGTGGCAACGCCTCCACCGTCCCTCTATGGACGTGACGGATGACGCGGCTTTCTACTGGCGGCTCTACACGAGCCTGCGTGACCTCACGGAGCGTAACGCGCGGCCTGTCGGCGGGCAAGCCCTCCTCTCCTTGCTTCTCTATACGGAGAACACCATCGCCGTGGGTCTTGACGGCGTTTACGAATATCTCTACCGCCGCTTGGGCAACGTGGTGTTCCGTTGGTGTGACCGCCTGGGCATGGACGCCAACGCCACCTCTCAGGTTCACGCCCTCGTCTCCGAGGCCGTGGCGGAAGCCTCCTCGTCCCGCAATAGTCTCAGGCGTTGGATGGCGGAAAGCGTGTTGTCGCGTGACTTCTCCCGCCTAAGCGAGATGCTGGTCTATTTCGCGGAAGAGGACAGGCAGCTGCGCCGCGTCTTCCCCGACTTGCGCTATCGGGAGGAGATGTTCCTGCGGCTCACGGGCGACAGGCGGAAGGCTCAAGAGATGTTGTGGGGCGACATGGCCTTCTGCTGGCGTGACAAGCGGGGCAAGTCCCTCTCAGAGACCATCGCCAGCCAGTTCCGCCTTTCCTCCTCTGCCATGGAGGAGCAAGAGCGCGACTCGTTGAGGGAAGCGGCCGAACTCCTCGACACCATCCACGCGGAAAACCTGGACACCTATATATATATGGAGCGAAAAGACGACCGCGCGGTTACCTTGCGCCACAGGGACGGGCGCGTGTTCCGTGACGTGGTCTTCCCCACGCCCCTTTCCTCCTGGGCGAAAGGGCAAGTCCTGGCCGCCCAGCTCGTCACCTACGACGGCAAGACCTACGTAAACGGCCTGGCGCGGTGGATGGACGGCAAGGCCACGGAGCGTTGGAACGGCGAGATTCTTTGGCAAGACATCTGCCAAAAAGAGCGAAAAGCGGCAAGACAAGTCTATTTCACCACGCCTTCCGGCAAGCGGATGAGCCTCTACGAAGACCTCTACACCCTGCCCGAGAACCCAGAGGCAGCCCGCCTGGCCGCCCAGGGCATCTACCAGGACGAGCCAGACCTCCTGGACTTCTTCGTCATGACTAGCCAAACGTAGAGGCGCATTCTTGCGCCTCCCCCGACAAGAACGAAACAAAAAGGCCGCCCAACCTGTAAACGGCTGAGCGGCCCCGACGAGATAAACCCTACGGCTCCAAGTCCAGATACTCCCTCACGGCATCAAAGCACGGGCAGGCCTTATGGCCGTCCAAGTCCCTGTGTCCCACGATGACCGCCTTTGGATACTTCCTGTGCAGCCGCTCCAGCAGCTTCCGCAAGGCCACCCGCTGCGCCGGCGTGCGGGTGTCGGCGGGATTGCCCAGGGCATCCAGGCCGCCGATGTAGCACACGCCAAGGGAATGGCGGTTATGGTTCTTGCAATGCGCCCCGATTTTCATCTCGTCCCGTCCCGCCTCTACGCTTCCGTCCGTGGGAATCACGTAATGGTATCCACAGCCTTTCCAGCCCAGCGAGCGGTGATAGCGGTCGATGTCCGCGGCGCGGAGGGCACTGCCCGCCTTGTTGGCGGAGCAGTGCACGACAATCAGCGTAACGTTTCTCATAACACGCTCCCAGCCGCGCCTCCCACCGCGCCGGTGATAATCAGCTCCACGAGCCGAACGACATAGAGCAACACGCTCTTCCAGTTCCATTTCTTCATAGTCTTCGTCTTTAAATAAATCAACAATATAAATTCCATACATTCAGTGTCTATCGACCGTCCACAGTAGAGACGTGGCGTGCCGCGTCTCATCCGTCAAGGATGTTGAGACGCGGACTTACCGCCCGCTCCGTGGGCCTACTCCTCGCCGCTGACATCAGAGCCCTCAGAGCCACCCGTGCCAGGGCTTACAGGCGTGCCGCCCGTGCTGCCGCCGTCATCGGAGTCATCCTTCCCGTCATCGGGATTCTCCCCGGAACCGCCAGCGGCATTTCCCTTGTTCTTGGCGGCTTCCAGGTCTACAGTGGTCTCTCCCGCCTTCTCGGCCTTCAGCGTCGCCCTTTGGGCGGTGCGGCTTGCCACGGCGACGAACTCGGCACGCGAGCGTAAGTTCTCGAAGTCCTCACCAGGTGTGAACAGGATGTTTACCGCTTTAATGTTGGCAGCAGTGAACTTGTCAAGTGTATCTGCAGGATCACAGGTGATGGAGATGCCGAACTCGCCCAGCTCGCCGAATTGCACCTTGTAGCCGTTGAGCAACATCTCCACCAGGCACGTGCAAGTGTCGCTCACCACGCCTTTCACCGTGCCGCGGGTGAACACCCCGTTGTGGTCGGCGATGTGCCTCACGAACTCGTCAAAGGTCATCACCTTGGTCACCTGGTTCTTGGCGTAGGCCTTTTCCACCGCGTTCTCGTCCAGCGGATTTTTCCAGAGGAATGTTGAATAATTAATCATGCTTCAAACTGTTTTAAGTGTTAAACTTCATGTTGTCTTGTCTCCCGATGTTGCGCGCCTCATCTGTTTGACAACGCGAAGATACCGCGCCAGGCGGGCGAAACCAAGTCTGTTGACAACCATTGACAAACCGTTTACAATCCATTGACTGTCCATTGATTTTCAAGCCATGTCCGACATAAACATCACCATCAACGGAGGGAACAACCAAATCCTTCCCAACGCCACGCAAGCCGTCCAGAACTTCTATGGCGGCCAATTGGCCGAAAGGGAACTTCCCGGCAAGCCACAAGCGGCGAAACCGCTTCCCGAGGCGGAGAGGCTGAGTCTTTATATAAGCGAGGAGAACTTGCCCCGCTACCTCGCCCGGATTGGGGAATGCCAGTCAGCGACCGAGCTCGGGAAAGTAGTGGTGCGGATGCAGGAGGAAGAGCCCCGCCTGACGAAAGAGGAAATCGTAAAGGAGCGTTTCATCAGCCTGCTCCTGCCTTTCGCCACGAAGCTCCAGAAGGGGGCAGGCATAGACAACGTCCGCGCCCGCATCAACGACGCGTTGGCAAGCAGGACCAAACAACGGAAGCAGGAAGAAACACTTCATTGGCGGTAGAAGATATACTGCGTTAGCAATCGAAGATATACTTCATCAGCGATTGAAGATATACTGCGTTGGCAATCGAAGATATACTGCGTTCGCGAAGCAAGTACTACTGCCTACAAACACCCAAACGCAAATGGAAACGAACATAGATGTCAACGGCGGCCACAACCAGGTGCTCCCCGCCGCCACGCAAGCCATCCAGAACAACTATTACGGGCAACCCGTTCCCGCTCGGGAGGCGCCCGTCGCCCAGTCCGTGGTGGTCTTGGGCAGCGGGGTGGACACCTCCGCCGGCTTTTCCGCGCCAGGCGGCCTGGTGCCCAAAATAACCGAGTGGCTGGAGACCGAGGAGGGCCAGTCGGTGGACGTCGCCTTGCGCAAGCGGCTCAAGGGCTTGCGCTTCAGCTACGCCAGGTTCGTGGACGACGCCATCGAGCGTCTCGCCCACGACCTTGACCGCGAGCGCGAGACCATCTGCGCCCGTGTCACCCAGGAGCTGGAACGGAACGAGCAGCTTGACGAGGGGCAGCGCAAGATGGGGCGGCTCATCGTCCGCCTTTTCCGCAAGATTGCCGAGGTGAAAGCCGGGGCCGCCATCGACGGGGAGACGGAGGAGCTCATCCGCGAGGTGACGGGCATCGACCCCACCGAGGAGACCATCATCGACTTCTCCCGCGTCAACTACACCAAGACGTTCGAGGGCATCATCAAGTACATCCTGCAGACCAGCCTGCACGACACGGAGAACCCCATCCTGCGCCACGTGTACACCAACCTGCTCGACATCGGGCAGCTCCTGGCGCGGCATTTCTACGGTTTCTTCACCGACAAGCGGAGCGAGATGAAGATCTACCTCTACATCGCCTGGACATTGTGGGCCTACCTCGTCCACGAGGAGCAGGCGGTGGCGGCCTGCGGTGAGGGCCACGCCCCGTTGCCGGTATACGGCCAGTTGCGCGGCAAGGAGCGGGCGCGGGTCATCACCTTCAATTACACCACCCTGGCGGAGGCCGCCTCGCCCACGGCGATCTACTTCAACGGCAACCTGGCCGACTACGTGGACATCGAGAACAAGAACGACCTGCGGATGGAGGACATCCACGGCCTTGACCTCGCGCGGTTTTTCGAAGACCGCCTGTCGGGCGAGTTGAGCCTGGAGGGCAACCGCGTAGCCATCCCCATCCCGTCGTTCATGCCACCGCTGAAGCTGAAGCCCGTCATCTCGGGCAAGTATGTCGCCACGTGGTACAGCGCCGCGGATGCCCTGGCGCATGCCGAGCGCATCCTCATCCTGGGGCACTCCCTGCGTGGCGGCGACGCGTTCTTCAACGACATGCTGCGCGCCAACCGCCAGGCGGAGATTGTCATCGTCGGCCGTGACTTGGATACTGCCTGCAAGGACGCATGCGTCACCTTCCAACAGCCGATGAACCGCTACACGCCCCTCACCATGCAAGGCTACCCAGCCCGGAAGTACGACAACCGTATCACAGTGGTGGGCGCCGACTTGAATGAGATAGACCTCAGCGAGTGGTTGAAATAGCCTCGCACGCGCGAATATATAATAAGGTGTCATTAACCCCAACCCTGGACAAGAGATACAGGCCATGGCAAAAACGGAAAACCTGAACAACGAGCAAAACATCGAGGGCATCATCAGCGCCCCGCTGGTCGCCCTCTCCAAGGCCAACATGATGATGCTGTCGGGGCAGACCGCCTTCCTGTTGAACAACTGCTTCAAGCTCAAGGGCGAGGGCTCGTTCGAGACCAAGGTGGGATGGGGCATCCTGTCCGTGTCCATCAAGGGCTCCGCCAGCTATTCCTCGCGCGACTCGTCCACCCACGACACCCACTACGAGAAGAGCAACTCCGCCAAGTACATGGTCAACGTCCACGCCGGGCAGCTGCCCGTGCCCAAGGGCGTGAACACCATCATCGAGGCGTTCACGCAGGCCATACAGCCGATAGAGACCCCGCTGGAAGAGAAGAAAACTGAATGAAAGTCCATCCTGGCATGAGACTAAGGGAATTTGTCAACCGTAAACAGCGGGACACATACAACAAGACGCGCCTCGCCGCCTTGACCGGGCGGGAGGCGGAAGAGGACAGGATAGCCTGCGCCCTCCTCGCTTGCAACTACTCCAGAATCCATGGGGACACGAAGTCCGCCCAGTCCCTCATCCAGATGGATTGCGTGGCAGCCTGTTTCGTAAATGGCGGAATATGGGTCGCTTCCAACAGCTTAAGACTGGAGCCCGAAGACATAGATGAGGCCATAGGCACCGAATATTATGGCAATGACGTGTACATTGTCAAAAACGGGGAAGCGGGGAAGCATGCGGAGATGCAACTGTTAGATGAGCTCAGAGAGTCAGGCATGCTGAAAAACGAAGCTATATAGGCGTTTCCAAACCATGCTGCAGATATTGCAAGAGGGTCTTGGATCTCTTTAACATAGGATATTTACAGTACCATACTGATGACGTCCGCCATTGGGAAGCTCCGTGGCCGTGGTGAGAAAGCGAACATAAAGGTATAACTGTGAAAACACAATTAATATAGTATAGGAATGACCATAAAACGAGTTACCTTGCGGGATATAATTTCTTTGGAAAAACCGATATCATTCTTGGCCAATAATTCCAATTGTGATATTATACGTGTAATATGCGGTTCTTACACCTCTTGCGACAAAGAAATGGTCGCGGACATTAATCTCGCCGCGGATGGCATCATAAACATTTATTCGCCAGAAGAAACACATTCCATAGTTTCCTCTTTTATAGATTCGAATCTTGGTTTGCAAGGATACAGGATGATGAGGCTGACAGGAGTTGACCGCGGAATCATCAATCAATGTATTGGTCTTATTAGAAACCACGTCGACACATTAAACGGCAATGATAAAACGGACTATAGATACAACCTCTTGCTGTCTCACATGGAAAGCATTAGGTATGAATATTTATACTTTGACGCACGAGTTATCTATACCCCAGCTGTCATCAAACAAAAAATAGATCAGTTATACCTGGTCAATTTTTTAGACGTCTCGAAATGTGATCGTTTTAATTGTTATTGTGGCATAACAAATGACATCGACAGGAGAATGGATGAACACAGAAAGGAAGATTTTCGAATATACCAAGACAAAGTGTTTGCTATAGTATGTCCCAATAAAGATATCGCTGTTAACACGGAAAGGCTGTTAAGTGCGGAATACCGTATATCGAAAAGAAATGTACAAGATAATGTAGACGCCGCGGGTAGAGGCGCAGAGGATGACACGTCTATAGTTTACCTTCTGATGCCATGTAAAGGATAAAGTCCCATTAGGGTGTTCGACATGTGTATGATAATGGCTGAATGGTTACAAAAGAGGCGCATAGCTGGATTAAGATATTGAATCACTATAAAATAAGGAAAATGAAACATATTAATATTGAGTTTAATCTGCAGGACATATCAACCTTTCGTAGTGCGTTAATGGGCATTGCAATACTTTGGGTCGTATTTTACCACTTTGGATTTCAGACTCCAGGCATAAGACATTTGATGCGTTATGGATATGCGGGTGTAGATATTTTTATGTTTTTGTCTGGTTTCGGCTTATATTATTCTTTAAATCGAAATAGGAGTTTGACATCCTACTTCAGAAAGCGACTCATACGTATATACCCTTCTTATTTCATTGTTGGTATTGCGTTCAGCTTGATTTGTTGTCCAAATGAAGGTATCTGGGATTATTTTTGGCGTTGTTCAACTTTAGGTTTTTGGACAAATGGCGTATATAATGAATGGTTCATTCCATCTATCCTGTTTTTATATTGTTTATTTCCATTAGCGTTTAAATTATTGGCAAGCAATAAAATAAAGTTTTATGTATCAGTAATTATGTGCTGTATAGCTATCGCCATATATACAGTTTTTAATGACGACATTATAGATAATTGGCATTTTCTGTTGCTTTATCGTATACCAATTTTCTTATTCGGAGCCATCACTGCCTTTTATATCACTGACATTCAATATTATAAAAAATATTTATTTATAGCCCTGTTAGGAATGGTAATGTTTGTTGGGTTCTTTGTAATTCCAGGAATCCGCTCCCAATATATATCATTTACTTTTTTAACCCCTACTTTGATGATACTGGTATGCATCCTTGTTAAGAATGTAATATTTGTTAACAAAATGGGGGGGGTAATTGGCAAAGCCAGTCTTGAGATTTACTTGGTACATCTCATATTTCTTAAATATTTTATCATGGCATCTGTTATGTTTAGAGAGAATTATCATGATTTATCAACAATAGTATTTTCAGCTATTTCCGTTTATATTGGTATAGTTCTGCATAAATTTATTTCAAAATGCACTCATCCATAATAAAATGTTTCTTTTCTGGCAATAAGCGTTCCGTTATTGTAAAGAAGAACATCATAGGTTCATTATTTATCAAGGGGTGTAGCATTCTTGTTTCTTTGATGCTAGTGCCCATGACGTTAGGTTATGTCTCGTCAGAATTGTATGGAATATGGCTTACATTGTCCTCCATCATGGTATGGGTTGGATTCTTTGATGTCGGTTTCACTTTGGGATTGAAAAACAAACTTGCCGAAGCGATTGCTTTGGGTGATTGGCAGAGAGGAAAAGTCTTGGTTTCAACTACCTATTTTATGATGACACTGATTTTCATTCCACTATGCTTGTTGTTGGAGTTTGCAGTGCCAATAATTAACTGGGCGTCATTCTTGAATATAAATCCTGTTTATAATGAAGAAATTATTCAAACGCTCCACATATTGGTTGCGTGTTTTTCTGTACAAATGATTGTACAGGTATTGACCGCGGTGATTTCGGCTTATCAAGAAGTAGCCCTTTCGTCAGCATTTCCCGTTATTGGAAATTGCCTGTCACTAATCGCTATTTTTGCGCTTACAAAATTATATCCTCCATCGCTTACGGCTTTGGCTCTTGCCATATCCATAATGCCCATACTTGTTCTGCTCGTTGCTTCGGTTGTCCTATTTCACAAACGGTTTAAGGCCATATCCCCAGAATTGAAATCGATCAATGTGAAATATGTAAAGGATTTGTTTGGATTGGGCGCGAAGTTTTTCATAATCCAGATTCAAGCCCTCGTATTATATCAATGCACTAATATCCTTATATCCAACATGTCTGGTCCAAACGAAGTTACGACTTATAACATCACTTACAAATATTTGAGTGTTGCCATGATGATTTTCACCATCATACTAGGACCGCTCTGGCCTGCGTTTACAGACGCTTATACGAAGAAAGATTTTGGATGGATGAGGAATGTTTATAAAAAGATGATAGGGGTATATTTGGTATCTGCGTCCATTCTCATAGTTATGATTGCGTGTTCTTCATTTGTGTATCATATCTGGATTGGAAACAAAGCCATGATTCCATTTACTATGACGCTGATTGTAGGACTGTACATGATTGTGAATACATGGGATACGCTGCAAGTACAATTAATCAATGGAATAGGAGCCATTAAATTACAAACCGTGGTTACTTTGATTGGACTCGTATTGTATATTCCGTTATCTTTATTTCTTGGGAAATATTTAGGCGCCATAGGAGTTGTTTTGTCCATGACACTTATTACAGCTGTTTACGCTTTCTTCTTTACGATTCAAATCAACAAGATATTGAGACAAAAAGCGGCAGGAATATGGATAAACTGAAGTGTTGGCAGTTTGACATCTGTTGGCTTTTAGAAGATTCCTTCCGCCCTAATTTGTCTTTCAAACAATAACTTCTAAAAATAAACAATACATTAACGTGATGATGGCAGGAATAAAACATATTATAAACAATATCCTTCTCAAGCGTAAATGGAAAGGGAAAGTGATATTTTCTCTTCATAGCGTTATTGGCAAGGATTCCCTGTTTGAGGGTGCGAACAAGATAGGAAACAAGACCTTTTTCGAGGGAAGTATGGGCTATGGCTCATATATTGGAACAGACTCAATTATTATTGGTAAAGTCGGAAGATTCACCTCCATATCAAACCGCTGTCATGTTATCGCAGGCAAGCATCCTTATACCTCTCCGTTTGTTACCACTTGTCCGATGTTCTTTTCCTTGTCGAAACAAAGTGGATACACGTTTGTTGACAAACAACTATATGATGAATTTAAGTATGCAGAACCAGGGAATTTAGTTGTTATAGGATCAGATTGTTGGATTGGCGCTGACGTGAAAATTGTAGAAGGCGTCACTATTGGTGACGGAGCAATGATACTGGCTGGAGCTGTAGTAACGAAAGATGTACCAGCTTACGGTATTGTGGGAGGAGTTCCCGCTGTAGTTAAAAGATATCGATTTGATGAAGATTCCATTCGTTTTCTGTTACATATACGTTGGTGGGATAATACTCCTGAGTGGTTTCGGTCCCACTGGAAACTAATGACTGATATAGACAAGTTGAAAGCCTATTATCAGCAGTATAATGGATGATATTTCACTATAATTTTTACTACTAGATATAAGCAATATGCATTTCATTTCAAAGTTCTTTCTCCGTCTCTTTCACCTTCCCCGCCATTTGCGCAAGATATTCTACCTGCGTTGGAACCGTCTGTTTTTTCGAATAAATGGCGTACAATTTGGTAAGAACATGAGGGCTTTCAACAAGATATATATCTTCAAGCATCCCTCAGCCACCATTACCATTGGCGACAATTTTGTCTTTACCAGCGGCGAAGCCTTTAATGCATTGAGTCGTAATATCCGTGGCTCTTTCAGTGCGGCTGACGGAGCAAAAATACAGATCGGGCATAACAGTGGGGTCAGTTCCCCTTGTCTTTGGGCAAACAAAGGTATCACGATAGGCAACCATGTCAATATTGGTGCCGATTGTATTCTGATGGATACCGATGCCCATAACTTGGATTATCGTGTCCGTCGTCATTCACTTGAAGATGTGACCACAGCCGCATCCGCCCCTATTGTCATTGAGGACGATGTCCTGATAGGAACTCGTTGCATCATTCTTAAGGGAGTTACCATTGGGGCACGGAGTGTGATTGGCGCGGGAAGCGTGGTGATCAAATCTATCCCAGCAGATTGCATTGCGGCAGGAAACCCTTGCCGAGTGATAAGAAGCCTCGTATGACATTTATTTAACGTGAGTTCGGTATAAGAAAACGATTGAAAAAGTTGTGGGAATGAGATATTTTTAGTACCTTTATAGTTGATAATCAATAAGTTACATAAAAATATTCATTCCCATGACTGATGCAAATATAATAGAAATTTTCTGTATTCTCGATGAATTCTGCAAATATTTTGCTCCCGAACTGAAAAAACACACGCTGGACATCTGCGGCAAACGTCGCCGCAACCGCCCGTGCCTCATGTCCGACAGCGAGGTGATGACCATTCTCGTACTGTTCCATATCTTGCGCCACCGAGACCTCAAGTCTTTCTACCTCGGTTATGTATGCAACCACATGCGCAAGGAGTTTCCACACCGCCTGTCGTACAACCGCTTCGTAGAACGTCAAGCCAAGGTAGGACCCCATCTTTTGCTGTTCCTGCAGACATGTGCGTTGGGTAAATGTACTGGAATATCCATAATCGACTCCACACCGTTGAAGTCATGCAATATAAAGCGTGCGCACAGCCACAGGACGATGAAGGGATGGGCCGCCAAGGGCAAGTGTACGATGGGATGGTTCTACGGATTCAAGCTGCATATAGTGATAAACGACCGTGGCGAGATAATACAATGGATGCTCACGCCCGGGAACGTGGACGACCGTGAGCCATTGAAGGGCAAGGGCTTTACGCAAAGGCTTTTCGGAAAGATTTTTGCCGACAGGGGATACATAAGCCAGGAGCTTTTTGAAAGTCTCTTCATTGACGACATACACCTTGTGACTAAACTCAAGAAGAACATGAAGAACTCGCTCATGGACCTGCACGACAAAATCCTGCTGCGGAAAAGGGCGCTCATTGAAACCGTCAACGACGAACTCAAAAACGTCTGCTACATTGAACATACCAGGCACCGCAGCATTGACGGTTTTGCTTCCAACCTGATTGCAGGGCTTATCGCATACAACCTGCTACCTAAGAAACCGTCACTCAATATTGACATCATTGATAAAAGCAGGCTTATTGCATAAGATTATTATACCGAACTCACGTTAATAAGCGGGAAGCTTTCCGCAGGGCTTTCGACGGTTTTGACTATCGGAAGATAGCGCGGTATGATGAACGGAAGCTGGAAGACTTATCGCGAGACGCGGGCATTGTCCGCAACCGCTTGAAGATAAAGGCGGCCGTGACCAATGCCCGTGTGTTTCTTGAGACGCAAGAGGAATATGGCTCCTTCAGCCGATACCTTTGGGGATTTACCGGAGGAAACATCCTTTACGAGACAGGCCTTGCCACCTCTCCGCTGTCTGACGCCATTTCCAAAGATCTTCGCCAGAAAGGCATGAAATTCATGGGTAGCATGGTGGTCTACGCTTACTTGCAGGCCATAGGTGTCATCAATTCCCATGAAAAGGGCTGCTGGAAACATGAGGGAGCCATTATTCGGCAAAGGCCTTGAAAGCCTTTGGCAGGTACCGGATGATATCGCTGGCGATGAGGCTTTCCTTGCCCACTTCCTGCGCGGCCAAGTCTCCTGCCAATCCATGCAGGTACATGCCCACTCGGCAAGCGTCGTCCGTCTTGTAGCCACGGGCTAGCAGGGCGGTGATGATACCCGTGAGCACGTCTCCGCTGCCTGCGGTGGCCATTCCGCTATTTCCCGTGGGGTTGAACTCCACTTGGCGGTTGGGAAGGCAAAGAGCCGAGTAATGGCCTTTCAGGATGATATAGGCACCCATTCTTTCCGCCAGCTCGCGGGCTTTTGACAAGCGGTCGTAGCAATCTGTGCATATATGTCCCGCTAATCTGTCAAACTCCTTGGGATGGGGTGTAAAGACGAGGCCTTTGGGCAAGTGCTGTGTCCAAGCCCTGTGGCTGGACAGCAAATTGATGGCATCAGCGTCTATCACCATGGGGCAAGTGGTTCGCCTGATTTGGGATATCAGGGCGATGGCAGTGTCTTCCTGTCTCCCCAGGCCAGGGCCAATGCCTACGGCCGCATAGTCTTCTATGTCAACCGCTTCCGAGAAGCGGGTTTCGTCATGGTCTAGTTGCAAGACGGCTTCAGGCACCGCCAACTGCATCACGTTATAATTGCGCTTGGGAGTGTGGATAGTCAGCTTTCCCACGCCGCTGCGCAGGCAAGCCGTGGCGGCTAGCGTTGCCGCGCCCGCCATGCCGTAACTGCCCGCTATCAGCAAGGCGTGCCCCATCTCCCCCTTGTGGGCATAGTCGCCTCGGGATTTTATCAACGGGCGAATGTCGTTCTCCTGCAAGATGCGGGTGTCGCATTCCGCGTTGGCGATGAATTCCTGTGAGAGGCGGATGTCTAGGGTTTTCACCCTGCCAAGATAGACTTGGTTGTCGGCCATGAGCATGCTCAGTTTCTTTTGTTGCAGGGTAAGCGTGAGGTCGGCCTTGATGATGTGATTGCGGATGTTGAAGGTATTGTCCTCACACATCAGCCCGCTGGGAATGTCGATGCTCACTACCTTGGCGGCCGATTGGTTGATGTATTTCACCAGCTCGGCGAATCCTTTCGCCAGGGGTTTGTTCAGTCCGCTGCCGAAAAGTCCGTCTATCACCAACATGTTGGCAGGCAGTTCGGGAAGGTCGAAGTTGGAGGATATCTCCGTGAAGCCTGCCAGTTTATTGTTTTCCAGTAGCCTGCGCTTGTTGGTCTCGCAATCTGCTGACAGTCCGTGTATGTTAAACAGGTAGACCGTGACCGCGTATCCATCATCAGCCAACAGCCTGGCGACGGCCAAGGCATCACCTCCGTTGTTGCCAGGTCCCGCGAAAACCGTCACGGGCACTTCTTTGCCCCATTCCGTTTCTATGGCGTGGGTCAAGGCTTTTGCCGCTCTCTCCATCAGGTTCAGCGAAGAGATGGGCTCGTGTCCTATGGTGAATTGATCTAGCTCATGTATCTGAGCGCCAGTAAGGATTTTGATGCTCATAATATCGCGAATATAGCAAATAATGTTGAGATATTTCTTTTTCGCGCCGAAAAATAACCGATTATAAGCGGCAATAGGTGGTTTTATGCCATTTTTTTCGTAATTTTGCGCACAATTATAACTTTATAATAAGCAGCGATGAGTGTAATCAGAGTGAAGGACAAGACCTTCAAGACCTTTATCCCAGAGGCGGAGATACTGGAGCGCATCAAGGTGGTGGCCGATAGGATTAATCGTGACATGGCCGGTAAGAATCCTTTGTTTCTTGCCGTACTGAACGGATCGTTCGTGTTCGCGTCCGACTTGTTGCGTATGATTACCGTGCCTTGTGAGATATCCTTTGTTAAGTTGGCTTCTTATGAGGGAACGTCTTCCACGGGTAACGTACAGGACTTGATTGGCGTTAACGTGCCATTGGAGGGGCGTACGGTAATAGTATTGGAAGACATCATCGAGACGGGAAACACCCTGGGCCACTTGGTGCAGACCTTGAAGGGAAGGCAGGCGGCCGACGTGAGAATTTGCTCTTTGCTGCTGAAACCGGAACGTCTGAAAGTGCCTTTGCAGGTGGATTACGTAGTGATGGAAATCCCCAATGACTTCATTGTGGGCTATGGACTGGACTATGACCAGCAAGGCAGGAACTTGAGGGATATTTACATCATTGTGGAGGAAGATTGACAGAATAGCATAATAAATAGGTATAGGAGATGAAGAATATCGTTATTTTCGGAGCGCCGGGGGCTGGTAAAGGCACCCAGAGCGACAAGTTGATTGAGAAATACGGACTGGGACATATCTCTACGGGTGACGTATTGCGTAATGAGATCAAGAACGGCACCGAGCTGGGCCAGACCGCCAAGGGATACATAGACAACGGGCAACTGATACCCGACGATTTGATGGTCAGCATCCTGGCCAGCGTATACGATGGCTTTGGCAAGGAGCATGCCGGGGTCATCTTTGATGGCTTCCCCCGCACCATTCCCCAAGCTGAGGCCTTGAAGAAGATGCTTGCCGAGCGCGGCCATCAGATAGATGCCATGATAGAGCTTTCCGTTCCCGAGGATGAGTTGATGGCACGTTTGCTGAACAGGGGCAAGCTCACTGGCCGTTCCGACGACAATGAGGAGACCATCAAGAAACGCCTCGATGTATACCACAACCAGACCGCGCCCCTCATAGAATGGTATGAGAACGAGGGCATACACCACCACGTGGAGGGTCTTGGCACCGTGGACGAGATATTTGGCCGCATTTGCGCGGTGGTAGACGTTTTGGACTAATCAGGAAGAAGATGGCGGAATCCAATTTCGTAGACTACGTTAAGATACTGTGCCGCTCGGGTAAGGGGGGCAGGGGATCCATGCACCTGCGCCACGTGAAGTATAATCCTTACGGCGGGCCAGACGGAGGCGATGGCGGACGAGGAGGAAACATCTACCTGAGAGGCAACCACAACTACTGGACGCTGCTGCACTTGAAATACCAGCGACACGTCTTCGCCGAGCATGGAGGCAATGGCAGTCGAGACAAGTGCCATGGCACCGACGGCAAGGACACGTACATCGACGTGCCATGCGGTACGGTGGTCTACAACGCGGAGACGGGAAAGTTTGTCTGCGATGTCACTTATGATGGCCAAGTGGTACTGCTGCTCAAGGGCGGCAGGGGCGGACTGGGCAACTTCCAGTTCCGTACAGCCACCAACCAGGCTCCCCGCTATGCCCAACCAGGCGAGCCGATGCAGGAGATGACTATCATCATGGAGCTGAAGCTGCTGGCTGATGTCGGCCTGGTGGGCTTCCCCAACGCGGGTAAGTCTACGCTTCTCTCCGCCCTCTCCAGCGCACGCCCCAAGATAGCCAACTATCCTTTCACCACGCTGGAGCCTTCTTTGGGCATCGTGGGCTATAGGGACAACAAGTCGTTCGTGATGGCGGACATCCCGGGCATTATAGAGGGAGCCAGCGAGGGCAAAGGTCTCGGACTGCGTTTCCTGCGCCACATAGAGCGAAACTCCCTGCTTCTCTTCATGGTGCCAGGCGATACCGACGACATCAAGAAGGAATACGAGATATTGCTCAATGAATTGCGCCGCTTCAATCCCGAGATGCTGGACAAGCACAGGGTACTTGCCGTGACCAAGAGCGACTTGCTCGATGACGAGCTGATAGAGATGTTGCGGGAAACGCTGCCCGATGACCTCCCCGTGGTGTTCATCTCCTCGGTGACGGGCTATGGGCTGACAGAGCTGAAAGACGTGCTTTGGCAGCAGCTCAATAGCGAGAGCAACAAGTTGCAGGCCATCACCTCCGAGGAGACGCTCGTGCATCGCGACAAAGACATGGCCAAGTTCCAGGAAGAGATGAAAGCGGAAGGCGAGGACGAGATAGAATACGTGGACGCGGAGGACATCGAGGACTTAGACGACTTCGAGTACGAGGAGGAAGACCAATGATTCCTGTGCTCCACGAGTATCAGCTGGCTTCTGGCGTAAGGGCTTTCTCCACCACCCGGCAAGGGGGAGTGAGTGAGGGTGCTTACGCTTCTTTCAATATCAACGCTTATTGTGGTGACGATCCCACTTGTCTGGAGGCCAACCTGGCCTCGTTGGCAAGGGAGCTGGGCTTGCCGCAGTCCGCTATCCTGATGCCCCACCAGGTTCATGGCGAGCAACACGTCTGCGTGGAGGCGGATTTCTTGTCTAAATCTGACGAGCAACAAGCCGATTTGCTTGACGGAGTAGACATTATCATGACTCCCTTGCGACAGGTTTGCGTGGGCGTGTCCACCGCTGATTGTGTTCCCGTGTTGCTATATGACGAGGTTCGGGGCGTAGTCTGTGCCGTGCATGCCGGTTGGCGTGGCACCGTGGCGCGGGTGACATGCCAAGCCTTGCGCGTGATGACCGAGCGTTATCACACCGAGCCTGCCCAAGTGACCGCTGTCATTGGCCCTTGCATTTCATTGGAGGCTTTCGAGGTAGGCGGCGAGGTCTACGAGCGTTTTCAGTTGGCTGGTTTTGACATGCCCTCCATCTCCCGTAAGGACGGCAAGTGGCATATCGACCTGCCGGAATGCAACCGCCAGCAACTCGTGAGCATGGGCGTGAGGGCGGAAAACATACAGGTTTCCGGCATCTGTACCTACACTCACAGCGACCGATTCTTTTCCGCCCGCAAGCTGGGCACGTTTTCCGGCCGCATTTATTCAGGTATCTTTCGTCTGTAAGATACTTCCCCATTCCCCATTCTTTTTTATTTATCCTATTTCCCGTTGCGTGGACAAATCGCGGGAACATGGTATATAAAGCGCTTTCACTTACTTGGTAAACTCGTTTCAGCTAATATATAAATCTGTTCCACGTCGTGAAATAGCTATTCCACGACGTGAAACAGCCATTCCACGACGTGGAATAGTTATTTCACGACGTGGAATGCGGTTTTTAGTTAACTTCCCCCGCTTTATATGCCTAGTGCGGGAGATTTATTTCCATAGTGTTCCCAGTTTGTAAGGCATTGTCTTTCGTGAGAGACGGCTTCCTCTTTCGCGGGGAATGGCATCTTCGGTTTTCACGAAAAAATAACAGGAAAACCGAAACAACTTATGGATGTTTTTCGTATATTCGCGACGTAAAACCTGAGTGGTTAAAAGTAGTTATGTTATGAAACAGGATGTACACGCGTTGCTGTCAGAGGTAGAGAGACTGATAGGCAAGGCCAAGAACCCGCTGGGACTGAGAAAGGCGTGGGAATTGATTTCCAAACACAAGAAACTGTCGCCCGAGACGCTGGACCGCATAGCCCTCTTCGCGGGCTTCCAGAGCTGGAAAGACTTCTCGGAAGCCCTCCATGGCGAGGATGACGGGCAAGCTAATTATGACGTAGAGGAGAAGTGAGGGTTTCCCAAGGAGGGCGTCGGCTTTTTACAGGAAGCCCATCCGGTATTTTGACGGATGTGGAACGCTGGCTCCCAGCCACTCATCAGAGACAGAATTTCTGTGGGACCAGGACTTTACACAAACGATTAGAAACAACAACGCCAAAGTTTCTTGCCCATAGTGAGGCGTTGAAACTTTGGCGTATGTATGCTTTTGACCTAAGCAAAAGCCATGGGGAAAGGGAATGCTGCTTATTCCTTTCCCTTGGCAATGGTCTTCTTCTCGGCGATACGAGCCTTCTTGCCAGTGAGCTTGCGCAAGTAGTACAACTTGGCACGACGCACTTTACCGATCTTGTTTACCTCGATAGAATCGATGTTAGGGGACTCAAGGGGGAAAATACGCTCTACGCCCACGGTGCCAGACATCTTGCGCACGGTGAAACGCTTCTTCTCACCCTCGCCGTTGATCTTGATGACCACGCCGCGATAGAGCTGGATACGCTCCTTTGAACCCTCAATAATCTTGTAAGCGACTGTTACGGTGTCACCAGCCTTGAACTCAGGAAACTTCTTGCCGGTGCTGAAAGCCTGCTCGGCAACTTTTATTAAATCCATTGTCTTAAATTAGAATTTAGTTGTTATTAATCCTACGCAACATGCCTGGCAACTCTTCTGTCGGCAGCGGTTACGCGGAAAAGCGGTTGCAAAGTTACGACATTTTATCCACACAGCCAAATTCGCGGCCAGATTTCTTTGTTGATACGCCTTTTTTACTTAACTTTGCCTCGGTTTTGATGGCCTAGAATATGCTTGTGGGCGGATTGCCGCTCGTGAAGGCGGAGGGTGTCAAGCGGTAAACAACGAGAAGCGATGAACAATAGAAGCAAGATTTTCGGTTTGGCCTTCTGCACGGCTCTCGCCTTGCAGTGGGGTTGCTCGTCCCGTTACGCCGTTAGTGGTGTGGAACGAGCGCAATTGTTGGTGGACAGTCGTTATGACAAGGCTCCCGACAGTGCTGCGTGGAAGTTCATTTCCCCTTATAAGCGTCAGGTAGACAGTATCATGTCTCCCGTGGTGGGAACCATCGCCACCGACATGGAAGCCCTGCGCCCGGAGAGCTCCCTCAGCAATTTGCTGGCTGATATACTGGTATGGGCTGGGCAGGCTTTTGATGAGCGGCCCGACTTCGCGGTATACAACATGGGCGGCATTAGGGCATCCTTGAGCAAGGGGGAAGTTACTTTCGGCGATATCGTAGACGTGGCCCCTTTTGAGAACAAGATATGTTTCATGACGCTTTCGGGCGACCAGGTGATGGCTCTCTTTCGGCAGATGGCGAGCCGAGGTGGTGAGGGGATTAGCCATGGAGCTCATTTGGAAATTACCCCAGACGGGCAGTTGCTGGCGGCCACATTGAATGGTGAGCCTATCTCGCCTGCCCGCGAATACCGGGTGGCCACGCTTGATTACTTGGCGGAGGGCAATGACCAGCTGGTCGCTTTCAAGGAAGGTACCCAGAGGCTTTTGCCCCAAGGAGAAGCCAACAACGTGCGCTTTGTCATCACTGAGTATTTCAAGGAGCGTCAAGCCAAGGGAGAGACAGTGAAAAGTGCGGTGGAAGGGAGAATCGTCGTGAAATCTCAAAAATAGTGAATTGATCCATGAAAGCTGTAAGATACATATTGCTGGGTGTGGCTTGTGCCTTGACATTAACGGTGAGGGCGCAAAAAGAGCTTACGATATTGCATACCAACGACACGCATAGCTGCGTGATGCCCTTGAACAAGAACCTCGCCGACACGGCGATAGCGGACAGGGGTGGCTTTCTTCGAAGGGTGTCCCTGGTGAAAGAACAAAGGACGCAAGACCCCGAATTGTTGCTGTTGGACAGTGGAGACTTCTCGCAAGGCTCTCCTTACTATACGCTCTTCAAGGGAGACGTGGAAGTGGGGCTGATGAATCAAATGGGCTATGATGCCGCCACCATAGGAAATCACGAGTTTGACTATGGGCTGGACAACATGGCGAGGTTGTTCCGCTTGGCTAAGTTCCCTATCGTTTGTGCCAACTACGATTTTACGGGCACTCCCCTGCAGGATGTAGTGAAACCTTGGGTAGTCTTAAAACGAAAAGGACTGAAGATAGGTGTCTTTGGCTTATCGCCCGAATTGGAGGGTTTGGTGTCTCATCAGAATTGCGTGGGCGTAAAATATCTAGACCCCGTGAAGACGGCTTTGGAGGTAGCCACCTTGTTGAAAAAGGAGGAGAAGTGCGACGTGGTAATATGCCTGTCTCATTTGGGATGGGGTGTTTTAGGCATGGATGATGCCATGATGATAGCTGGCAGCCGATATATTGACGTGGTACTGGGCGGCCATTCCCATACGGACTTGCCCCATCTGGAATACCAAGAGGATATGGACGGCAAGCGTGTGGCCGTGGATCAAAACGGCAAGAGTGGCGTGAAGATAGGCAAGTTGACCCTGCTGCTCACTCGAAGTAGAAAGTGAGCGCAATCATCTTGGTGTGCGCCTCGTTTACCGACAGCGTGTAAGGCAGCAAGTTCTTGTCTTGCACGTTGTTGGCGTAATTGCTGTCATAGGTGTCCATGATGCTGTACATGAACTTCAGTTCCGGGCGTAACTTGAAGAAAGGCAGGTAGAAGTCGCAACCCACGCCCACTTCCAGGTAGACATCCGTCTTCTTCAGCCGCATGTATTCCCCGCTGTTGCCGCTCAAGTTGAACATGGGACTGACTCCCGCCAGCAGGTAAGGTCTGTGGTTGTTGTATCGGGGCGCGGCGAATATCAGCTCGCAACTCCCTGCCATGTAGGCGGTTTTCATGTCCTGGCTCACCTCTGTGGGGTTGCCTTGTGCGTCGGGCAAGGTGTGGTTGCGGTAAGTGATGTGCCTCGTGCCGAAGTAAAGTGTGGGGGCGAAGCGGAACTGGAAGTGCGTGCTGAGTCTTAACTCAGCCAATACGCCCACGGTGAAGCCTGGATCCCAACGGCTTTGATCTGTGGAGACCATGGAGTGGACTTCGTTGCCTTGGTCATCTATATAAACCGTTGGGCCGGCGTTCACGAACTCAATGTCTTGCAGGTGTGTGCCCACCAATACGCCAAAGTGCAATTTGCGAAGGTCGGTATAAGGCCTGTTTTGCACCGTGCGCTCTTGGGCGGAAAGGGAAAGTGGAGCCAAGAGGCATAAGAACGATATGATGGATATGAGTTTCTTCATGTCTTTATAACGGACAAGACGGTGTGATATTGCCTCGGGTTTTATTTCGAAGTAGTATAAATTGCGAAAAAAGCGTACCCATTTCTAGGTATATTCGGCGGAAATGTTTACCTTTGCATCTCGGAAACCGACATTTCCGGCATTGATTTTACACAAACATTATTAACAATAAAAACTAAAGAACTATGGCTTACGTAATTGGTGACGCTTGTATCGCATGCGGTACTTGTATCGATGAGTGCCCCGTAGGGGCTATCTCTGAGGGCGAGAAGTATTCAATTGACCCTGACGCTTGCACCGAGTGCGGTTCTTGCGCAGCTGTTTGTCCTAACGAGGCAATCAGTCTTCCATAACAAAGGGAGATTTCTTTTAGTTACATAAAACAGGGGCAGTCTCCTTCGGGGACTGCCTTTTTCTTTTCGTGGAAAACGCAGTAGTACTGCATTCGGGGTTTCAGTACTACTGATATTCAATTTCAGTACTACTGGTATTCGTTTTCAGTAGTACTACGATGTAAAGTCACTAGAGTTAGTGGAAGCATGCGCCTCTGCTCTTTCTGTTTTCACTCCGCTCCGTAAGCGTGGGCAATTTCCAAGATGTAGATGTCGTGATAGCCTCCCTTCCCCTCACCATACCATTGGGCGATGTTGGAATCCAGGAAGGAATCGGGCGACATGCGGTTCTTGTATAGCTTGCGGCATTCCAGGGTGAGGCGTGCTTGCTCAAAGGTCACGTTGCCCGATGGCGTGGCGATGGGCTTCAAGCCAGTCAACGCCATCTTGTCCGTGTCCCTTCCGGAGCGGGAACCGCAAATATTGTACGCCTTGCGCATTTCCTCTTCGTGGCCAAGGAAAGAGAGCGTGAGCGTTTCATTTTGCTCAATGAATTCATGGGTATAGCGTTCTGGGCGGATGAAGATGACGGCTACGGGTTTGTTCCATAGCCACCCCACACATCCCCAAGAGGCTGTCATCGTATTGAAGTGTTCCTTGTCGCCCGAGGTCACTAACATCCATTCCTTGCCAATGGTGGTGAAGAAGTTATCGGGCAGTTGTTTTACGTTTAGTTCTTTCATGTCTTTCCTATACATTATATATAATATACAATACAAGCGCGAATATAATAAAATTTGGCGGAAACTTGCCCGCTTGTCGTGGGAATTGAGTAATTTCGCGGCAAAACTAAACAGAAGATGATAGACAAGCATATCCGAGAACAGGTGATAAGCCTGATACGTCAAGAAGTGGTGCCGGCCATAGGCTGCACCGAACCTATGTGTGTTGCCCTTTGCGCGGCCCGTGCCCGTGAGGCTTTAGGAACAATGCCGGAAAGGGTGGAAGTGTGGTTGAGCGCCAATATACTGAAGAACGCCATGGGAGTGGGCATACCTGGCACGGGAATGGTGGGTTTGCCCATCGCCATTGCCTTGGGTGCGCTCATCGGCAAGAGTGAATATCAATTGGAAGTACTCAAGGACTTGACTCCACAAGCGCTGGAGGAAGGCAAACGGTATATAGGAGAGAAACGTGTGGCCATACATTTGAAAGAGGGAATAGAAGAGCGGTTGTACGCCGAGGTGGCTTGTTATGCGGCAGGTCATAAGGCTACCGCTATCATCGCTCATAGCCATACTGGTGTTGTTTTCGTGGAGAAAGACGGAAAGAGTTTGCTGGACACGCGGGGGACTGGCGTAGCCGAGGCGCGAGAGGATGGCATATCGCTCAACATGCCCCTGGTGTATGAGTTCGCCACTACGGCTCCCCTGGAGGAGATAGAGTTCATGCTTGAGACGAAGGAAGTGAATCTGCGTGCGGCGGATGAGGCTATCAAGGGCAATTATGGCCACAACCTGGGCAAGACGATAGATCGCCCATTGAGCCAAGGCATCTTTGGTCGTTCCATCTTCTCGCATATCATCGCCAAGACCGCTTCCGCTTGTGACGCGAGGATGGGTGGGGCGATGATTCCCGTAATGAGCAATAGCGGAAGTGGCAATCAAGGCATCTGCGCTACCAACCCCGTGGCGGTATACGCCATGGAAAACGAGAACACGCGGGAGGAACTGATACGCGCCTTGACGCTGAGCCATCTCACCGCCATTTATATCAAGCAGAGCCTGGGCAAGCTGTCTGCCCTGTGTGGTTGCGTGGTGGCCAGCATCGGTAGCAGTTGTGGCATCACCTATCTGATGGGTGGAGATTATGAGCGAGTTTGTCGTTCGGTGAAAAACATGATAGCCAACCTGACGGGCATGATTTGCGACGGAGCCAAACCCAGCTGCTCCCTCAAGATAGCGTCGGGCGTGTCTACGGCCATTCTTTCCGCCTTGCTGTCCATGGAAGGAAAATGCGTGAGCTCCGCGGAGGGCATCATAGACAACGACGTGGACCGCAGCATACACAACCTTACCTCGATAGGGGCTGACGCCATGCGCTCGACCGACGACATGGTGCTCAACATCATGACGCATAAAGGGTGTTGATGGAGAATAAAAAAGCAGTTACGACGATCGTAACTGCTTTTTTATGGTCTTTTGTTCGTAGCGGGAGTGGGTCACGATCCCACGACCTCCGGATTATGAATCCGACGCTCTAACCAGCTGAGCTATCCCGCCATGAAATAGGCCGTTCTTGTTTTGCGGTTGCAAAGGTAAGACATTTTCTTTATATACGCAAGAAAATGGACTGAAAATTTTCGTATGTGCCGACAAATTCGTAATTTTGTGCCGAAATCAATACATTGTGAAGAACAAAAACTCATGAAAAAACGGCAAATTACCATTGAACATGAGCTGAAGTCCAACTCCGAGAACATCATCTGGAGATTTATCAGTACTCCTGAAGGATTGTCGAAATGGTTGGCGGATGAAGTGACGCAAGAAGGTGAAACGATGACCTTTACCTGGGGAGAATTGTGGAGTCATCATGAGATACGTACGGCGACATTATTGGAAGTTGTTTTCCACGAATTGGTAAAATTGAGGTGGGATGACGATGAAGACCCAGAGGCTTACATGGAACTCAAGGTGGGGAAGAGTGACGTGACCAATGAATTTATGTTGACTATCACGGACTTCGCCGAGGAGGAAGACGTAGAGGCCATGAGAGACTTGTGGGAGGACAATCTTGTGAGATTGCGCAGGACTTCTGGGTTGTGAGCGGAAAAAGGCGGAATGGCTTGTACCTTTGAGGGTAATGCTCACAAATAATCAAAAAAAGCGTAAAAAGCGGGGATATCTGACTTTTTTGTTATACTTTTGCACATCAATAGCAAAAGAGACCAACACAACCAAGACAAAATGTTCCGCTTAAAGAAGCTAGACATCTTTATCCTAAAGCAGTTCTCGCTGCTGTTCGTGGGCGCTTTCTTCATCTGCCAATTTGTGCTGATGATGCAATTCCTGTGGAGGTATGTGGACGAGCTGATCGGCAAGGGACTCTCCATGGAGGTGATGGCTCAGTTCTTTTGGTATATGGGTTTGATGTTAGTGCCCCAGGCCCTGCCTTTGGCCATCTTATTGTCTTCGTTGATTTCTTTCGGAAATATCGGTGAGAGTTCTGAGCTGACCGCCATCAAGGCCGCTGGTATTTCGCTGATGCAAGCTTTCCGTTCCTTGATAATCACGACGGTAATCATCATGCTCTGCTCGTTTTATTTCCAAAACAACATAGGTCCCCATGCCAACATGAAGTTGACGCAGCTATTATTGGCTATGAAGCAGAAGAGCCCAGAGCTGGAGATACCGGAAGGAGTCTTCTATGATGGCATACCAGGCAGTAATATCTATGTACAGAAAAAGGACTTGGAGACGGGTAAGCTCTATGGCATCATGATATACCGCATGACCAACAGCTATGAGGATGCCGCTATTATATTGGCGGACTCTGGCATGCTTCAGTCAACAGCCGAGAAGAAGCACCTGGTGATGTCTTTATGGAACGGTGAATGGTTTGAGAACATGCGTTCCAGTGAATTGGGCAGTACAGCATCCGTGCCTTATAGAAGAGAGACGTTTATCTCAAAGAGGATTGTGTTTGATTTCGACGGGGATTTCAGCATGGCTGACGCGGCCTCGCTCTCCAACAACGCCCGGGGAAAGAGCTTGAAAGAGATAAACCATGACGTGGATTCGCTTACCCATACCTATGACTCCGTAGGCCGTAGCTATTATAGAGAGGTAATGCTGAACAGTTTTTGGTTGGCCTTGGAAAAGAAGGACTCCATAAAAGGTGTCAAGAAAGCTATGGAGGAGGATTGTCATCCAGATAGCCTTTTCCAGAAAATGAATGCCGAGAAAAAAGTACAGGCCGTGAACATCGCCCTCAATCAAGTGCGTGCGCAGATAAGCAACTTGGATTTCAAGGGGATGATAACCAACGACGGAGACCGCAACATACGTCAGCACAAGATAGAGGCAATCAATAAGTTTACCACGGCCTTGTCATGCCTGATATTCTTCTTCATAGGCGCTCCTTTAGGGGCTATTATTCGCAAAGGTGGCTTGGGTGTCTCTGTGATAGTCTCCGTGTTGGTGTTTATTATTTACTATATCTTGGACAATACGGGTTACCGAATGGCTCGTGGAGGAATGTGGGCTATATGGTTTGGCAAGGGCTTGTCGCCCGCAGTGCTGATTCCGCTGGCCGCTTTTGTCACCTATAAGGCCACCAATGATTCCATTGTCTTCAATATGGACGCATACAAAGAATTCTTCATGCGACTATTTGGCTTGCGATTGAAACGAAGCATCTTCGGGAAGGAGGTCATCATTGATGATCCCGACTATCAAGGTGACAAGGAGAGATTGCGACGCATCAGTGATGAGCTGGTGGCTTATAGCAAGGAACATCGGCTTGTGAAAGCCCCCAATTTTATACGGGTGTTTTTCAAGTATAAGCCCGACCATGAGATAGAGCGAATCAATGAGGAGCTGGAGAGTATCATAGAAGACCTTTCCAATACGAAAGACAAAGTGGTGCTCCATGCCATCAATCAATACCCTGTCATCTCCACGAAGGCCCACACCAGGCCTTTCGAGCGCAGGTGGCTGAATATCATCGCCGCTATCATTGTGCCGGTGGGGCTGACGCTTTATATCAGGATGTGGGGATTTAGGGTGAGGCTTTATCGTGATTTGAAGGTGGTGAGACAAACCAACGAGACGCTCATCAACAGGATTGAAACGATGAAACTTTAATCTACTATATACATTATTATATATATCATAAACATGGAGAAAACAACACTGAATACTATAGAAGAGGCCATACAGGATTTCAGGGACGGCAAGTTTGTAATCGTGGTAGACGACGAAGACCGCGAGAATGAAGGCGACTTGATAGTAGCCGCGGAGAAGATTACGGCGGAAAAAGTAAACTTCATGTTGAAGAACGCTCGTGGTGTATTATGCGCTCCCATTACGCTGAGCCGTTGTGACGAGTTGGACCTTCCCCATCAGGTATCTAACAACACGTCAGTATTGGGGACTCCCTTCACCGTGACGATAGACAAACTGGAAGGATGCTCCACGGGAGTGTCCGCTCATGATAGGGCGGAAACTATCAAGGCCTTGGCCGATCCTAGTTCCACCCCCCAAACATTTGGCAGGCCAGGACATATCAATCCTTTGTACGCACAAGACAATGGCGTGTTACGCCGGAGTGGACATACCGAGGCTGCCATTGACCTGTGCAAGATGGCGGGACTTTATCCTGCCGCCGCGCTCATGGAAATTATGAATGAAGACGGGACAATGGCTCGTTTGCCTCAACTCAAGATAATGGCCAACGAGTGGGATGTCAAGATTATCAGTATCAAGGATATGATTGCTTTCCGTCTGCAAAAAGAATCGCTCATAGAGGTAGGGGAGAGGGTGGATATGCCTACGGAATATGGTCACTTCCAGCTGATACCTTTCCGCCAGTCAAGCAACGGGCTGGAGCATATGGCGTTGGTGAAAGGCGAATGGGAAGAAAATGAACCTATCTTGGTGCGTGTGCACTCTTCTTGCGCTACGGGTGATATACTTGGCAGTAAGCGTTGTGACTGTGGACAACAGTTGCATAAGGCCATGCAGATGATAGAGAAAGAAGGCAAGGGGGTTATCGTGTACATGCAGCAGGAAGGCAGGGGCATCGGCCTGATGAACAAGATAGCCGCCTATAAATTGCAGGAAGAAGGCTATGACACAGTGGATGCCAATCTCCACCTGGGTTTCAAGGCGGATGAGCGAGACTATGGATGCGGAGCTCAGATGCTTAGGTTCTTGGGCGTGCACAAGATGAGGCTGATGACCAATAATCCCGTTAAGCGGGTGGGGTTGGAAGCCTATGGGCTGGAAATTGTCGAGAATGTACCGATAGAAATAACGCCTAACGAATATAACGAGCGTTACTTGAAAACTAAGCGGGACAGGATGGGGCACACGTTGCATTTCAAGAAATAGGTCAAGAGAATTGCCGTTTTGGTTATTATCCCATAAAAATGAACGTTTCTCACGCTGTTTGCGGGAAAATGATTACCTTTACAGCCGAGTTTTAAAAGAATAAGAGTAAAATATTATGGCACAATTATCTTATCGTTTGCAAAGACTTGCCCCATCGGCCACTCTTGCGATGTCGCAGAAGAGCGCGGAGATGAAAGCGCAAGGTATCGATGTTATCAACATGAGTGTGGGAGAACCCGATTTCAACACACCAGAACACATCAAGCAGGCAGCCAAACAAGCCGTGGATGACAACTATTCCCGCTACTCGCCTGTGCCCGGTTACGCTGACTTGCGTAAGGCGATTTCCGCGAAGTTGAAGCGGGAGAACGGTTTGGAGTATGGCGTCAATGAGATATTGGTGAGCAATGGTGCCAAGCAAAGTGTTTGCAATACTGTCATGGCCTTGGTCAATGATGGTGAAGAGGTTATTATCCCCGCGCCATATTGGGTAAGCTATCCCCAAATGGTGAAATTGGCGGGTGGAGAACCTGTGATTGTCAATGCGGGCTTTGAACAGGATTTCAAGATGACGCCCGAACAATTGGAAGCGGCCATCACCCCCAAGACCAAGATGTTGATACTTTGTTCCCCGAGCAATCCTACGGGTAGTGTGTATTCTCAGGAGGAATTGGCTGCGTTGGCAGAGGTTATTCTCAAGCACGAAGATGTTTATGTTCTCGCCGACGAGATTTATGAACACATTAATTATATAGGTGCGCATGCCAGTATTGCCGCTGTTCCTGGTATGAGGGAAAGAGCCATTATCGTAAATGGCATTTCCAAGGCTTATGCCATGACTGGTTGGCGTATTGGTTATATAGCCGCGCCGGAATGGATAGTCAAGGGGTGTAACAAACTTCAGGGACAGTATACCAGCGGCCCTTGTTCTGTGAGCCAAAAAGCCGCAGAGGCAGCTTATACGCTTGACCAAGGGTGCGTGGAAGAAATGCGCCAGGCGTTTGAGCGCAGGCGTGATCTTATAGTTTCCTTGGCTAAGGACATACCAGGCTTGGAGGTAAATGTGCCACAGGGCGCATTCTATCTTTTCCCCAAATGTAGCAGTTTCTTCGGTAAGAGTGACGGGAAACATATTATTGGGAATTCCACGGATTTTGCCATGTACCTATTGGAAGTAGGCCATGTGGCAACGGTAGGTGGTGACGCTTTTGGTGATCCAGAGTGCTTCCGTATGAGCTACGCCACGAGCGATGATAACATTCGTGAGGCAATGAAGCGCATCAAGGAGGCTTTGGCTAGGCTGAAGTAACCTGTAGGCTCGTTTCACGGGGTGTGGACATTTTTTTGAGTCTTCACCCCGTTAAAACTTCTTAAATCGTTTTGCAGTTCTCACTAAATTGCTATCTTTGCCAAGAGAAAGGGAAATCTATCAACGGCAATATGCTGGACAAACCTTTTTAACGTTAAATCGAGAGAAAACAACTGAATTTTTTATCTATAACTTAATCAAAATTCTAAATTATGGCAACTACAAAACAAACAGCTAGCCCTAAGAAGAAATCAGAGGGCTTTCAGGGAGTAAGAGGCGCATTCTGGATTATCGTCTGCTGCGCTGTAATCGCATTCATCCTTTTCTACACCTGGTTTGGTAATGACATGCACTTCCAGGATCCTGGTACGAAGGAAGTTCCCGCAGATGTATGGGGTACTATCTTCAAGGGTGGTGTAGTCGTTCCTGTGATCCACACTTTGTTGCTCACTGTGCTCGCGATGGCTATTGAGCGCTGGATGGCGCTTCGCACCGCGTTTGGAACAGGTTCGCTGCCCAAGTTCGTTACCAATATCAAGGCAGCCCTGAACGCCAATGATTTCGCTAAGGCTCAGCAGCTCTGCGACAAGCAGAAGGGTTCTGTGGCTAATGTTGTGCAGGCTTCCTTGAACGCTTACAAAAGCATGGAAAGCGGTGCCAACGCTTCTTTGAAGAAGGCACAGAAGGTGGCTAAGATACAGCAGGCTCACGAAGAGGCTACTCAGTTGGAGATGCCTACTTTGACGATGAACCTTCCCATTATCGCTACTATCGTTACGCTGGGTACGTTGACCGGTCTTCTTGGAACTGTGACGGGTATGATCAAGTCATTCTCCGCTCTGTCCGCAGGTGGTGGTGCTGACTCCGCGGCTCTGTCCGCAGGTATCTCAGAGGCCCTTATCAACACGGCCTTCGGTATCGCGACCTCTTGGTGCGCCGTTGTTGCTTACAACTATTACACCAACTTGGTTGATAAATTGACATATGCCCTCGATGAAGTAGGTTATTCAATCGCCCAGACATACGAAGTTAACCACGCAGACGAGGCTTAATTTTTGCTAACCCTTTAAAAACTTAACGCTATGGGTAAAGTAAAAATTAAGAAGAGTGACGTCTGGATAGACATGACACCTATGTCGGATGTCATGACGCTGTTGCTCACCTTCTTCATGCTGACTTCTACGTTCGTCAAGAACGAGCCGGTGAAGGTGGTGACTCCAGGGTCTGTCTCCGAAATCAAGGTGCCAGAGAACGGCGTCCTAACCATCTTGGTGAGCCCGGAAAAAGATGCCGCTGGCAGACCTACGGGTGAAGGCCAAGTATTCATGAGCATTGACAACACCGATCAGTTGGGTAGTGCTTTGGACATGATGACTGGTAATTTTGGCGTCTCTTTGAGCGGAGAGCAAATCCAGACATTCAAGAGCGAGTCCACTTTCGGTGTGCCAATGGAAGAATTGGGTGCTTATCTGTCATTGCCCACTAAGGCAAGACAGGCAGCCCTTCCTACTAAGGGTATACCCCTTGACAGTATAGATGGAGGTATGAGCCAGTTCCAGCAATGGGTGAATGCAGCTCGTTCCGTCAACCAGGATATCAAGATCGCCTTGAAGGCTGACGCGAAAACTCCTTACAAGACTGTCAAGAAGGTTATGAGTGAGTTGCAGGATATGGACGAGAGCCATTACTACATGATTACACAGCTTAAGAAACAATCGGAGGATTAATTATGGCAAGAAAAGAAGGCGGAAAACAGAAGAAAATAAACGTCCGCGTCGATTTCACACCTATGGTGGACATGTTGATGCTTCTTATTACTTTCTTCATGCTGTGTACGACATTGAGCAAGCCCCAGACAATGGAGCTGACAATGCCTAGCAACGACCCGAATGAGCAAGAGGACCAGAAAAGCGAGGCAAAGGCATCTGGTGCCGTTACCATCTATGTGGCAGCCAATGATAAAATCTACTATGGCGCGGGTACTCCTGAGTATACTAATCCCAATTGGTTGAAAGAAACCACATGGGGAAGTGATGGTATTCGCAATGTGCTCCGTGAGCATGCCGTAGCGGATGGAACAAAACCTGTGAAGCAAATAGAGCTTGCGGTGAAAGAACTCAACGTGAAGCGCGCTCAAGAACCTAAGATGTACCCTGACAGCATTTACCAGAAAGAACTGAGTAAGCTGAAAGGTGGTAACATGCCGGATGGAAGCAAGATTCAGACGTTGACGATCATCATCAAGCCGACCGACAATTCTTCTTACAAGAACATGGTCGACGCGCTCGACGAGATGCAGATATTGAGTATTGGTACGTACGTGATCGACAAGATTAATCCTGACGATGAGAAGATGCTCACCGAAAAGGGTATCTTGCTGTAACACTAAAACAAGAAGAGTATGTCAAAGATAGATCTTTACGATCCGAAATGGATCGAATTGGTATTCGCCGAGAAGAACAAGAATTATGGAGCTTACAGGCTTCGTAAGAGTACTTCGAAGCGAAACATAAAGGCTCTTGTTATCCTATTCGTAGCAGCTGCTCTTGTTGGAGGCTTCCTGGCATGGAAGGTGATCGAACAGAAGAACGTTGAGGCTCAACAAGCTTACATGGAAGCGATGGAGCTTCAGAGGTTGCAAGATTTGGCTAAGAAAGAGAGAAAAGAGCAGAAGCAGGTTAAACCGAAGATCGAGCCCAAGAAGGTCGTTGAGGAAGTGCGCGCTACACAGAAGTTTACCGCCCCTGTCATCAAGAAAGATGAGCTGGTAAAGGAGGAGAACGAGGTGAAGCAGATGGATCAGTTGGACGAGAAGATAGCCGTAGGTTCTGAGGACCGAGAGGGTACTACCGACCGTACTGATATCGCAGTCCGTAATGACGTAGCTGTGGCAACTCCTCCTCCCGCGCCTAAGCAGGAGGTAGAGAATAAGGTCTTCGACGTTGTAGAGGTTATGCCTTCCTTCCCTGGTGGAAACAGTGCTTTGATGGAATACCTGAATGGTGCTATCAAGTATCCTGTAGTCGCTATGGAGAATGGCGTGCAAGGACGCGTAGTAGTCTCTTTCGTGGTAGAGCGTGACGGCTCTATTACAGATGTGCAGATTGCTCGTTCTGTTGACCCGTCTTTGGATAGGGAGGCCATGCGCGTGGTACGTGAGATGCCTAGATGGAATCCAGGTAAGCAGAATGGTGCCGCTGTGCGTGTGAAGTATAATCTTCCTGTTTCGTTCAGACTGCAATAGGTCTACGTTAATGTGTAACACATCTTATATTCATATAGGATTAACTTAATAGGCGCTTGCCTCGCTCTTTTGGTCAAGAAAGAAGCGGGGCAAGCGTACTCAACCTCAAAACCCCATGCCGCTTCTCGTGAGGAGCATGCAATGCGGTGGACATCACTTAGTCTCATCCCATGACGACTATGGATTTACAGACAAAACTATTCAATGGGCAAGATACATTATTATAATAATATTTATCTATTATTAGTTGCGCTGGCGCTTTCCTTTTTCTCGGCATGTGGACAGCGTAAGGCAAAAGATGGTCGCACGGATACGCCTACTTCCGGTAAGATAGGGTTTGTGGCAGACGAAAGCTTCAGCCCTGTAATCGAAGAAGAGAGGGAACAATTCCAGTTTGAATATCCCAAGGCTCAATTAGAGCCGCTATATACAGACGAGACAACAGGTTTCCAGATGTTGAAAGACTTGAAAACCTGCTTGTTCATTACTTCTCGCGGTTTGACCGACAGCGAGAAAGCATACTTTAAGACCAAGAGGATAACACCTGCCTCTTTCCCCATTGGTTATGATGGTTTGGCGTTTATCGTCAACCGTGCCAATAACGACACGTGCATCACGGTTAAGGACATCAAAAGGATATTGATGGGTGAGGCAACCAATTGGAACCAGATAGTGGAAGGTTCCACTAGGGGTGAAATAGAATTGGTGTTTGACAACAACAACTCCGCGACCATGCATTTTGTCGTGGACTCTATATTGGGCGGCAAAAACATAGGCGCCAAGAATGTTTACGCGGCTAAAGCGAGCAAGGACGTTGTAGACTATGTGGAGCAAACGGAGAATGCCATTGGCGTGATTGGCTCCAACTGGTTGAATGACAAGCGCGACTCCACCAATCTCACTTTCAAGAAAGACATACATGTGATGTCTGTCACGGTAGCCGATAAGGCGACTCCCAGCAACAGCTGGAAACCATACCAGGCATACCTGCTGGATGAGCGGTATCCGTTTGTCCGCACGATCTATTGCAATGTGGTAGATCCCCATAGGGCGCTTCCGTGGAGTTTCGCGAATTATATTTCCAATCCACGTGGCCAGCTCATCATGCTCAAGACAGGTTTGCTTCCCTACAGAGGAGACATAATTCTTAAGAAAGTTGAAATAAATGATTAATTGATAGAAAGGTAAAGTAATTTTTTGGTTATGAAGAGTATTAAATATTTAGTGGCTGGATTGCTGATGATGGTGTTGTCGGCTCCGGCAATGGCGCAAGACGTAGACTATAAGACTATGTTGAAGCCCATCGAGGAACAGTTGAAGGCAAAGCAGACCGACACAAAGGATTTTAAAAACCTGGTGAAGGACTACAAGAAGGAGTTCAAGAAGAATCCCGAGGCGCTTGTCGCTTTGGGTAACGCCTTTGTGATGGAGAAAGATTTCGTCTCTGGAGAGGAGTGCGCTAATTTGGCCATTTCCCGTGACAAGACCTATGGCGACGCTTATATCCTCTTGGGTAATATCAAGGCGTTGCAAGATGATGGTGGCGAGGCTGCCATGTGGTATCAGCAGTGCATGACCATGGATCCCAAGAACCCCCAAGGATACATGAGCTATGCCAACGTTTATCGCAAGATAGACCCCGCAGAGAGCGCTCGCACGCTGGAGAAGCTGCGCCAAGTATTGCCCGACTTCCCCTATGAGGCAGAGGCAGGACACAACTTCTACGCAGGTGGCAACTATGAGCAGGCATATAGCTACTTCAAGCAGGGAGACAAGTCAAAGTTTGAGGAGTATATCTTGGCCGAATATGCCGTTACCTGCTATATGCTTGACAAGAAGGACGAGAGTCTTGAGATTGCGAAGTTTGGCATGCAGAAGTTCCCCAAGGATGTCACTTTCCATCGTGTGGCACTTTGGAGCGCCACCGATACGGAGAAATATCCCGAGGCCATCGCTTATGCCAACACGGTGATAAATGTAGACTCTGTCGAGCAGAGCCAGCGTGACGTGGTATACTATGGTTTGGCTTTGAAGGGCAATGCCAAGTATGAAGAGGCTATCGCCCAGTTCCAAAAGGCGCTCGAGATGAACGCGGAGGATTACACCCCATTGCAGTACATTGCCGACGCATACAAGGGCGCGGGCAATGAGGACAAGGCTTTGGAATATAGCAAGCTCTATTTGGAGAAGAACCCCTCGGCCAAGATTTCTGACTACAACAGCTTGGCGGATATCTATCTGCAGAAAGTGAAGAAAGGCACAGACAGCCTTACCAAGGTGAATGACCTCAAGCAGGCCATCGCCGTATATGATGGTTTGGCAACGAAATATCCTCAAATCGCCACTTGGGCTCATATCCAAAAGGCTGATGCCGCTTTCCAGGTAGAGTTTGACGATATCGCCCTCGACCTCTACAAGCAGTCTATCACAGAGTTGGAGAACAAGGCAGACCGTGATGAGGATGAGACGGGTTACTTAAAGCGCGCCTATCGTAATGTCGGTTACATCTACTGGGCTTCCAAGAACGACTTGAATAGCGCTACTCCTTACTTCGAGAAGCTTATCAAGCTTGATCCCGAGAACGCGATGGCTAAGCAGGCTTTGGGCCTTGACCAGCCTCAAGAAGCCGCGGAAGGTGAGCAGGCGGCAGGCGCGGGACAATCCGCTGCCGCAACTCAGCAGTAAACATTACGCATTTCGCATTCCATAAACAAGGCGGAAATCCCATAAGGGTTTCCGCCTTATTTATCGTGAGCCCGGCGAAAGGCTGTTGAAACACCGTGACATATATAGCACTATGTTGCGGGGAGTGTAGTATCATGCTGCCGGGAGTATAGTATCCTTTCCAGTACCAGCTAGGTGAAACTGCAGTACCAGCTAACTGAAACTCCAGTACCACTTAGCTGGTACTGGAAAGGATACTATACTTCCGGCAATATGAAATGTTGCATTATTGCTATTCATGCACAGGGTTAACCCTATGGCCTTCTTTTTCCACATAAAAATGCTTTAGGCAACGATAACCAGAGTCATGAAACATTATCATAATAA
>OLZA01000283.1_pt1 | contig 37730 bp, 32 predicted proteins | sample 1673431 | NCBI WGS metagenome assembly OLZA01 (sample SAMEA103958111, study PRJEB25191) | human gut metagenome | biome: human-associated habitat [ENVO:00009003]; feature: intestine environment [ENVO:2100002]; material: feces | place: Germany | collected 2013/2015 | reverse complement strand
TTAATCACTTCCACTTTGATTATATCAAAATTAATAATACAATTACTAGTATTAATTTTGATAAAAAATGGACTTTAAATTAATAAATTCATCCGACACTCCTCTATAAGCATTATCGTACCGAAAAATAGAAAATCCATGATAATTAGAGAGGTTGCGTGACAACAAAACTTGTCGTTTTAAAATATCACTCTCTTCTATCCATTCAAGTTTCCCGTTGCCAGCATACTCATCCTCTGTGTCTTCTTTATAGAGAGCAAGTGCAATATACATCGGGATTCTCTCATTAGGAATCAATGCATTCCATTCGTTAACTGTTTCAATAAATGGTTTAGCCACATTACGAAAACCGTAATAGATCTGTGGCATTAAAAAATCAACGTATCCATCTTCCCTTGCCCAAGTCGCTACATCTGCACCGATACTAGAATAGTTATTTTCAATATTGCCAGACGGACTAATACCGAATACTTTTTGATAAGAATGAACGAGTTCGTAAACTTGCTGAACCATTTGATTGATGACTTGCAAGTGAAACTCTGATACATCCTCCATTCCGGACGAGTAATACTCTTGTTGATCGATATCCATACTAGGATAAAAATAATCATCAAACAAGATCCCATCTACTGGATACTGTAATACTTCTTTAATACCTTCTAATAATAGATTCATAACTTCTTCTTTGGCTGGATTTAAATAAAGAGTATCTTCCACTTCACAAATACTATCTGAAATCAAGTCGTAATAAAGATATAGAGATACCTCTTCCTTACTAACTTTACCAATACGATAAGGATTGATCCAAGCATAGATTTGAATAGAAGATGCATGACACACTTCAATAAAATAAGAAAGTGGATCAAACTGAGTCAAATCGACACCTTCCAAGTAAGATGATTTAGGAAACAATGAAGATGAATATATCGCATCCATATGACTTCGAACTTGTAAAATCAATAAATTGAAGCCATCTTGTTTCAAGTTCTGAACCATCTGATCAATTTCTTGCCTCACACCGGTTTCCGACTGCTGTTCAAAGTGATTTTCCAAATCGATGTAAGACACGAATACACCTCGAACTTCATGTTCCTCATTCACGGTAGGAGAAGCTTCTGCCTCTTTCGTTGTAACATAAATAAAAAAAAGAATAGTCACTACTACTAGCACTACTCCCAAAAAGGTTGTCCTTTTCATATCATCACCCGATAAAATGTATGTAAATTAAAATAAAAACATGAACTTTTTGAAAAAATATTTCCATATAAATTCAAATCTATACCAAAATCAAAAAATAGTACAGAATACTGTACTACTTACTGTTATAATGGCAAATTGGGTTGAGACTTAATAGATTTTACCATTGGATGCGATTTTTCTACCTGATTCGCAGAAAAACAAGCTTGATCGACAGCATTTAGACATTCTTCGTTTCCTTCTATCGTCTTTGCAACAACTTTAGGAAAAGGTTTATGATGTTTATGGTAATAACCAATCATTCCATCCGTAATTTCTTGTAAGTGCTTTTCCGTAAGTAATAAATCTTTCATCTGATTGTTTTTCTCCTGGTCCAAATCGAAATCGACACATTGTTCTTTTACATACTGACAAAATGGTTTGTGAATAATGCCCCACTTGCTGCGCAAAGATGAATCTGAAAAAGAATACAACTGATCGACTACTCTACTTTCGTTTCCAATCCAATATGGATCACTGTGTACCAAATAGACACATCCATCATTCTCTTGAGTTTGAGAACGTTCGGAAGACAAATGATTATCTAACACTGTGATGACTCCCTCTTGAGCCAACTTGCAAATTTCATCAAAGGAATATTCACGTTCAAGATCCAAATCGACAGTAGGATTTAAAATTGTATAATCCAAACGGCGATAAACCGGATTCTTTGGGTTCACTGTTGCAAGAGAATCCAAGTCATGTAGAGAGTTCATGGAACCGGTTACATCATAATAATAAAGATTAGAATGTAAAACTGTCTTTTCATCATCTGGAACCTTCGCAACAACCTCTTTTTGAAAGTCAACCAACATGCTTTGTAAAATATAATCAGAATAACTATAGTGTTGTAGTAATTTTACTAGGTAGTCATAAGAATCTACACTAGGATCATATTGATGTTCTTTTAACCAAACAAACGAATTTAAAATATTACGACAATGTTTACTGTAACTTTCAAATTCCCGTGGATGTCTCGTAAAATCCTTTAGTAACGTAGATATTTTTTTATTGGATGTAGATACCATTGATAACATATTTATTCCCTCTTTCTTCTTCATTATAGCAAAGAAAAAAGACTATTGCTAGTCTTATCCTTGAATTTGAGACATTACTTCTTGAGCAAAGTTCTCTTCTTTCTTTTCGATTCCTTCACCAACTTCGAAACGTGTAATAGAAACGATTTCACAACCGTTATTCTTAACGTAATCTCCGACAGTCATACTAGAATCTTTAATGAATTCTTGTTCTACTAAGCAGTTTTCTTTGAAGAACTTATTCATACGACCAGCAACCATCTTTTCGGCAATGTTTTCTGGCTTACCTTCCTTCATAACTTCTGCTTTGATGACGCTTTCTTCATGTGCTTTTACATCTTCTGGTACATCTTCTCTTGTAACATAACCAGGATTCATTGCTGCAGTATGCATTGCAACATCCTTTGCAACTTCTACATTGTTACCTTTTAAAAGAGCGACTACACCAATTCTACCACCCATATGAGAATATACACCAATGCATTCATCAGTACTCTTAGAAATGCGAGCAAATCTTCTAAACGTTAACTTTTCACCAATCTTAGCAGTCAAGTTTACGATATAATCGTGAACACTAACGCCATCAATTGTAAGTTCGTTTGCTTCTTCCATCGTCTGTACATCGCTATTTAAAATAGCATTTGCAATTTCATCAACGGCAGTCTTAAATTCTGCATTAGAAGCAACGAAATCCGTTTCAGAGTTCATTTCAATAATAACAGTTGTGTTATCATTTTGAACAATCTTTGTTGTTCCTTCAGCAGCAATTCTAGCTTCTTTCTTAGCAGCTTTTGCCTTTCCATTTTCTCTTAACCAGTCGATGGCCTTGTCCATATCCCCATTAGAAGCTTCTAAGGCCTTTTTACAATCCATCATTCCAGCATTGGTTCTTTCTCTTAAAATTTTAACGTCTTCTGCTTTAAACATAAACGGTATCTCCTTTATTCTTATTTTTCTAAAGCTTCGATTAATTCAGCTTTTTTCATCGTTGTATAACCAGCAATTTCTTTTTCTTTTGCCATTGCTTTTAATTCAGCAACAGTCATTTTAGAATAATCTGCCTTCTCTTCTTTAACTGGTTCTGCTACTGGAGCAACTTCTTTCTTTGGTTCAGAATGTTCTTTTTCTTCTTTCTTAACAACGCGACGTTCTTCTTTCTTAGGTGCAACTTCTTCCTTATCAGAAGACTTCTTGTTCTTGTCATCATCTGTCAAGTAATCAATCATTTCGTTTCCGTTTACTTCAGCGATAGCATTTGCTAATACACCGATCATTAATTTTACAGAACGAACGGCATCGTCATTACCAGGAATAACATAATCAACCATATCTGGATCACAGTTTGTATCTACTACACCAAATACAGGGATACCTAAAATTCTTGCTTCTTTAATTGCGTTTTCTTCTTTCTTAGGATCAACGATGATAAGTGCATCTGGAAGTTTTGTCATAGAACGAATTCCACGTAAGTTACGATATAACTTAGCAAATTCTTTCTTTAAACCGATAACTTCTTTCTTAGGTAATACGTCGAACGTACCATCTTTTTCCATATTTTCGATGTCATCCATTCTCTTGATACGACTACGAATTGTCTTGAAGTTTGTAAGAGTTCCACCTAACCATCTTTCGTTTACGAAATACATGTTTGTTCTAGTAGCTGACTCTTCTGCTGCTTCTTGAGCTTGTTTCTTTGTACCAACAAATAAGAACATTCCGCCATTTTGAGCAATTTGTTTAACTGCTTCGTAAGCTTCTTCCATCTTCTTTGCTGTCTTTTGTAAATCGATAATATAAATATCATCTCTTGTTGTATAGATGTACTCCTTCATCTTTGGATTCCATCTTCTCTTTTGATGTCCAAATTGAACACCAGCTTCTAGTAAATAATTCATTGACACTACTGCCATAATATAATTTCTCCTTTTCGTTTTTATCTTCTATTAATTTCTACAAAATACCACCATCACTGGCACTCGGTATTTAAATTCATTAATATGTCTATTTTTTATTTCGTTTCTTTTTTCGTTGTTTTTCTAGTTGTTGTCTTTTTAGGCTTTTCTTCTGTCTCTGCCTTTGTAGATTCTTTCTTAGTAGTCGTTTTCTTAGTAGTAGCTTTTTTAGGTTTTTCTTCTACTTTTTCTTCTTCTACTTTCTTAGTTTCTTTTTTTGCTGCTTTTTCTTCTTTAGCAGGTGTTACAATAACGCCTTTCGTTTCTACTTTAGCAGCAACAGTTGCTTTGCCTTCTAATCCTTTTTTAGCAATTGCAACGAATTCAGCAAATGCTTTTTCATCGTTAATTGCGATTTCACTTAACATCTTACGGTTTACTTCTACACCAGCTTTGTTAAGTCCTGAAATGAATTTAGAATAACTGATATCGTTCATACGGCATGCTGCGTTGATACGAGTAATCCATAATTTTCTAAAGTCACGTTTTCTATTCTTTCTATCTCTGAATGCATATTGACCAGAATGCATCAACTGTTCTTTAGCTGTCTTATAAAGGGTATGTTTGCTTCCAAAATAACCACTAGCAGCTTTAATAATCTTTTTATGACGAGCCTTTGTAACTGCTCCGTTCTTTACTCTTGCCATGTTTTACTCCTCCTATTTTACAATGATATTCTTTAATCTGTTGCGATCAGCACTTGATAAACTGTTTGTCTTTCTCATGCTTCTGTTATACTTAGCAGTCTTACTACCAGTATTGTGTCTACTACCAGGATGTCCCATAGTAACAGTGCCACTTTGTCTTACGTTTAAAACTTTCTTTAAACCTTTATGTGTCTTAATTTTTCCCATAAATTACTCCTCCAATTTTATTTGTCTTTATTTGGTGTCAATAACATCGTCATGTTGCGACCTTCCAAAGTTGCTTCTTGATCAACTTTTGCAATGTCTACTAATCTACCAGCAAATTTATTTAGGATATCTTTTCCTAAATCTGTATGAGCCATTTGTCTTCCTTTAAAACGAATCGAAAGTTTGATTTTATCACCTTTCAACAAATACTTTGTAACTTGTTTTAACTTCGTTTCGAAGTCGCCCACATCGATTACTGGCGAAAGACGAAATTCTTTTAATTCGCTATTAGCAGCACGCTGTTTCTTTAATGCTTCTTTTTCTCTCTTTTGTTTTTCATAACGATACTTGTTGTAATCCATAACTTTGCAAACCGGTGGATTACCATTTGGGTTAATCAAACATAAATCTAATCCAGCATATTGTGCGAGTGTCAAAGCATCAGAAACCGTCTTCACACCGACTTGTTCGCCGTTTGGACCAATTACCAAAACTTCACGGGCACGAATTTGCTCGTTGATTAACATTTGGTTCTTTGAACTAGCTATATAAAACACCTCCATAAAATATAAAAAAGTGGACACAATCTGTATCCACTTTTTTGCCTAATATATTTCTTTGTTGTTGCTACCTAGGCATTGTTACCCAACACTATTCGCGTTCAGGTGGATGGATACATCGCTTTCCTTTTTTAATTTCTCTAGTAGTATATAGAAAATATATGCATTTGTCAAGTATTTATGATAAGTTTTTTTAAAATGGCATTAAAGTATTAGCCGTTTTAGAATACTGCTACCTTTTTAACTGTATTGCCGTTGTAACCTTTTTTTCATCATCTCCCATAACTGCTTGATAAAATGACGTATCCTTTACCTCTTCGATGGTAAGGTCTTGATCGATTGGTGTAAAAAGAATAGATAACAATTCGTCTTTTCGTTCTTCTAAATCGACTGCATATAATAACGAATTTGAACTTGGTCTACTAGGTGAAATGGAAAAAGTATCGACACCAGTAGGATTTGGATAATAATCGATTTGTAAGAATTGATTGCCTTCTTCTAATCGAATGGAATAACAACTTTCTGTTCCACTTTCATCCCTCGTATAAGTTCTGCTTCCCTCGCTTGTCTGAATGCTAATTTGATCATAATATGCACCAACTAAAACAGAAGAAGTGGTAATCGAATCCTCCCTTTGACATGCTACAGGTATATTTGCTGCATTTGCTCTACTCGCTAATTGAGTAGCAATTCCTAATTCGATTTCGTCTTGATAACGGGATAAATTCTCTTGAATCATTGATTTTTGACTAGCATCCTCTAGCATTTCGGTTGATAATAAATTCAAAAATTTCTGTGACATATCTAAATTCACTTGTCGCTTAGCTAGATTTAATTGTTCTATCATTTCATCATACCGACTGTATTCTTGTAAGAAAGCAAGCGCGGAAGAAGAAAGCATCTCTTTTGATGTATATCCGTTCCGATAAGCTTGAACTGCAAAATCACATAGTTCTTCTACTTGTGAAGGATCTACCTCTTCCTCTAAATAAAAGGTGTCGCCAGTACATGCTACCAAAGGCGCAGCCCTGTTAAAGATGCTAACCATGAAAGTTGCGCCATCTGGGTCTTTCGTCATAACGTGATAAGATTCTTCCCCATTCTCATACTGATGTAATAAAATATTGGATTCTCCGATATATGGATTCACGTCATAAAATGCTTGGCCAAAGGCGCTTAAATAGATGTTAGTAGCTGGAATATTATCATTTTGAACTGTATAACCAAAATATTCTCCACTGTAATTAGCATCTTCCGTAATCCCGTTACTCTCTAATGCATGAATGAGACGAGCATTTTCGTTTCTGACAGAGAGTAGAAACGACTCTTCTGCATATTGGCTTAACACTCCTGCTAAAAAATTAGCCAGATTTTCACTGGATTCTATATCCCCCTCTGGTACAAGATTAACGATAGCTGCATCATAAATGGAATACAAATCATCTGTAGTAGACAAAATACCAGAAACTGGTATCCGATTCAAAATCAACGTTCTGATTCCTTTACCAATAATAGTTCCAAGTGAGATACCTACTAAAGCACCAGCTAGCATGCGGATTCCTTGTTCTTTTATCTCTTTTCTCATAACAAATCAACTTTCTTTCAACGTGAATTATATCGAAATTTTTATAAAGTGTCAAAAAAAGCATCCTAACGATGCTTAATTTTTATCTATGACTAACTTTCTGATATTCTTGTTGTTCCTGTTGTTCATCTTGTTCTTCTACAGGATACGGTACTTCAATATACTTTGGACGATTCATCCGTTCCTTTAAAAATTGGTAAGCATGATATCCAACATAGACAGTACCTGCTGCAATAGCAAACGTTAAAAGTGAATGACTGCGATTCTTTTTTTCCATAAAATCCTCCTTACTTGGAATACTTGTTATTATAGCACTCACAAGAAAAATAGTAAACTACATGATGAATGATTTTACGAGACGCAAAGCATGGACATCTTCTTTGGTACTCGTTTCCTGCGTTTCTACAGATGGATAAATTTCTTCGTTCATGTAATCTTTATGATGTTTCCGAATCAACGCTTTTTCCTCATCACTCAATTCTTCCACTTGAAAACTAGCCTTAAAACACTTGTTAGCAACTGATACAGATACAGCGTTATAAAATTGTTTTTGCCGTAAATCGTAGAAAACTGAAAAAGGAATTCCTGCTTCTCTAGCATGTTCTAATTCATCTGTTGGAATTGGCCAAAAAGGAACACCGCATTCTTTTCCTACCGCATCCAAATATAAATATTGCATTGCGATGCGGTAGTTATCACTTTCTTTTACCAAAGCAGTAAGTGCACTTTCCGCATTGTGATGCATCACACTAGCTATCTCAGAATACGATAAATTTTGCAAAGCTTCATGACACTCGTATACGAAATGAGATTGATGAATCAAAGCGGGATACGTTGCACTCATAATTAAAAATTCTCTTTCGATGGCTTCTAACTTACGGTCACCTGTAAGGCGAAGAGAATCTACAAATTGTTGATTCTTAGCATTCAAAATTTTACTTTTCATAATATCGTATTTATTTTTCATAAGAAAACATCATTCCTTTCGAAAGCTAACTCATCATATCAGGAATGATGTCTCATGTCAATTTATTCTGTTGTTTGAATGTGTAATTCTTTGTAATGTTACAATTGATGTGAGACTTTTCAATATAGTAAAAAAGCAATAAGTCTAGTAAAATGTAATTAAGACAAAACATTTACATTAGAAAGGACTTATTGCTATGACAAGTATATCACATTATCCACATAGTTTAAATACTAAATATTATGCTGTTTTATTATATAGAAATGGAAATCCAATATCTTTTGTTTGCAGAAGATATAAATGTTCAAAAGCCTCTCTTATGCGCTGGAACAAAAAATTTAATGGTACAAAAGAATCTTTAACAGATAAATCCCATAAACCTTTATCTCCTCATCCAAAAGCTCATACAAAACAAGAATTATATTGGATTAAAAATTATATTAGAAGAAATCCAACAATCTCTCTTTGTGAACTTTATGGAAAATTAAGGACTGAAAAGGGCTATTCTAGGCATGCTTGTTCTTTATTTAGAATTGTTAGAAAACTTAAGTATAAAGTGAATACTGAACACCATTCTAAGTATATTCCCAGGAAATATGATACTCCTACCAATATTGGTATGAAATGGCAAATGGATGTTAAAGTCATTCCAAAAGAATGTTATGCTGGACAAATTCCTGACAAATTTTATCAATACACTATAATTGATGAAGCATCACGTGAAAGGTTTATTTATCCTTACAAAGAACAATCTTCCTATTCTACTATTGATTTTGTAAAAAGAGCGATTGTTTATTTTGGCTATAAACCTAAAATCATTCAAACAGATAATGGTCAAGAATTTACTTATACCATGAAAACAGATAAAACTCATCCATTAGACACTTTACTTGAATCTTTAAAAATATCTCACAAATTGATTAAACCTAGAACTCCTAGACACAACGGTAAAGTTGAAAGAAGTCACAGAAATGATCAACAAAGATTTTATTTCTATCTTAAGTTTTATTCCTATGATGATTTATTAAAACAAATGAAATCATATCTCAAACGTTCCAATAACATTCCTATGCAAATTCTTGGTTGGCTCACTCCTTTACAAATGAGGCAAAAAATTATAGAAAAAAACAATAATCAATAATTACATTGTAACTATATCATATTGCTTTTATTTTTTTCACAAATTTTGTCTCACATCATTTACAATTATACACTATGGCTGAGACTCCTTTATCTGAGTAATAATAGCTTGATGTTCCGCACTATTTAAAATGTCTATAGGTGCATATTGATTATAGGTATCAGCAATTGTATCGTACTTCAATTTCAAAATTTTTCGAACAGATTCATCAATTTGAGATTCAGATATTTTGCCACTTTTTACTGCATCTGCTACAATTTTTACACAGTTTTTGGATTCCTGCGGCATTAATAAAATATCAACTCCCGCATTGATAGCCATTGTATAGATTTCTTCTTCTGTGTAATTTTGTGTTAGTGCACCCATATCCAATGCGTCTGTGACAACCAATCCTTTATATCCTAATTGTTCTTTTAAAATATCATGAATCATTACTTTTGATAAAGATGCCGGTGTATTATCATTGGTAATATTTGGTATTGCTAAATGGCCTACCATGATTATTGGTACATCATGAGCAATTGCATCTTGAAATGGAATTAGATCAGATGATAGTAGTTCATCCAACGTTTTTGTTACGACTGGCAATGCATAATGAGAGTCTTCTGCCGTATTTCCATGGCCTGGGAAGTGCTTATAGACTGGAACAATTTGATGTTGTAGCAAAGTGTCTCCCAGAGCAATTCCCATTTGTGACACTAAAGTAGGATTGCTGCCAAAACTACGTTTACCAATTACTGTATTATCTGGATTGGTCCATATGTCTATGTCTGGTGCAAAATCCATATTAATTCCAAAGACTTTTAATTCCTCAGCCATCACTTTACCAATCTGCCTAGCATAATCAATATTATTGGTCTGACCGATTGCATTCATGTATGGAATATCACTTACTGGATGATCTTCAAGTGCTTTTAACCGTTGCACATTTCCACCTTCTTGATCGATTCCAATCCATAATGGTATGTCATTACTTTTTTTGACTGTTTGAATAAAATTGATAGTGTTTTCATATGTCGTAATATTTTCTTTAAATAGAATAAATCCACCCGGTTTTACAGTTTTTAATGTGTTTTCTAAAGTACTATCTACAGTTGGATTTCGATATGACATAATAATCATTTGACCTATTTTTTCTTCTAAAGTCATCTCATTTAAGATGTGCTCAATTGAATCTTTAGGCTCATTATTCAATGTTACGATATTGGTTTTAACGAGAGTAAATAAGACAACGAATATAATAAGAATCATTACGATTACTGTGATAATCAATGATTTTTTATTCATCACACACTACCCCCACATTTTCATATAAGTCAAGTAAGGTACTCAAATATACTTTGCCGTCGTGAAAGAAAGACTCGTTATTTGGATCGATTGAAATCAGTTCTTCTACATCGACTTTTTCATAATCAACATCAAGTGTGACACTGACTTGATTTTCTGTATTATCAATATTATAGTTATAATAATCGATGCCTAAATATGGAGCATATAAAGTACTCATTTTTGAACGATAATCTTCCAGTGTACTCTCATTTGTACTCGTTAACGATTCAACAGATTTTATTTTTGACACTATTTCTCCCTTGTACCACACATTGTAAGTTGCCGTTACGACATCACTACCAGAAACCATCGTTCTATGGCATGTCATTTCTTTTTCACCATTACATCCTGTAAATATCAATGCAGTCATAAATAGTATGATTGATATCCCTATCATTTTTTTCACTTATATCACCCTTTCATTTTCTTTATTTTATCATATTTATATGGAAAAATATATCAATAAAAAAACCTCTTTAAAGAGGCTGAAATACTAATGGTCGGAAAGACAGGATTTGAACCTGCAACCTCTTGCTCCCGAAGCAAGTGCTCTACCAAGTTAAGCTACTTCCCGATATCACTTTTATAATATAGCACAAGAAAGCAAAATATGTAAATATTTCTTCATTATTTTGAGTCATTTTTAATGTTTTTGGTGAATGATTATATTGGGAGGTGAATTTATCAACTATGAAAAAAAATTACTAGATCAATTTGAAACTATTTCGAAACTAGGATATGTGCGTTCTCAATATAATGGCAGAGGATGCATAGGAAGAACATTCGAATATTTAGTTGGCCTTGACGGCGATAGCTTGGCAGATCCAGACTATCATGGAATTGAAATAAAAACGAAAACACGTAATAGAAGTTCATATAAACGATATATTACTTTGTTTAGTTGCATTCCAAATAGTAAAAAGCAAGCAATTGCATCATTATGTGAAAATTATGGATTTTTAAATCCGGAAAGTGATTTGAATGAATTTAATATAGGACTGTATGTTGGGTGGAAAAAGCCGATTTCTGAAAAATATGAAGTGAAATTATGCTTAGATTTGGAAAAAGAAAAACTTTTCTTATTTATTTATGAAAATGGAAAATTCATTGATAAAAGCATATCTTGGGATTTAGAGTACATCAAATTTAAGTTGCTTCATAAACTTCAAAAACTATGCTATGTCATAGCAGATGAGAAAAAAATTCAGGGAGATTCTTTTTATCATTACAATGAAATACATTTCTATTTATTAAAGTCATTTGAGCGCTTCGTATATTTATTAGAACATTGCAAAATAAAAGTCAGTTTTAAAATTGGAAGATTTAAGACAGGAACACGTAAAGGGGAAATATATGATCATGGTACTAGTTTCGATTTACGAGAAGACTATATTGATTATTTATTTGAAAAGTTTCATCCAGAATAGTTTCAAAAATATTATTGATCTAAATTATTTTGAACATTATCGATTGTAAAATCTATTCTATAATGTATTAAAAGAAGTCTATAATTAAGACTTCTTTTAATTTTACATTTATAAAAAACGGAATTTGTTACATAATTGTTACATCAGGGCTTGCAGGCAAAATAAAAACCTTGATTTCTCAAGGTTAATTTCTAAATGGTGGAGCATAGCGGGATCGAACCGCTGACCTTCTGCGTGCAAAGCAGACGCTCTCCCAGCTGAGCTAATGCCCCAAACCGCTGCATTTTTCTGCTGCATTTTTTTGCTGCAATTTTTCGTTGCATTTTTGATGCATATCTTTTTGCTACGATGTTATTTCTTTTGCTCGAAATCACATCAGCAAATTAATATTACCATGAGACAACAAAAAAAGTCAACTATTAATTGACTTTTTTTTCATATTTTTGTGTTTTTTATGATTTTTACATTATTTTAAAACGTTTTTCAATACAATTGTCTTGGTACGTGACATTTCTTTTAGAGTAGTCATGACACCTTCGTTACCAATACCAGAGTGTTTCCATCCGCCAAATGGCATCTCGAATGAACGGAAGAAACTTGCTCCATTGATAACTGCTCCTCCTACTTCTAGACGGTTCGCAACATCGAAGGCTTGTTTCATATCTTTTGTAAATACTGCTCCACATAGACCGAAATTAGATTGATTTGCAATTTCGATTGCTTCGTCGATGTCATCAAATCCAATTACTGGGATAACTGGACCAAAGATTTCCATATCTTTTGCAACATCCATATCTCTCGTAACGTTATCTAAAATAGTTGGTTCGTAGAAAGCACCGTTTCTTTTTCCACCACAGACGATTGTGGCACCTGCTGCTACTGTATCATTTACTTGCTTTTCAACACGTTTGGCAGCATTTTCGTTAATTAAGCATCCGATTTGAGTTTTTGGATCCATTGGATCACCTTGAACCATACTTGCAATTTTTGCTTTCATACGGTCGATAAACTCTTGTTTTCTAGAATTGTGAATCAGGAATCTCTTACTTGCACAACAAACTTGTCCAGTGTTGTAAAGTCTTCCCCAAACTGCTTCATCAATTAGAAGATCCATATCTCCATCTTCAGCAAAGACTAGGGCATCATTGCCACCTAATTCTAGCATGACATGTGTCAAGTTTTTAGCACAAGTTGCCATCGTTTGCATTCCTGCTCCAGTAGATCCTGTCAAACTTACTAAGGCAACTTTTTTATGTGCGGCTAGGCCTTGTCCTACTGTTAAGCCATCTCCATGTAGAACTTCTACTACACCAGCTGGAACTCCTGCTTTTAATAACAAATAGCCAAGTCTCGTTAGTGTTAATGGGTTGTAAGTAGATGGTTTGATGATGACTGCATTTCCCATCATCAAAGCGCTTGGTACTTTTTGACCAAATAAATCACATGGGAAATTAAATGGGATGATGGCAGCTACGACACCAAGTGGTGCTTGAACTGTAATTTGAATATGATGTTCTTGTCCAGGTTCAACACCAGCTGGAATTGATTCATCATACATATGCTTAGCACGTTCTACAAAAGCCGGTACAGAAATTTGTAAGTTTGCGATTTCTGCTACTGCTTCTGTAATTGGTTTTCCAGTTTCCATACATAGTAATTTTGCCAAGTCATCTTTTTCGTCTAAAACTAATTTAGCAAATTTCATTAAAATTTCGCCACGACGTGCAATTGAATATTTTGCCCATTTTTTCTGAGCCTCATATGCAGTATCTACCGCTAAATCAACATCTATTAATGTAGATGCTGGAATTGTATCAATGATTTCTCCTGTTGCAGGATTTACTACATTTGTAGTTTTCTTGCTAACAGAATCCATCCATTTTTCACCGATTAAATTTTGCATATTGCCTCCTTATTATTCTGAGAATCCAGTAAATGATAACATTAAACCGCCACAAGTATTTGCAGAATGTTCACGATATCCATATTCACCGAATGTAAATACCATGATGAATTTTTTATCGCCAATTACTTTTACGATTTGATCATAAATTTCCTTTTCTCTACCAGCATTGGCAATTCCTAGTCTTCTTCCACCGCAATGTACTAAGAAGTAACTCTTTGCTTCTTTTTTCATCATTTTATTTAAATCTGTTAGAGCCTTGCTATTAGATTCGATTAACTCATCAACCGTTGCTTCCATTTGAATGACTGCAGTTTTCGTAACTAAATTATTTCCTAAATTCATAACATCGTCTGTGTTATCGGCAGGTGTATTCATATCATCGCCGAACATTGGGTGACGAATTACTGTCAAGTTTCCGATTGGATCTTTAATTCCTAATGGTTTTGTAATAGATGCTGCAAGCAAATTAGAACCTTTTAAATCAGCAGGGGTACTACCGATCCATTCAGCATATTTGCTAAGAGCTGAAACACCATCGATTTTTGCTAGTGTACGGTTGTTGCGAACTTCTGTAATGACACCATAATGGTCTGTCTCACGGTATTCTCCAGTATAATTTGTCTTGCATTCATTTTTAGCAAAGAAGAATGCTACTGCACAACCATCGCTAAATACTTGGTCGTTGCAAATGATTGACCATTTTCCTTCTACTGTATTATCTGCAGCAGAACCGCCGAACATTGGAACGCGTCCAACTACATCTTGAATTCCTTTTAGATATTCTTCCTCTTCTTTTGGACTAGCAACCATATAAAAATATGATGGAATTACTTTTACACCAGCATTTTTAATTGCTTCACGTGCGATTGCTTTTCCGATTTCTCTTGGTGTTCTACTATCTTTTGCACTTCCGGCAACACCTACTGTTAAATCGTCTCCATCGAAAGTCATCATTCCAGAATATCCTGTTTCGTTTCCCAAATATCCTGCTCCTGATACTACGATTGCAGCACTTGAAGTACATCCGATAATCGGCATATCTTTACAAACACTTTTGACTCCTGCAATAATTTCATTTTGATTTTGAACGCATGAAGTAAATAAAAGTCCAACTTTTGGATTTAATCCTTCACTTGCTTTTGTAGCCGTTTCACGGCCAGAATCTGTAGCATTTGCTGCCACACTATAACCAACGTTTGTTTTAAACATAATTAACTCCTTTTCTATCTTCAATTTTATTAAAATGCTTCGCGATAAATTTTTTCGATGTCAGCGACACTTGTCTCTCTAGGATTTCCGCCTGTACAAACATCGTTCATTGCTTTTTCACTAAGCATTGGAATATCTTCTTCTTTTACTCCAACTTCTTTTAGATGTGCTGGAATACCTAGTTTTTGGTTCAAATCTTGAATGGCATTGACTACTTTCATGACGGCATCCATTCCGGTTACTCCGTTCATGTCTAATCCGAATGCACGTCCCATATCGACGAATCGGTCTGGGCATACTTCGCCATTATAACGCATCACGTATGGTAGTAATACGGCATTAGCAAGACCATGTGGGGTGTCGTATACTGCACCAAGTTGGTGTGCCATTGAATGAACAATTCCTAAGCCGACGTTTGAGAATCCCATACCAGCAATATATTGGGCAACTCCCATATTGTTAATTGCGTCCATGTCATGTTCCAAAACTGCTTTTGGTAAATTTTGGTAAATCATTGACATTGCTTTTAAGTGGAACATATCCGTCATATCCCATGCTGCTTTGGTAATGTATCCTTCCATTGCGTGGGTTAGTGCATCCATTCCAGTTGCTGATGCTAAACTTGCAGGCATGCTAGCCATTAATTCTGTATCCACAATTGCGACGATTGGAATGTCATGAGGATCTACACAGACCATTTTCTTAACTCTTGTAAGATCTGTAATAACATAATTGATGGTTACCTCTGCCGCAGTTCCAGCAGTTGTTGGAAGTGCAAAAATTGGTAAACATGGATTTTTTGTATTGCAAGCACCATCTAGTGATACTACATCTGAATATTCTGGGTTTGTCATAATTACTCCAATTGCTTTAGCAGTATCAATTGCGCTTCCGCCACCAATTGCAACGATGCAATCCGCACCTATCTGTTGACATTTTTTGACACCTTCTTGAACCTCTGCAACGGTTGGATTTGGTTTTACATCAGAAAATACTTCATAAGGAATGTAATTGCTGTCTAGTTCTTCTAAAACTTTATCTACAACTCCAGCAGATACTAAACTAGCGTCTGTTACGACAAGAATCCGTTTAAAGCCTCTGCTTTGTACTTCTGTTGGTAACACCTCCCTTGCGTGTGGTCCAAAATAGCTTGTACCATTTAAAATAATTCTTTGTATAGCCATTTCTATACCCTCCTATTCTTATACTTCTAGTATAACACCTTCCCTTGTCTTTTGCCACTAAAATCGACAAAAAAAGGCTTGAGTTACTCAAACCTTTTGGATAAATTCTAATTTACTTTTTGAAAAGAAATTGATGTTTTTTATTCATCGTCATAATGGTCTAGAAAATGTGTCATTTGATTTCCTTTGTGGTAAGAAATTAGAGTATTTAAATTTACTTTCTCGACGCTTTTAAAAATGTTGTTTTCGACAAAGGGGTTTTGTTCTTTTAAAGATGCGATTAACTGCTTAGTTACTAATCGTTTGGAACTTTTCTCCTCTTTTTCCACTAAATCCGTGAATTTGCAGGCACAATTTAGGAAGTTTAGATGATAGGCATTTTTCCAAGTAATGATGTCCTTTTCATGTACGTAATACAATGGACGAATTAGTTCCATTCCTTCAAAATGGGCACTGTGCAATTTTGGCATCATCGTTTTAAATTCACCGCCAAATAGCATACTCATTAAAATGGTTTCGATTACGTCATCGAAATGATGGCCTAGAGCAATCTTGTTACATCCTAATTCTCGGGCAAAACGATATAGATAGCCCCTACGCATTCGGGCGCAAAGATAGCATGGCTTTTTTGTGATTTCATTTACCGTTTCAAAAATGTTGGAGTCGAAGATATGAATGGGAATTCCTAACTTTTCAGCATTAGAAAGAATAAGTTGACGATTTTCTTTTTTGTAGCCTGGATCCATCACGATAAATTCCAGTTGAATCGGAAATTTGCCATGTTTTGCAAGTTCTTGCATGCATTTGGCTAGTAGGAATGAATCTTTTCCACCGGATATGCATACTGCAACCTTATCCCCTTCTTTTACTAATTCGTAGTCGCTAACTGCTCTCATAAAAGGCGACCATAATGCAGTTCTATATTTTGTTATTAAATCATGTTCTACTGTTTCTTGTAAATTCATTTTCAGCACCTTCTTTGGCTAATTTTAAAATCAATGTATTTATGTTGCTAAAATAGCAAAGACGATTTTAACAGATACATTTGTAATCGTAAAATATAATACATGTGATTGGGTTATGTAGACTGTCTTCAAAGCATTGGGCACTTTTTGTACAGTTTCTTTGCTATCAGTATTTTATAGTAACGTCAATATTGTGTCAAGAAAAAAGAACTTCATGAGTTCTTTATCGTGATTCTATTTTTGCGATATATGCATTTATTTTACTTGGCCAAGATGGACTTCCGGCATACTTAGGACCAATTGTTTCTGGAGTTGTAAGTCCTTGACTGAAGTATCCTCTTGCTAACATATTAATATAACTCGTTATTCCTTGTTCTAATGATGCATATCGAATGTAGCCAGAACTGCCACAACTTGGGCTTCCCTTGACTCCCCCGACATTATAACAATTTCTTACTAAGCTGCTACACGTTCCATAATCGCATCCAGTTTCATGTAACACAATAGCAACGGCAATATATGGATCCACACCTGTTTCAATACATTTTGTTGCAAATAAATAACCAGTTCCTTTTAAAGTTGATTTTAAACTCTTGTCCAATTGGGCTGCCAATTCTTCCATCGTCATATCGCGATACACTTCAACCCTAAAATCTACAATCGGACGCACCGCTTTTATTTTTGTTGCAATACTTCCGCTAGCAGATAGTTTTTGTTCATAATTTCCGGATTCTAAACTTTCTTTAGAAATTGCATTGACCTTTTTGGTAATCCCCATAAAGTCTGTTGCACTCATTAATTCCGCATCTGTTTTTATGGTAAGAATAATTCCTGCCAAGATTAAAAGAACACCAAAACACATGATAACCTGAATTTGATAGGATCGTGAAATTCCTCTCTTCATACATTCCTCCGTGATATGAATCATTATAACATATTTTTTTGTTTCTTGCAAAACACTATGGCTGAGACTCCTTTATCTGAGTGTAATGTTACAATTGATGTGAGACTTTTCAATATAGTAAAAAAGCAATAAGTCTAGTAAAATGTAATTAAGACAAAACATTTACATTAGAAAGGACTTATTGCTATGACAAGTATATCACATTATCCACATAGTTTAAATACTAAATATTATGCTGTTTTATTATATAGAAATGGAAATCCAATATCTTTTGTTTGCAGAAGATATAAATGTTCAAAAGCCTCTCTTATGCGCTGGAACAAAAAATTTAATGGTACAAAAGAATCTTTAACAGATAAATCCCATAAACCTTTATCTCCTCATCCAAAAGCTCATACAAAACAAGAATTATATTGGATTAAAAATTATATTAGAAGAAATCCAACAATCTCTCTTTGTGAACTTTATGGAAAATTAAGGACTGAAAAGGGCTATTCTAGGCATGCTTGTTCTTTATTTAGAATTGTTAGAAAACTTAAGTATAAAGTGAATACTGAACACCATTCTAAGTATATTCCCAGGAAATATGATACTCCTACCAATATTGGTATGAAATGGCAAATGGATGTTAAAGTCATTCCAAAAGAATGTTATGCTGGACAAATTCCTGACAAATTTTATCAATACACTATAATTGATGAAGCATCACGTGAAAGGTTTATTTATCCTTACAAAGAACAATCTTCCTATTCTACTATTGATTTTGTAAAAAGAGCGATTGTTTATTTTGGCTATAAACCTAAAATCATTCAAACAGATAATGGTCAAGAATTTACTTATACCATGAAAACAGATAAAACTCATCCATTAGACACTTTACTTGAATCTTTAAAAATATCTCACAAATTGATTAAACCTAGAACTCCTAGACACAACGGTAAAGTTGAAAGAAGTCACAGAAATGATCAACAAAGATTTTATTTCTATCTTAAGTTTTATTCCTATGATGATTTATTAAAACAAATGAAATCATATCTCAAACGTTCCAATAACATTCCTATGCAAATTCTTGGTTGGCTCACTCCTTTACAAATGAGGCAAAAAATTATAGAAAAAAACAATAATCAATAATTACATTGTAACTATATCATATTGCTTTTATTTTTTTCACAAATTTTGTCTCACATCATTTACAATTATACATTCTGTTGTTTGAATGTGTAATTCTTCTAATTGCTTACGGTCTACTTCACTAGGGCATTCGCACATCAAGTCGCTTGCAGAAGCAGTCTTAGGGAATGCGATAACGTCACGAATGTTTTCTGTTTTGGTAAGAAGCATAACCATACGATCTAGTCCAAAGGCAAGTCCGCCATGTGGAGGAGTTCCATATTGGAAGGCATCCATAAACCAACCGAATTTGCTTCTAGCCTCTTCTTCTGTAAAGCCAAGAGCATGGAACATCGTATCTTGTAGTGCGCCGTCGTGGATACGAATAGAGCCGCCACCTGCTTCATACCCATTGATGACAATATCGTATGCTTTAGCATAACATTTTTCAGGATTCGTTAATACATACGGAATGGATTCCTCTGTTGGCATCGTAAATGGATGGTGGCATGCAACGTAACGGCCTTCCTCTTCCGAATACTCAAATAGAGGGAAATCCGTGATCCAAAGAACAGCATAATCGTTCTCATTGATTAAATTTAGTTCCTTAGCTAGTTTGACACGAAGGGCGCCTAAAGATGTCTTAACGATGTTGTACTTCGTATCGGCAACGATTAATATCAAATCGTTTTCTTCTAGAGAAAGTGTATCCGTTAAACTCTTAATAACAGTATCTGTTAAAGCTTTGTTAATGGAACCAGACATGCCCTCTTTCGTAACCTTTACAAAAGCAAGGCCAGATGCACGGTACGTCTTAACAAATTCTGTCAAACGATCCAATTCTTTTCTAGAGTAATGATCGGCTGCATTCCGAACGACAATAGCATTGATGATACCGTTTGAATCCAAGACCGTACGGAATAACCCGAACTCCGTATCTTGGAACACATTTGTGATATCTTGAATCTTCATATCGAACCGTAAATCCGGTTTATCGCTACCATAATCTCTCATCGCATCATCGTATTTCATACGCATGAATGGTCTCGGTAAATCCATTCCCAAAGTATCGTGGAATACCTTCGTAACAGCGCCCTCTGCCATATCCATGACATCGTTTTCATCGACGAAACTCATCTCGACATCGACTTGCGTAAACTCTGGTTGACGATCGGCACGTAAATCCTCATCACGATAACACTTTACGATTTGGTAGTAACGTTCCATGCCTGCTACCATAAGAAGTTGCTTAAATAGCTGTGGTGATTGTGGCAAAGCAAAGAACCGTCCTGGGAACGTACGAGAAGGTACTAAGTAATCTCTTGCTCCTTCTGGAGTCGATTTACATAAAGACGGCGTTTCGATGTTGATGAAACCGTTATCCTCAAAGTAGTCGCGGAAACTTCTCATGATGTGACTACGAGTGATAATCTTATTCTTGATTTCATCGCGTCGTAAATCCAAATAACGATACTTTAACCTTGTATCCTCCAATGCTGTAATATTGTCGGCAATTGGAAAAGGTGGTTCTTTAGCCTCATTGATAAGTGTCATCTCTTCTACATCAAGCTCAATATCACCAGTTGCAAGATCTTTATTTTTGCTTTCTCTTTCTACGACAGTACCTGTAACAGAAATAACGTACTCGTTATGTAGCGAACTAGCAAGTTCGTAATTTTTATTTTCCGGGCGGACGACTAATTGAATGATACCGGAACGGTCTCTTAAATCGATGAACAAAAGTCCACCTAAATTTCTTTTTTTAGAAACCCAACCTGCTGCTTCAATGTGTTCTCCCACATTTTGAATGGAAAAATCTGTATTCATGTGCTTTTTCATAAACTACTCTCCTTCATGATGACAAGAACCATGTTTACCACAGTGGCAATGACCGTGTTCACAGTGATCGTGATTACAATCGCAATCTTCGTCATCTGACTCAATTTCGCCACCTAGTTTAGAAATATCTTCTAAATCGTTCAATTGTTCATCTAAATAATACATCAAATAATCGATATCGACTTTCTCTTCTTCTTTCGTTTCGTTATTCTTAACGTTAACCAGATTAGATGCGATGTCGTCACTATTTAAAATGACTAAGAATTTTGCATGTAACCGATCGGCTTGTTTGAACTGTCCTTTTAAGCCACGACCTAAATATTCTGTTTCCACTTTAAATCCTTGCATTCTAAGGTCTTGGGTCAAATTGATGGCATATAACTTTTCTTCTTCATTGACATACATGACGAATGCATCGATCGTATCATCAATCGGAAGTTCGATTTTCTCTAAGTCTAAGGCCATCATGAGTCTCCCCATACCCATCGCAAAACCGATTCCTGGTGTCTTTGGTCCATCTAAAAGTTCAACTAGACCGTTGTATCTACCACCCGCTGCTAAAACGTTATTGGAACCGAATCCATCTACTTTCGCTTCAATTTCAAATACCGTATGGTTATAGTAATCTAGCCCTCTAACTAGTCTAGAGTCGACGACAGTCTCAATTCCCATCGTACCTAAATACTCTTTTACTTTTTCAAATCGTTCTTTTGATTCCTCATTCAAATAATCCAACGTCGTTGGAGCATTCTTTAAAATTGGATTGTCCTTATCTACTTTACAATCTAAAATCCGTAACGGATTCTTTTGAAATCTTTCTTTACAGTCGTCACATAACTCATTGATATGTGGTTTAAAATATTCGATTAAAGCCTCTCGGTAAGCACGACGGGATTCATCATCACCAAGCGTGTTGATATTAACTTTGATTTCTTTTAATCCCAAAATCTTAAATAAATTGACAGGAATGGAAATCACTTCTGCATCGATAATTGGATCATCGCTTCCCAATACTTCTGCTCCAAACTGAGTTAATTCACGGTCTCTACCAGATTGTGGTCTCTCATATCGATACATCGTACCGTTATAGTAAAGTTTGATTGGTTGAGTCGCATCTCCATACATCTTATTTTCGATGTAACTTCTGACAATACCAGCTGTTCCTTCTGGACGAAGTGTCATATCGCGGTCACCACGATCTTTAAAATCGTATGTCTCTTTGGTTACGATATCGGTTGTATTCCCCACACCGCGATGGAATAAAGATGTCTCCTCAAAAATTGGCGTGCGGATAAATCCGTAATGATACTTATCCATCAAAGCATCGATTACCGTTCCAACATATTGCCATTTTTTTGCTTCCATGCCATAAATATCATGACATCCCTTTGGTTTTGTTATCATAAAATCATTCCTTTCTACAAATAAAAAAGTGCCACCAACCGAAGGACGGGAATCCCCGTGGTGCCACCTTACTTTTTTCTCTTAACTTAATATCGAAAGTTAACCGCTTCTATTCACGAAACTGTGTCTTCCCAATTTCTTTCTCATGTACTTTCACCAACCGTACACTCTCTAAAGAGTTCAAAAAAGGTACTCTTCAATTTCTAGAAGATACATTTATTATGTTACAACATTCTAAGTCTTTTTTCAAGCAATTAAAGTATTTTTAATGTGTTTTCTCACGTACCAAAGCCGCAGCAGTCAATTGATTGATTTCACTTTGTAATGGGCTTTCTGGAAGATCATTGATGAAATCAGTAACATCTTTCAAACTTGCATAATTTTCTTCATTTAACGCATGACTATCAACGGCATAGATAACCTTATCTTCCGGTTGCAATGCTGGATACAATGTATTGCCATTCACGTATTGTAACTCGTAAAGGCACGGATGATGAAGAACTGGTGTTGCATAAGAATACATCGTAGATTGCATCGGATGTTTTAAATAGCAAGAAAAATCCAATGAATGAATTGGAAAATCTTCTAATTCTGGAATCGCTAAATTACGAACGCGTCTTTCCTGACCTATCTCTGCCTCAAAATCATCATCTTGAGATTCAACGACAATAATGGAACCAATCGAAACCGTTCCTAACTTTGTAATTTTCATTAATGGTACTTTGTAAATATAATCGTATGTTTGCTTTTCTTTTTTCATGTCTCTCATCTTTCTATTTAAGGGTACATATCACCCTTAAGTGCAGTTATTGTATCATTGATTTAAATTTTTGTAAAGAGTGTGCAAATAACCAATCGATGGTTTCTGACTCCGCTTGGCTGTCTTTGAGTTCCGGTAAAATTTAGAAAAAATAAAAAAGTGAAACTGTTTTTATCCACAGATTCACTTTTTTTAGCAAAAAATAAGGAAAAACCATCCAAAATTTAGTAAAATTTAATTGGATCAAAAATTTGATACTAAATAAAAATATGGAAGTGTTTCCCTATGAATAATTATACAATGGATTGTTATGAAACGAAAAGAGAAATTTTGAATTTTTCCAAAAAAATGACAATTGGATTAAATAAAACAATAACTAAGTTTGTGATAGATATGCAATATGGATTATCAAGAGGAAAAAGTTGTTTAATATCAGAGATAGCAAGATCGTTGGACGAACAAATCAAATTGAAAAATATAATAGAAAGATTGTGCGATAATTTAGTAGGAATAAAAGACGAAGAAAAAGAGCAAATCGAAAAGAATTATCAAAATGAGATAAAAAAGTATTTTGGAGAAGAGGCAATCGCAATCTTTGATGATAGTGATATAGCAAAAAGATACGGAAAAAAATTTGAAGATTTAGATGAAATAATAGATGCATCGAGTGAAAAAAAAGAAGTCGTAAAAGGATATCATGTGTGCGAAGCGACCATACTAGGAGAAAAAGAGAAACAACCATTTAGTGTTTATAGTAAGATATATTTATGTAAATCAGAAGAATTTAGAAGTATGAATCATTATACAAAAGAGAGTATTCAAAGAGTAATCGATGTTTTAAAAAGAAAGTGTAATATGGTGTTTGATAGAGGTTATGATGATAATAAAATCATAGAATATGTAGATCAAAGCGATAATTATTTTGTGATACGCATGAATGATAAACGAAACTTCTTATTTAAAGGAAGAAAAAAGAACGCTTATCAGGAAGCGATTAAAAGAAAAGGGAAAGTCAGAATGATACTTTGGTTTGAAGAAGAAAAATATGAAGTTAGTGTATCCCATACAAAAGTAACGTTACCATATAATAAAAAAGATTATGAGTTAGTGTTTGTATATGGATTAAGAGAAGAAAGACCTTTAATTTTATTAACAAATCGTGAAATACATTCAAAAGAAGATGTCATAAAAGTAGTGAGATTATATTTTTATCGTTGGCGAGTAGAAGAATATTTCAGAAGTAAAAAGCAAGAATATGGCTTTGAAAATATGCGAGTAAGAAGTCTAAAGGCCATGAATTGCTTAAATTTAATGTTGATGATACATATGGGACATTTAGGAATGCTTATAGAAGATATAAATCAAAAATTATTGACCATCAAAATTCTAAATCGAAGCAAATCATTAAGAAATAAAGTTCTAGTATTGTATTATCAAATGGCAAGAGGTATAAAGGAAATATTAAGTTATGCCAAAAAAGGTATTAAGGAATTGGAAAAGATAGAAAAAAGAGAAAAATATAAACAAATGACATTACGGTTATAGTGGAAGTACGAACAGAATCATTCATAAAAGGACATTATTTCGATGCCCTGTATTAGTGTGTGTAAAAACTAGGAAAATGACTGGTGTTCAGCGATTTTATATTTTTTCTTTGATTGTTGATGTAATTTTGAACACAAGTCTACCTTTTTTTCGTAAAATACCGAAACTCAAATGGCTGTCCCGTTGAACAAATACAAGATTTATGATATACTAAAAAAAATGGAGATGAAAAAATGAGAAAAGATACTACAATTATAATGCAATATCCGTACGATGAAGAAGGCAAGAATCGTTTATTTGATGGAAAACAACATACAATCAAACCAATTGCAATTAGACCAATTCAAGGAATCTATTCTGTTTCTGTAGACAAAAATCGGCACAAACAATTAGAAGAACAACTTTACGTCCTAGCATATTATGACGTTAGTATGAAAAAAAATTGTGTTACAATTATTGAAAAAAATTCATTAGGAGGCGTAAAGAAAATTCCATTAAATGATTATAAACTATTAAATCAATACTTAAAAAAGAAGCCATTTACACCAGACGAACGGTATGAAAATCAAACTTCCATTTTTCTTCCGAATGTTATCGGTTTAGAAGGTACTCTCCTTGCCAGCCAAATATTTTATTCAGATGGAACTCCTATAAAGCAAAAATTTACATACAATTTTGATAATTTAAGTAAAAATCAAGCAGATAGAAATTCACTGTCTATAGCAAATCCAGCAAGCCCACCACCAACACCACCAAATTTCCCCCAAAAAGAAAAAAATAAAACAGAAACGGAATTACCAGAACGAATTATTTGTGTCGTTCCTTATTACATAGATGAGCAACAAAATAGCTATGTTTCGGATTGTTTCTTTACTTATCAAAATTGTAGTGCCAAACCTGATAGTATGTCCTATCATTATGCAGGAATTTACGATAAGACTTTAAAGGAAAAAATATTGAGTGATTTCCGTGACTTTGATTTTCCTAAATTCAAAAAATATCATACAACAACATTTAAATTAGATAGTACAGGCAAAAAAACACTGGAAGAACCACATAGTATATCCTATTATACAACTTTAGTTCCATGTGATTCGTTGCAGAAATTAGAAGCAATATCAAAAGCAAATAAAATTATTGTAGATATTCCATACTCACATTCAGAATTCGATGCGACAAACATTTTAGAAGAAGCATGTAATGGCACTCTTCCAATGAAAACAACAGAAGCACTTTATGAAACACCAAAAAATGGAAAGATAGCAGCTCCAAACTACAAAACAACAACTTTTGAAACCAAAAGCAAACAGTACAGTTAACATCAAAACAAGTAAGTAGAAAATGACTTACTTGTTTTTATTTTACTAAGTAAAAAAGTTACATTTTTTTAGATGGAAAACCTTATCATGACGACCTTCTTCCCGTCCTTTCATTTTCGCTACCGCTTTTTGAAAAGCAAAATTCCAGTCTTCATCCGTTACGGGTTGAAAAGGACCATCCAATACAGATATTTCATCAAAAACGTCCATCACTTCTTTGGAAACAGGAAAATAAGAAATGACATAATCATGAATTCCAGGCGCCATATAAGCAGAATATCGATATGTTTTCTCGCCATCTTGATAAGAAACCGAAACAACCTCCCCTTCGGGAATTCTAATACGATGTTCGGAGTGCCTCTCACCCGAAATATAATTTTCTAACGAAGTTCGCACACTATAAGAAATGTAGGAATCTTTGATAAATTGACAACCAGATTCATCCTGTGACCGCGTATAAATATTAGAAATAAACCACTTCCCTGCATTTAAGATAGGAACATAAAGATGTTGAACGTATTTGGAATTTGAACCGATGGTTTCTTCTGAGGCAAGACTTTCTAATGAAATAGGTTGACCAAGTAAAATGGTCCCATTGGGAAATGTTTCATCTGTAACCGAAACTCGATTTTGTAAATTTTCTTCATAATACTTTTTAGAAAGTTGCTTTTCCATCTCTGCCCGTGCCAAATCAATTGGAAAATGAACAAAAACATCATTCACTTTCGTAAGCAACAAAGACTTTTGCAATTCATTCTCATCTGAAACGAAAATTTGATAGAAATCCCGTCCAAACAGACGGTGCTGAATCATAAACGAATCTGTTTGAAAGGGTTGAAAAAAAGAATTGGTGCCAGAAACAAATTCTGGCATTTGTACCATAACTTTTGACATAAACTCCTCCTTGAACCATGATATCAAAAAAGAAACGGAGAACCCGTTTCTTAAGAATCCATCATATCTTCTAATTTATTTTTAATCTTGCCACCAAAGAATTCATAAGCAGTTTGAACCAAGATGTATGCTGGAATAGCAACAATGATACCGATGATACCGAACAGTGCTCCAAAAACGGCCACAAAGAAGATGATACCAACCGGACTTAAGTTATTGCTCTTTCCGTAAATAGCAGGACTGATGATGTAACCATCGACATTAGAGAAAATGACTGCCACAACAATCGTTGCAATTAAAAGAGGAATCGAATAGACAGACGCCGTAATAATCGAAACGATATTGGTAAATATTCCGCCGAAATACGGAATCAAAGTTGCAATTCCTGCTAAAACACCCAATAACATCCAGTTGGGATGGCCGATTAAACGATACAAAATCGTATATTCAAGAACTGTTACAAGCATTAATTTTAAAATACTATGAACGTAAGTACTCATCGCCCGATCTAATACACAGATAAATTTGTAAGACGTCATACTAATTCGTTTTAAAAGTTCTTTTACTGCTTTGCGAATTTTCTTCATATCTAATAAGAAATAAATACCAACTACTAAGACGATAAACAAATTGGCAATGTAATTAATTCCTTTGCCAACGAAAGAAATCGTACCCGTTGAAACCGCTCTTCCCATTTCTTCAATAATCTGATTAAAGATGTCGGTAATCTTAAGTTCCATACCACCTAAATTCAAATTGAACTTCGTCGATACATCGTTGATAAATTCCATAATCGACTTCGCAAAAGCGACAAATTGGTCGTATAACAGTGGCAAAGTAAATGCTAAAATACCACCGCATAATACCAAAACAATGATTATGACGATAGCAACTGCTAAACTACGCCGGACTCCTTTTCGTTCCAAGTACTTGACGAAAGGATCCAAAGCATAGGCAAATGCAAATGCTAAAATGAATGGCACCATAATCGAAAATGCCCGTAAAATAAACCCTAGCCAATATTCATTGGTGATGATTGCCAAATACGCAATCGCACATAAAATTAATAAATTCAGTAACTTATAATTCAATCGATCCTTTAACACGATATCACCTCTCTAACAAAATGGTCGTAGGACCTAAATTGGTAAATGACACTTCCATGTCAGCACCAAACTCCCCTGTCTGAACGGAAATAGATTTCGATAGTTCCTGGTTGAAGGAATCATACAATTCTTTTGCCCGTTCTCCATTCAATGCTTTAATGTAACTCGGTCGATTTCCTTTGCTCGTATCTCCGTATAAAGTAAATTGAGAAACCGATAAAATACTGCCATCGACATCCATTACCGAACGATTCATAACACCGTTCTCATCTTCAAAAATTCGTAACTTCAGCACTTTGTTGACGAGATAAGAAATATTGGAAGAATTGTCGCCTTCCGTAAAACCGACAAGAAGCATGAGACCAAAATCGCAACGACCAACAATCTTACCAGAAACCGAAACACTTGCATTCCGACATTTTTGTACCAGCACTCTCATTATTTGATAATCCTTTCTACCTTTAATATATATGGTAACTTTTCCAAATCGAGAATCAAACGATTGACATGATTGGTATCGCGAACGTAAACGTCCATCTCATAAATGGCATCATCGCCACGATTTCTCGAAATGACATTGTCTGCCTGCACATCTAATAAACTCATCTTTTGAATCAAATCTAATAAACGATTTTCTCTCGTATTGGAATAAATGACAATCGTCGTCAGATACTTCTTACCCTTATTTTCATTCCATTTCACTTGGACAAGTCTCTCTTCTAAGAAAGCAACATTGTGGCAATTCGTACGATGAACCGTAATTCCGTTTCCACGCGTAATGTAACCAACGATGGCATCTCCTGGAATCGGATTACAACAGTTCGATAACGTTACTTTTACCTTGTCGATTCCCTCCACTAAGACATCGGCATCGCTTGCCTTTGGTACGACAACTTTCTTAGGTTTTTCCTCATCTTGCTTATAAACCGTATGAATGACAGATGCAGCACTCACTTTACCATTACCGATTTGTAAGTAAACGTCATCATCGTTCAAAGCCTTTAGCTCATGATAGATTGTCTTCCGGTTCTCATCGCTCCAAAAATCATTAAACGAAAGTTTCTTTTTACGAAGTTCCTTTTCTAAAGTGTCTTTTCCTCGTTCGATGTAAACTTCTCTCTCACTCTTAGTAAAGAATGCTTTAATTTTACTCTTTGTCTGAACACTCTTAGCGATGTTAATCCATTCTTTAGAAGGAGTTGAATTCTTGTTTGTTAAAATCTTAACGATATCGTTGTTATGAAGTTCATAGTTTAATGGAACAATGGCATCGTTTACAGTTGCTCCAACCATTGTTTCGCCAACACGAGTGTGAACTTTATAAGCAAAGTCGATTGGCGTTGCACCGATTGGTAACTCGAACACATCTCCTTTTGGTGTATATACATAGATGGAATCGTTCAAACCTTCTTCTTGCATTTCACTGACGAATTCCTCATTCGTTAACTTGTGATCGTTCAACTCCATGACTGCCTTAAAAAATTGTAACTTCTGATCGGTGACGTTCTTTAAAACTTGGTTAGCGGCTTTGTGTTCTTTGTATGCCCAATGAGCTGCGATACCGTTTTCGGCAATTTCGTTCATATCGTATGTACGAATCTGGATTTCAAATAGGTTGCCATCTTCACCAAACACAGTCGTATGAAGAGATTGGTACCCATTTGCTTTCGGATTCGCAATATAGTCCTTAAACCTCTTTGGCACTGGTTTGTATTTCGAATGAACGAGTCCTAATACCAAATAACACTCCTGCTCCGTCTGAACCAAAACGCGAAGGGCTAACAAATCGTAAATGTCGCTAAACTTCTTTCCCTTATCCATCTTCTTATAGATAGAATAAATACTTTTAGAACGACCTTTAATTTCATGTTTGATGTTGTGTTCATCTAAAAGTTCGCTGACATCGTGAATCATTTCGTTAACGGCATTATCCCGTTCTACTTTCGTGTTATTTAACCGTTCGGCAATATCGTAAAACACATCCGGTTTTAAATACCGCAAACACAAATCCTCTAACTCACTTTTAATCTTATGAATACCTAAATGGTGAGCAATTGGAGCCAAAATTTCCAATGTCTCTTTGGCAATGTCCTTTTGCTTTGCTTCCGGAAGTGCCCAAAGAGTTCGCATATTATGTAAGCGGTCGGCAAGCTTGATGACAATGACACGAACGTCCTCGCTCATACCGACGATAATCTTTTTATAATACTCGATTAAATAATCATTTTCGGTTGAAAAATTGATCCGTCCTAACTGTGATACGGCCATGACAAGTTTTGCTACTTCTGGTCCAAAATTCTTTTCGATTTCCTCTTTTCCAACACTGGCCTCATCGACAGTCTCATGTAGTAATGCCGCCATAATCGTCTCTTTATCAGAGCGAATTCCTGTTAAAATAAAGGCTACATTCAAAGGATGCGTAATGTACGGATCGCCATTTTTACGAATTTGATCTTTATGGGCATCATTCGCATACTCGTAAGCCTTGCGAATATCTTGCAAATCGTTTGGATCAGAAAGATACGTACTAACTTTCTTAATTAGTTCCTCAATTGAATGATTTTTTTTATCGCTTGTCATAGTATCAACTCCATCGTGTAATCAAATATCTACTTCCATTATACTCTAAAAGAAGAAATTTTAAAAGTAACAGTTCACACAAAAAAGAAAAAGAACCATTACGGCTCTTCAATAATATCTCCAGTATCGATAGAAACGTTAGAAGAATCGGTAGAAACTTCTCCATTTTGTTCTATAGAAGGCAATGTAACACTAGTATTACCAAATCCTTCAAATGTATAAGTGAAAGATAGCCCGCCGGATTCAAAAGTGATGCTAGAGAGATATCCAAAAATTGATAACCGAACGGTTGCAACAGCATCTGTGAATGTTTCTGCTTCACACGTTCCATAACCACAGACGATACTTGCCTTATCGATTAATTCTGTTACAAACACATCTTTTGGAATCGTAAATTCGTAAGTTCGCAAACCCACTTTTTCCTTGTTAGTAGCGTTCGCTAACGTCTCTAAAATAGAAGTGACGTCACTAAGACCAGAAGTATCTATCCTAGTTACCATCTCATCGCTTACCAAATACATATCTTCATTTGGATAATCCAAATAATATTGGCTTAACGTTTCACTGCTACCGTTAGAGATGACAGAATCCACTTTCTGAATTCCATTTTTCTGATCGATATCGAACGTAAAGACAAAATCCCTTTCACCATTTTCAACTTGCAACTCCATATGATAATTATTAGCAGTTGCCGTTTTCACAACGACTTGCTCGACTGGTACGACAGATAAGAAAAAGAAATACATGAGTCCCAAAACGACGATAAGAGCTAAAATCAAAATAGCAAATAAAATCCATTTTTTCTTGCCAGTAACTTTCTTTTTTTGTTTCAATTTGTTTCCTCCTCTACAATCGGTTCATATGTTTCCGTAATTCCAACACCCTGATTTGGATGCTGACACGAATAGATAAAATCGATTACAAATATGACGGTAAGTGTAAGACAAAGAACGGTCTGAACGGGTTTGGAAATCTTCTGATAGACACGATATAAGAAAGGTGCCACGACGTAGATGCAAAGAGAACCGCCCAATCCAAAGAACAACGTTCCTTCTAAACAGATTCTACCATGCAAGTTTAAGAAGTAACCACTGTAATCCCACCACTTAGCATGTTGAAATGTTTCCAAAAACCATCCCGTACTATATTCTATTGTAGCACAAATTACCATAATAATCACGAAAGTTAACATCGGATTTTTTAAATATGGTTTAATTCGTTTACTAAACAATAAAAGTAATACGACGACACAACCAGTTCCATAAATAGGAAGCCATGGTCCTTGTAAAACACCACGATTGACAAACACACCATGATTGATAATGAAAAGTGCACCTTCCCAAAGCCAACCGATAAAAGAAAAGGTAAAGAAAAACAAAATTAAAGTTCGTAAATCATAATGATGATAAAAAACTCCATCCCGGAAATAATTGGTCCGAAACCGATTCCAAAATTTAAAAATCGGTTCCAAAACAGATACTTTGGTAAGAGCCACATCAAAATATTCCTTTTCTTTCCTACTGACTACTTTCCGCACCGATGCATAAAACTCCGCATCTGTAACGCTCTTATACGGGTTCCCAAACAAAATTCCTACGAGTCCAAACGTGCATACGTCAAGGATATTCCACGGTAAAAAAGATAAATCTAACAAAAATGCTTTCCATTTCTTGCCATGCATCATCTGCCTAGATAATAAAATTGCTTCTTTCGAAGAAATATTTTTCCCCTCTGCTAATAAATATGGCACAAAACGGTACGAATAATACTTGATTACTCCCCCAATAATCGTAAAACTCCAAAAAAACAAATAAAGTTCCCGTCGAAACATTCCCTTTACAATAGAAAAATACCGTTTTCTTTTAAAAGGAAAAAACGAACGTAGAAAACTAGTCTTCGGATACAGTCTAGATTCCATAAAGAATCTAGCAATTCCTACTTCTAAAACACTGGCAAAGAAAACACGGTAACAGAATACCAATAAAACACCGATGAGTAACAAAACGGAATCGTCAACAGAATCCGTAAATAAACCCGTTATTCCTTTCATCAAACGTAAAAATGTATTCGAGGCATCCGTCAAAACGTCGAAAATAACATCGAAGACTCCACGACTAACATGAAACTTTTCATTTAAGTCGACGGATGAATCCTCGCTTGTAATCGTATGATAGATTGTCGTAATAATCGCAGAATTGGAACTGTTGTTATGAGTCAAATCGAAAAATGGCGAAACGACTTGTAAATTTCTAGTCTCAATGACACGAATGGTAAGTGAAGACGTCCCAACCAGAAAAATCGATAAAAGACAGATAAAAACACTAGACCAATAATTACGCTTTAATCTTTTTCGGGCCTCTCTTTTTAAATTTTTGATTTTCATTGTACTTCATTCCTTTACTAATGATGATAAATCCAAGTAGTATCACACCGGATACACTACAAATAACGCCAAGAACGATACCGGAATCCTGATAAACAATCGTTACTTGATGCGTTCCAGCAGAAATAGGTGCTCCTAAAAATGCCGTATTGACAATTTCCGTTTCGACTTCTTTCCCATCAATCAAAATGCGATAATTACGGTCATATGGAAGCGTACTAACTAAGTATCCGTCATCGTCACTAGAAATTTCAAACGACATCTCATTACCGTTCATTTGCAAATCAGACGGATGTCCGACAGAACGAACAAAACGGGTTACATCATTCATCGAAATTTTCCAGAGACGAATATTGGTAATCGTATACTCTCCTGCACTCATCGTAACAGAAAACTTTTGCTCATTATTTAACAAGTGATACGCAAAATGAGTATGATGTCCACTATAAAGGTAATCCTTACATGCGACAAGATTGGACATTCCGTTAATCGTAATGACTTTCCCCGAATCGTTGCTACAAGCATCTTCGTTCACGTCGAACGAAAGAATGAAAACATCATCATCAGAACCCTCTAAAACAGGTATTTCAAAACTTGTATCTTCTGTAAAAGCAATGGTGTATTCCGTATCAAGTCCTAAAACATCGGTTACAGAGAGCTCTTCTACAACCGGAAGTAATTCCCCCTCTTCTGCGATGACCCCAGAGAATAAACTGGCAATTTGACTACCGTAAGAAGAAATATCAAAGGAATTTCTAGAATAAACCGTGTTAGTCGTATAAAACATCGGTAAGACTTGTTCATTTTCAAAATATCCCAGTTCATCCAAAGAAGACTGGAACTGATAACCAGGATACTCTCCTTCTAAGTCGCCAACTAAGTACCTCTCTCCCATCAACGTCTGAAATAGAATACTCCGACTCGGTCCCACCATCAAATGATTCGCAAACGTAAAATCGTACTTCCAAACATCTCGTAAGAACGCGTCGTAATAGGAGTTTGAAGTCGAACTGTAAATATTGCTACTCCAATAATCACTCGCATAAACTTGGTTGAGACTGTACTGTGGATCTAATAAATTTGTACTCCGGTACGGTAACTCTCTTTCCTCACTCTGAACTAACGTCCGTACATCTTCATCCGTTTTTAAAACATCCGTAGGAAGATAAGACTCTTCCAAATTAACTGCTAAAACACTGATACAAGCACTAAGACAAACCGCTCCTAATAAGATTTCTTTCTTATTCCACTTCCAAAAAGAAAGAAGCCCAATCAAAAATAAAACAAAATCTACTAACATCAAAGTGCCATAAGATGACGTTCGGTAAACTACAAAATAAGATATGAAAACGATAACAAAGAAAATCACAAATTGATAAGGCCGTAACTTCCTACTCTCCTGCCAATCTTTAATCATCACGACACATAACAAAATCGCTAACGGTAAAAATGGAATCAACGCTTTGCTACGCGTATACAAAAGTCCATTGAAAAGATAGACAAATAAACTAAAACAAGAAAGACAAATCAAAACAATTGAAAGGCGTCTTTCCTTCTTTTTCCCACGAAATAGTGCAAGAAACAAAGAAAATAAGAAAATGATTCCCATTCCCAAACCGTATGGATTATAAAGAGAGGTCCAAAACGTCGGATTTGGTAAAAACAAAGAAATCAAAATGACGTTAGAAGAAATTCCTCTCGCCCCATCTAGTAACGCAAAGAATGTCGGAATGACCATGAAACCACTTAACAAACAACCACTGACGATACTATAGAAAAACTCTTTGTCAAAGGAGTCCTTCTTCTTTCTAATATAAAGGTAGTAAAGAACAATCGAAACCAAACACGGAAAAGCAAAAAAATAACTCGTTAAAATGATGAGAAACATAGAAAGAGAAAGTAACCAACCGCGCTTCTTTTGAATGGCAAAAAAGGCTAAAAACAAAAATGGAAAATAGTTAACGAACATGTACTGGCGATGAAAATGAAATAAAACCGGCGAAGCACACGCAAACAAAATACTACCAGCAAGAGAAATAGAAGGAGACGTATGGAATTGTAAAAACCGGTAACAGAGATAACAACTGATGAAATATAAAAGTAAATTTAAAAATGACAAATAAAAACTCATGTCCAAAAACGGAACTAGCAAAGAACCATACAAAAGTGGATTAAACAGTCCGTAATAAGACAGATGAAACAAATTCATTCCTGCTCCCAACTGAACTGCTAGCGAAGATGACATCGTACCAGTTGATGCTAATAAACGAAAAAAATCGGCAAATACGACATGTTGATTGTACCAATCAGTCGTAGAACCAAATAGTCTACTTCCCTTACAAAGCATGACTAAAATCATTAAAAACGTAATTAATAAAATGCCGTATAATCTCTTTCTTTTCATCCTTGTCGCTCCTTGTTTCTTTTATTATATCGTAAATCATCCCATTTTAAAAGCAAAAGAAAAACGAGCAAAAAATCGCCAATACTGACATAAGATGAAACAGAAACGGAGGGCCTCATGAAAGAACGCTTCATTAAAAGTACCATCATTTTAATCATTGGCGGTGGCATTACCAAAATACTCGGTATGGTTATCCGTATTTGCATGACACGCCTAGCAGGACTAGAAGGAATCAGTCTCTATATGCTAGTCAATCCAACATTTTCTCTTTTCATGACGATGTCCCAATTTTCTCTTCCAAACTCCGTTGCTAAAGTAGTAGCAGAAGATAAATACAACAACAAAAAATTGGTCCTAGGAGCAATTCCTTTAACACTCGTTCTAAACATCATGCTAATCATTATCATCATTCTAGCCGCACCGTTTATCACGACGTACTTATTAAAAGACCCACGTTGTTACTTACCGATTCTTGCCATTGCTTTAGTTCTTCCTTTCGATGCCATCTCATCTGTAATTCGCGGTTATTTCTTCGGAAAACAAAAAATGCTCCCGCATGTACTCAGCAACATCTTAGAACAAATCGTACGCCTTATCTTAATCTTATGGATTACACCATCTCTCATGAAGACGAGTGTCACGAATGCTGTCACTTGGTTCATTATGGTAAATGTATTCAGTGAAAGTTTGTCAATTACGATTCTCTACTTCTTCCTACCAAAGAAAATAAAAATTGAAAAAGAAGACTTCATTCCTCAAAAAGAAGAAGTGAAAGATTTACTGCAAATTAGTATTCCAACGACGACTGGTCGTTTAATCTCATCCCTATCTTACTTTTTAGAACCGATTATATTGACTCTTTGTCTAACCAAAGCAGGTTACAAAAATGAATTCATTACAACCGAATACGGAGTGATTACCGGTTATGCTCTACCGATGTTAGCACTTCCAAACTTCTTCACCGGTGCCATATCAAGTGCCCTTTTACCAGTTCTCACAAAAGAGTATGCTAGAAAAAACAAGAAAGAATTAAAGAAAAAATTGCAATTAGGAATCTTCTTTTCATTATTAATCGGTATTCCTGTAACCATTCTTTTAGTAACCGTTCCAACCTTATTTTTAAAACGAATCTATCACACTTCGCACGGTGCCAATTATTTGCGAATCCTTGCCCCTATCTTCTTACTTTCTTATATCGAGGCTCCTCTTGGAACACTACTTCAAGCGACCAATCGAGCAAGTAAGTTGATGGTGTACAACTTATGTGGAGTCATTTTAAAAACGATGACTCTATTCTTAACCTGCTTCTTAAAAATTGGACTATATCCACTCGTGATTGCTCTTTCTGTCAATATTTTACTGACGACGTTCCTCCACTTACGAGAAGCCAAAAAAATTCTCACATAAAAACATCCCTAAGGGATGTTAAAGACTGACATTAAAATTAGCGTAATAAGAAACGGTCCAACCTACTGGTAAAACGAAAATGGAACGTAAAAGGCCAATATCACTGCCGAACAACGTAAACCAATAATTGTACGCTTTAAATATCATTGAAAAATCGATTCGATATGTGGAACCAGCATCTAAAGTATCTGGAATCGTAAAATCAAATTCCATGCGAGATGCACGATGCGTCGCTTTTACAAACTCTCGATGTAAACCGGTTTCATCATAATAATTGATTGCAACATTTTCGCCCTTATCTGGAACTCCATCTTCTACCATGCTAATAGGAAGGATGTTTTGCTCTAATTTCTTATCGAAATAACAATGAATCGTCTCTCCTGGTTTTACAGATAATGGTTCCTCTACATTTGTCTCCTGAATTTGTTTCGTACTTTCTAAAGAAGATAGCGAAAGCCACTCACCTGTGATGTTCATAAAAACCGTTTGATCTCCTACTTCACAATAAAGTTTCGGCGGTTCCGTTCCAATCGTACCATGGTAACGAATACTACTAGTAACGAGCCATACTACAAAGATGATAAATAAAACGATCACTACAATTGCCCAGATAGGTTTCTTTTTACGAGTGTTTGATGAGCCTTCACTCACCTTTTTCTCGTTTTTCGGTTTAGAAGAAACCATCTTTTTTCTCTTCTTATCAGAAGAATTTGTACCTTTGGA
>OLZA01000233.1_pt1 | contig 42530 bp, 40 predicted proteins | sample 1673431 | NCBI WGS metagenome assembly OLZA01 (sample SAMEA103958111, study PRJEB25191) | human gut metagenome | biome: human-associated habitat [ENVO:00009003]; feature: intestine environment [ENVO:2100002]; material: feces | place: Germany | collected 2013/2015 | reverse complement strand
AAGGATAAAGGATGATATGGAAAAAGTATTGAACAAATTAATGATTGGTTCCATTATTATGTCAGCAGTTTTGGCACTTTTAGGAATCGTTCTGTTAGTGGTTCCAGATATTTCTTGGATAGTAATTAGCTATACGTTAGCAACACTACTAATTGTGGGAGGAATTTATTTGTTGTTCTTTGGCTACAAAGATGTACTAGGAATTCGCGTCTTTGATGGTGTCACACCTGGTATTATTTCATTTTTATTGGGTTTGATTATTTTCTTAAGACCGATTGCATTCGCAACCCTAGTGCCATTAATCTTAGGCGTATGGTTTATCACAACTGGTGCTATTCGCATCCGACTTGCAATGTCACTTCGAATGGTAAAAGACGAAATGTGGTTCGTAACATTGTTAATGGCACTTCTAACACTTACATGTGGATTACTTCTAATTTTTAATCCGCTAACAAGTATTTTACTATTGACGCAAGTAGTAGGAATCATTACAATCATCTATGCACTAGCAGACATCATCGATGTTGTAATTTTCAAAACAAAACTAGAAAAATTCAAGAAAGCATTCAAATAAGGAATTTAAATTGCATAATATGAACTAGTGTGATATAATTTTCTATGTGAAAAGCAGTTTTCACTGGACTATTTTTATGATTCCTATTTTCTTTCTTAATTAAAGAAGACCAGATAGAGTCCGAAAATATATCCATGATTTTAATTAAGGAGGGAAATTATGAACGAATACAAAGACGAAACAATCAAATGTGTCGATTGTGGTCAAGAGTTCGTGTTCACAGCCGGTGAACAAGCGTTTTATGCTTCTAAAGGGTTTACAAACAAACCAAAAAGATGTAAAGCTTGCAGAGAAAAGAAAAAAGCTGCTATGAATCAAACGAAACAAGAAAATGCATAAGAGAAGCGAAAACTTCTCTTTTCTTTTGCGCAAATAACGCAAATTGTATATAATGGTAATAGAAAGAAGGAGTTATATGAAATATTACTGCATCGGTATTAAAGGTTCCGGTATGAGTACATTAGCACAAATCCTATATGACTTAGGAAATGAAGTATCTGGTTACGACGACTCAACCGAACGAAAGTATACACAAGAAGGATTAGAAAAGCGGGGCATCAAAGTATATCATGATCATACCCATCCAATTGACAAAGATACGATTGTAACGTATTCCAAAGCCTTTCAAGAAGACCACCCAGAGTTACAAAGAGTGCGCGCTCTAGGACTTAAAATTATAAGTTACAATGAACTGTTGGGACATTTGACAGAACAGTTTGAAACGACTTGTGTTTGTGGTACTCACGGTAAGACGACGACGTCACTACTAATTAGTCATATTTTACAAGATACGATTGGTTGCAACTACTTTGTAGGAGATGGTTCTGGCTTTGCAAGCCGTGAAAACACGCGATTCATTATGGAGTCTTGCGAATACAACCGTCACTTTTTAGCATATCATCCGACCAACGTCGTCTTAACGAATATCGAATTAGAACATACGGAGTGTTATGATGGTATCGAAGATATCATTCGTACATTCCAAACATTCGTAAGTAGCGCGAATGGTCTTATCGTCATGTGTGGTGATGACAAAAATGTGAGAAAGATAAAAACTCATACCCAAACGATATACTACGGTTTTGATGAAACGAACGATTTGGTTGCAAAGAACGTGAAATTGACGAGTCTTGGTAGTGAGTTCGATGTTTATCAAAACGGTACGTTCTATGGTCATTTTGATTTACCATTGTTTGGTCGTCATATGATTTTAAATGCCTTAGCAGCCATTGCCATTTGTGACTACTACGGAATTGGTGCCAAAGAAATTGAAAATAGTGTTCATACATTCCACGGTGCCAAGCGAAGATTCAAAGAAATAGTAGCAGGAGACGTCGTCATCATCGACGATTATGCTCACCATCCGACCGAACTTCGCGTGACATTAGAAGCCGCTCATCAAAAGTATCCAGACAAAGAACTAGTCGCAGTCTTTTTACCGAATACGTACTCTAGAACACTGGCCCTTTTAGATGATTTTGTGGAAGTACTAAAGAAAGCAGATAAAGCTTACATCATGGATATTCACTGCGATAGAGAACGAAGGGAAGATTATCAAAATGTCTCTTCTGATATGATTATCGAACGCGTTCCAGATAGTGAGAAAATTAGTGAAGATACCGTTCAAAAATTGCTAACTCATAAAAATGCAGTAATCTGTTTCATGAGTTGTGCTGACATTTACATAATTGAAAGAAAATTTGAAGATTTATTAGGAGTGGAACATGACTAAATTAAAAAGCCCATATCGAAAAAGTAACCCGTTTGCAATATTCTTAAAAGTATTTGCCGTATTTTTACTAGTATTAGGTAGTTTGATTGGAGTAAGTTACGGCTCTGAGTCAGGTGGTGTTGCAACGTTTGCAATCTGCTTTCTAGTAAGTCTTGCCGTATTTGCAATTTTTTATGCAATGGGAGAAGGTCTAACCATATTACATGATATGAGAAATAAATTATACGATAAGTAGGTGAATGTATGAGTCTCAGTAAAGAACGATTAGAGTATTTAAAAGTGGCCCATCCAGCTTCTAAAACAGAGCTTGATCCAAAACAAGTGCTACTAGATAAGTTAAAGTTATATCGAGGTATTTTAATAGGAGAGAAACTAGAGTATCTAGAATCTCTAATAGAACTGGAAACGTCGGCAGTTAGAAATGAATTATCATTAGAAGAGCAACAGGCATTGTTGGATTTAGGACTTTACCGTGACATTGTTAGGTACAATATTGGGCATCGTACTAAGAAGATACTAGAGTCCTTAAACGTGCCTGAAATGAAAATTGCTTTGGATCCAAGCGGAGATGTATCTGCAACTTTGTGTTTTGATAAAGAACATGAAAGATACAATGTATTTTTCTATTGTCAAGTAAAAGTAGGAAAAGAGTTTCCGTCACCAGAAGAAAGAGAAACGAAAGATGCTCGTTTAGGACATATTCATCTCTATCGTTTTTTAATTGATGATGTTGTTCGTGGGCAAGAATTTCATTTGCTTCAGACAGAAATCCAAAAGAAGAAGGATTTCTTTGAACAGGCGAAGGAAGGTAAGATTAAAATCCGTGCATATGAAGAGTTAACGGATGCTGATCGTAAGCTGAATCAATTAAAAAGTCGCCTCAAGAATTTACAAGAACCGATTACAGATCAAACTAGGTATGTAAGTGATGTCGTAGAAGTGGCTCATAATACATTACTAAGTGATTACGGTATTGAAAACGAAAGTTTTGAATGGCCACATCATCAAGGTTTAGACCAAGTGTACGTCAAACTCTACAATGGGGATTATTCCACTTGTTTAAAAAAGACATTAGTAAAACGGAAGCCAGGCCTATTACTTACAGATAATATTACTTATCGTTAAGTCACACAAATTGTGTGACTTTTTTCTTGAAAATAATAGAAGTGCAACGAAAAATGTGTTATACTCGTTTTATAATGAGGAAATAATATGGAAAAGAGAATCAATATGAATCAGAGTGTAAAATTTATTTTTGGGTTTGCAATTCTAGGGGCTTTTTTAGTGTGTCTCGGAATGAGCTATGCTTATACTGGTGAAAATACAACTGAAAACACACAACAAATTATTAGGTTAGAATATGGGTTGAGTAGTCCGGATAGTAAAAATTTAGAATTCACGTTATCTCCTTCTGAATCGAAATTAGTAACGTTTGAAGTGACAAGCACGAATCCGATTGAAACAAAGTATGAATTATACTACGATATTTTAACATCCGGTATCGATTACATGGATATTCGGTATCAGACGATGAAAACAGAAAACCGAATCGGTACCAATGAAACTCAAGAAGTGAAAGTGTTAATAAAGAATCCAAATCAGAAAAGAGTTACGGTAAAATTCTATGTTAGAGGCGGCATGCCAAATACCAAATTAGAAATCAATCATGGATTTTTTGTGGATTAAGGAGGCTACTATGAAACAAAAAGGATTTACATTAATTGAACTTTTGGCAGTTGTTGTTATTTTAGGTGTATTGATGGTGATTGCAATTCCATCTGTTTCTAGTTACATAACGGCATCTAGAAAACAATCGTTTATTGATAGTGCCAAATCTTATATAGCGGCAGCAAAGGCATTTGCCAGTGATAATGGTGGAATAAGATATCCTCATAGTGATGGAGAAAGCTCATATATTCAATTATCTGAACTATCTTTAGAAAAGGGAGAAGATAAATCAGCATTTGACGCGGCTTACGTACAAGAAAAATGCTACATCAGAATTGTAAGTGTTTCTCGTGGCTATGACTTTTATATCACACTGGTAGATACCAAAGGAAATACTTTGAACGATGTGAAAGAACAGGATTTAACACCAGACCGAATCACTACAGACTCAGATGCTGTATTACCATATGATAGTGTTGCAAATACCAATCCGGATGATTCTGGTGAATCTGGTACTGATGAAACAGTCAACTTGACGAGTAGTTGTAGCAATTCGATTTCATCAAACTATATTGTTGTGTATGCAGGAGACGTCGACGCGGATGGGGAAGTATCTAACTCAGATCTTCTTCAATTTAGAAGATTCCGGATGCAACTGGCAACACCAAATGCTGCCGAAGCCATTGCCGCAGATTTAGACTGTAATAGAATGATAGATGATTCAGACGAAAGTCGATTGAGAAGTCTACTTTTGGGATCAGAGCCGCCATTAAATAGAATCCCAGCTAATGCACCAGGAGCAAGTGCATACATTATCAATGATGCAACATTAAACGACCAAGGCTTGTACAAAGTCATCAACTAATCCTTGACAAATCGACTAGATTTATAGTATATTATCATTGCTTACCGCGACTTAGATATGGAATCCTCGTCCGTACCTCAGCCGTTGGCAAATAAGAAAGAAGGAGGAAATAATCATGGCTTTAACTACAACAGAAAAACAAGAAATCATCAAGAAGTTTGCTAGAAATGAAAAGGACACGGGTTCTGCTGAAGTACAAATCGCTATTTTAACAGCAGAAATCAATAACTTGACAGAACATTTAAAAGAGCACAAACACGATTATCATTCAAATCGTGGCTTACTGAAAAAAGTTGGTCAACGTCGTAATATGCTTAGTTACTTAGCTAAGAAAGATGTTACGAGATACCGTGCATTAATCAAAGAATTAGGATTAAGAAAATAGGCACTCTAAAGTGTCTTTTTTTTTGACATTCTATAAATTTGGTTTCCAAAAATGATAACCATCTGTTATAATAGGAATGAAGAAGAGGAAGAAGTATGAAAAAAGTATATGAACATGAATTTAGAGGAAGAAAATTAATCGTTGAGATAGGAGAAATGGCTAAAGAAGCAAACGGTGCCGTATTGGTTCGATATGGCGACACAGTTGTATTATCGACTGTTGTTGTATCGAAAACAGCAAATGTCCTATCGGACTTTTTTCCATTGATGGTTTTATACAATGAAAAACTATATTCAGTTGGAAAAATTCCGGGGGGTTTTATCAAAAGAGAAGGACGTCCAAGTGAAGCGGCAACCCTAGCTGCTAGAATGATCGATCGTCCAATGAGACCGTTGTTCCCAGAAGACTTTAGAAATGAAGTTCAAATCGTTAATACGATTTTATCAGTAGAACAAGATTGTTCGCCAGAGATGACTGCTATGTTCGGAAGCAGTCTTGCTACTTGTATCAGTGAAATTCCATTTGATGGACCAGTCGCATCGGTTAAAGTAGGAAGAGTAGATGGTAAGTTCGTCATCAATCCATCTGTAGATGAGGCCAATGTAAGCGATATCGATTTGACAGTTGCTGGAACAAAAGATGCCATCAACATGGTTGAGTCATCTGCGAAAGAAGCAAGTGAATCGGATATGTTAGATGCTTTGATGTTTGGTCACGAAGCCATTCGAGAATTAGTCGAATTCCAAAATACGATTATAGAAGAGATTGGGAAAGAAAAAATGGATTACGACCGTATCGTAATAGAAGACGACTTACGCAAAGAAGTCACTGCCAAAATCGATCGTCCGATCGACGAAGCCCTACGTATCAAAGGAAAACTAGAAAGTGCTGGGGCATTAGAAACCATTAAAGAAAACTTAGTAGCAGAGTACAAAGAAGCAAATGAAGATACGATGAAACCAGACGAGCTAACTTTGTTGTTAACAAAAGTAAAATTGTTGTTCGAACAAGTTCAATATCAAATTTTTCGTCACATTGTCGTAACCGAACACATTCGTACGGACGGTAGAGCAATGGATGAAATTAGACCATTGTCAGCCAGTGTCGATATCTTGCCTCGTACACACGGATCTGCTTTGTTTACGAGAGGGCAGACCCAAAGTTTATCTGTGACGACACTTGGTGCATTAAACGAACATCAAGTTCTAGATGGTCTTGGTCTAGAAGATCAAAAACGCTTTATGTTACATTATAATTTCCCAGCTTTTGCCGTAGGAGAAACCGGTCGATATGGCGCACCAGGAAGAAGAGAAATCGGTCACGGTGCTTTAGGAGAAAAAGCATTGTTACAAGTAATTCCAAGTGAAGAAGAATTCCCATATACGATTCGTGTCGTAAGTGAAATTTTAGAATCAAACGGTAGTAGTAGTCAAGCAAGTATCTGTGCTGGATGTATGTCTTTGATGGCAGCAGGTGTTCCAATTAAAGCACCAGTTGCCGGCATCGCTATGGGCTTAATTACCAATGGCGATGACTATCAGATTTTAACGGATATTCAAGGTTTAGAAGATCACTTAGGAGATATGGACTTTAAAGTGGCAGGTACCAAAGATGGTATCTGTGCCTTACAGATGGATATCAAAATCAAAGGAGTTACCAAAGCCATCTTAAAAGAAGCGTTGGCTGCTGCTAAGAAAGCGCAATTAAAAGTTTTGAAAGTAATGACGGATGCCATTGCAGAACCACGAAAAGAAGTATCGAAATATGCACCGAAGACTAGAATATTCACAATTAATCCAGCTAAGATCAAAGATGTCATCGGTCGTGGTGGCGAGATGATTACGAAAATTATCTGTGATGCTAGTAACGTAACGGATGTCAATAACGTCAATGCGGTCAAAGTAGACTTAGAAGACGACGGACGAGTTATCATCTATCATTCTGATCAAGAAGTCATCGATAAAACAGAACAGATGATTAGAGATATTGCAAGAGAAGTCGTAGTCGGTGAAATCTATCCTGCTACGGTTGTAAAAGTAGAAGACTTCGGTTGCTTCGTCCAACTATGGCCTGGCTTAGAAGGAATGGTTCACGTATCGCAGTTAGATAGCAAACGCATTGCCAAAGCAAGCGATGTCGTTAAAGTTGGTGACGAAATCATGGTCAAAGCATTAGGAACCGACAAGAAGGGAAGGCAAAATTTCTCTCGCAAAGAAGCACTTAAGAAAGAAACTAAGAATGCGGAATAATCCGCTTCTTTTTTTGGAAAAAATTAGGAAACGCGTCATATAGTGGAATAGGTGATGAATGTGTTTCGTAAGATAACAACTGGTGTAGGAGCAGTTGCCCTGTTGTGTTTTAGCTTTTATTATACAGCCATGGCAGCTAAGTTTTTAAGAGGGAACGATGAACTGATGTTAGAAATTAAAAGCGTCGCATCAACTTATGAGACCGGTGCTATCGATGCCTCTTTTAATGGGGATGAAATGATTCCAGGACTTGCTGGTCAAAAAGTAGATTACGATAAAAGTTATAGCAAGATGAAAAATTATGGAATTCTAAACGAATCGGATTTGGTGTTCACGAGTGTTGAACCAAATTCTAGTATTGAAAACGTGTATGACAAATATATTGTCAAAGGAAACGATGCCAAAAAGGCAGTTGCGTTAGTATTTTTAGTAACCGATGAAACGTACTTAGAAGAGATTAATAACATATTGCTAACAAACGATGTACCAGCAACATTCTTTTTAGAATCGAACTACATCAAAAACAATAAAGATTTTGTAAAGGACCTTTCGGTTACCAACGAGATTGAACCATTAGGAAGTTCCGCAACATACGATAAGGAGACAATTCTATATGACGTCAGTCTGATTGAGACCATTACCGATTTACCTGCTAAATACTGTTTTACTAAGTATGCCAATAGCGATACTTTAAGTTTGTTCAAATTATCAACTCCAAACGGTAAGACCTACCATCTTAACGGGAAATTATCCCCTTACCAAAATCAAGAACAATTTGACAAACGGTGCCATCATCTCATTCGATATGACAAGTATCGTAAGAAAAGAGTTATCGGTAAGTATCAATTACATCCGCCAAAAAGGATATGACTTTTTGACACTGTCTGAACTACTGAGTGAAGAAATGAAATAAGCTTGCTTTTTTACTTACTTTATGGTATAATTATGCCAGTTTTGTAAGGGGATGAGAATATGCGAGCACTAACTCATACAGAAGAAGATACTTTATATGCAAAAGCATTGAAAGAATTAAAATATGGTGATCCTACGGTATCGAAAGAAGAACGTCATAAGTTGTATCGTAAACTGTGTAAAGAATTTCATCCGGACTTAAATCCAGAAATGTTAAAGAAAGATCCAAATTCAGAGATAATCAAACAGATTAACATAGCTTACGAAGATATTAAAAATGGAACAGTTCGCCATATTGAACAAGTAAGGGAAACTCCTAAACAACCAAAGAGAAGAGCGAATACTTCCAAAGCAAAGACAGGTCAATATCGCAACCCGAATTGGCAACAAGAATATCGCGACCCAATCGATATGAACGTCCTATATCAAGAGTTAGATAAAGTTTGTAAAAAGGTAGAAACATTGCGTGCTGCTAAAAAACAAGCGAATCAGTATATTGCTCAGGTAGGAGAAGAAGTTGCGTCCATCGACCGCCAAGTAGCTTTATCAGAAGTTCGTAGAGTAACCAATCAAAATGAATATCAACGTCTGTCTCTGCCTGTAATGTATCGTTGGTGTGCAGATTTGTACAGTTCGGTTCATCCAGTTCGTGGTAGTAAAAAAGATAAAATGATACAAGTTGGATTAGGAATTGCTGCAGGACTAGAAACGGTATTGTTAGGAGCAGCTTACGTTGTGATTGTACCATATCCAGTCCTTGTATTCTTAGCCGCATTCGGTACCAAAAAAGTAGCAGATGTTGTGAGAAAACAGATGGGAATTCAAACGAAGACGGAACGCAAAAGAGAAAGGTACCAAATTGCTAGTAGAAAAGAAGCAAAAGAACAAATGGGCTTATACCAACAAAAAGATTATAAAATGGCTACTAAAGGAGAATTAGAAGAGTATCGGAATGGTCTTGATCAAAAATTAGATCGTGCTACGAAAAAAGAAAGTAAGATTTTATCAGCAATTCGTAAAGCAAGTTCTTATAATGCCAAAGCCTATCAAGAGGCATACGAAAGAAATACGGGATATACCTATCAAAATGGATATGCATACAGTAAAGGGAGAGCTTAAAAAACTCTTCTTTTTTTGGCCTTTTCTTGTTTTCACCTTGATTCTATAGTATAATTTTACTGTTAGGGTGTGAAACGTATGTATTTAAAAAGTATTGAGGCAGTCGGATTTAAATCGTTTGCAGATAAAATCAAAATTACTTTAGATAATGAAACTACTTGTATTGTCGGACCAAACGGAAGTGGTAAAAGTAACGTCGTTGATGCCGTCAGATGGGTTTTAGGAGAGCAATCCGTCAAATCCTTACGGGGAAGTGATGCGATGAGTGATGTTATTTTCTCCGGTAGTAAAAGTAGAAATCCATTAAATGTTGCCAGTGTTACGTTGACATTCGATAATTCGGATCAGTATTTAAATGTTCCGTATAGCGAAGTTGCAATTAAAAGACGTGTTTATCGTACTGGTGAAAACGAGTACTTTTTAAATGGCGAAAAATGTAGATTAAAGGATATCACGGACTTGTTGTTAGATTCTGGAATTGGAAAAGAATCGTTTAATATCATTGGTCAAGGAGAAGTTCAAAAGATTATCAATAGCAATCCTGCTGAACGAAGAAGTATCTTTGAAGAAGCGGCAGGAGTGTTAAAGTACAAAAAAAGAAAAGAAGAAGCTATCAAAAAACTAGATCGTACCAAAGACAATATGGACCGTGTCGAAGACATCATTGCCGAATTGGAAGTCCAAGTAAAACCACTAGAAGAACAGAGTAAGAAAGCCCAAATTTATCTTTCTACCAAAGAAGCACTAAAAAATTGTGAAGTGGCCCTTTTAGCCCATGAAATTGGGGAGATGACATCTTCTTCTACTTTATATAAAGGTCAAATTGAAAAATTACAGGAAGAAATATTAACTTTGAACACTAAAACGAACAATTCGAAATTAGAATCTCTAAAATTGGATTTATTACATACCGAAGAAGCGTTGACAGCAAAGAATCGGGAACTGTTAGAGAAAACGAGACAAGAAGAAAAACTAAACGGTCAAAAGAACATGTTACAAGAACGTGCTAAGTATCAAGCAACCGATAGCCGCGTTCACGAACAGATCATCGCATTAAACGAATCGAAACTGAGTCTTCAAAATGAAATTCAAAGTTTAGAGTTAGAGATTGCTAGTATTGGTCGTGACATCGATTTGACGACGAAGAAGATTCATGAAGTAGAGCAAGAAGAGATGAGTTATACATTAAAGAGAGAATCTCTTCAAAAGGAATCTGCTACTCACGATAGAGAACTATTAAGTACCAACAACCGCATCGCTGTACTAAAAGAGTTTATCGAATCAGGCGGCGGGTTATCACAAGCCGTAAAGAGTGTTTTAAATCATCCTGGTTTAAAAGGCATTCACGATGTATTAGGAAACTTGATTCAAGTTCCAGATGAATATACGAAAGCCCTGGAAATTTCATTAGGTGGTGCCAAAGAGTTCATCGTCTGTGAAACGGATCAAAATGCCAAAGATGCCATTCGGTATTTAAAATCTTCTCATTTAGGTAGAGCAACATTCTTTCCAATCTCTGTCATTACTCCTAGAAATGTCGACAATAATACGTTGAGAGAAGCAAAGACGGAACCAGGATTCATCGGTGTGTTATCGAGCCTTGTAACGTACGATGCAAAGTATGCTGGTGTCGTTGAAAATCAAATTGGTAATGTCTTAGTATGCGACGATATCGATAGTGCCAACCGCTTGAGTAACAAGATTCATGCCCGCTATAAAATTGTGACGACAGATGGCGATGTCGTTCATATCGGTGGTTCTCTAACCGGTGGATCATACCGCAATACGAGAAGTATGATTAGCGACCGAAATGAACTAGAAAAATTAGTACTAAAAAGCCGTGATTTGGAAAACATATTAGTATCGACGAATGAAGAATTGACGTCGTTAGATGAAAAGTTAGAAAAATACGAAACCGTTTTAAAAGGATTGAAATCGGTTCTATTTGAGCAACAAGAACAAAAGTCTTCCAAGGAAGCAAGTCTAACGAAGAAAAAGAATGACTTAAGTAGTAAAGAAGAAGAGTGGAACAGTCTAAATCACTTAGAAGAAAATTCTTTGAGTGAGGAAGAAGAAAGACTCATGAAAGAGTACTACGAAGTCGTTCGTGAAAAAGAACAAATTCAATTGGAAATTAAAAATCATACCAAAGAGCGGGAACGCTTACAAGTAGAGATTCAAGAAGCAGAAGCAGAAAATAAATTGACGTCTAGTACGCTACGAGCAAAAGAAAGTGAGTTAAAAGATTTAGAAATTAAAACATCTCGTTTAGAAGTATCGTTAGATAACGAGTTGCAGACACTTTCAGAAGAATACGAATTGACTTATGAAAAAGCAAAAGAATTGTATCCGTTAGAGATGGAAGCGGATGAAGCTAGAAGCAAAGTAAACGCATACAAAGTAGAATTAAGAAACTTAGGTGTCGTCAACTTAGCAGCCATCGAAGAATACGAACGAGTATCCGGAAGATACGAATTCTTATGGAATCAAAAAGAAGACTTAGAAAAAGCTAAACAGACATTACTAGAAATCATCGAAGAGATGGACTCTGTCATGAAAGATGAGTTCTCGTTAACGTTCCAAAAAATTCAAAAAGAGTTCAGTGAAGTCTTTAAAGAACTATTTAAAGGTGGTAAAGCGACACTGACTCTTACGAATCCGGATGATTTATTGACGACCGGCATCGACATTACAGCAAGTCCTCCTGGCAAGAAGTTAAGTAACATCTCCCTTCTGTCAGGTGGAGAAAAGACACTGACTGCCATCAGTTTGCTATTCGCTATTTTAAATGTTCGTACCGTTCCGTTCTGCTTGTTCGATGAAGTAGAAGCAGCATTAGATGAAGCAAACGTCGATAATTTTGGCGAATACTTAGATCATTACAAAAATAAAACCCAGTTCTTACTAATTACCCATAAAAAGAAAACGATGGAATATGCCAATACGTTATATGGAATTACGATGCAAGAATCTGGCGTTTCTAAATTAGTAAGTGTCAAGTTGAGTGACAAATAAAAAGAACGTAAAAACGTTCTATCTTCTAGGCATCGGTGGATAACAATATGGATATGGACAATAGTAAACTGGCATCTGATTGTTATTTTGATTGGATCCAATTGCGTATCCGCCAAGACCACCTAATATGAGTGGTAAAACAAATCCACCAGGTATGAACCTATCATCACTATAATATGTCGTGTAATAAGTTGGCATACTTTGACGATACTGGTTCATACTATAATTAGGATATGGATACATAAATTCACCTTCCTATGATAGTGTATGTACGATAGTATTTTTTGTGAGGAGGAGACCATGGAAGAAAAAGAAAAACAATTAGCAAAAATGATTGCAGATTATTCGATTGATGTTCAACCGCAAGAAGTCGTGCTAATCGATTATGAAACGACCGCACCGATTTCTCTTGTCAAAGCATTGATTCATGAAATTATACAAAAAGGCGGAGTACCAATTACCAATATGACCAATCCTGAAGTAGCGGCATATTTACTACAAAACTCCAATGACGATCGCATCAAGATTGTCAAAAAATATAAAGAATTCGAAGTTTCAATGGTGGATGCATATATTCATATTCGTTGTAGTCTAAATGATTACGAAACCAAAAACGTTCCCAAAGAGACGATTCGCAAAATGGGCGCAGCACTTCAAAAATCGAAAGACGAACGTGTCAACCATCGCAAATGGGTACTGTTAAATTATCCATCTGTCTTAGATGCTTATAAAGCCCATATGCCAATCGAAGAATTTAAAAACTTCGCTATGGACGTCATGACGGTCGACTATTCTGCAATGAGCGAAAAAATCAAACCATTAAAAGAGTTGATGGAGAAAACAAATAAAGTAAGAATCGTTTCGCCAAATACGGATTTGACGTTTTCAATTAAAGGCTTACCAGCAATTCCGTGTACGGGCGAAAAGAATATTCCAGATGGAGAGTTGTACACAGCCCCTGTAAAGGAGAGTGTCAATGGCAGAATTACTTACAATACGCCATGTCCATATCAAGGCTTCGTCTTTCACAACGTTTCCCTAAAATTTGAAAATGGTAAAATTGTAGAAGCAACTTGTAATGAAGATAACGAAGAATTGAATAAGATCTTCGATCAAGATGAAGGTGCTAGATACGTAGGCGAGTTCTCTTTAGGATTCAATCCAAAATTAAGTAGCCCGATGGGTGATATCTTGTTCGATGAAAAGATTTTTGGAAGCTTACACTTTACACCAGGTGCTTGTTACGAAGATTGTGATAACGGTAACCGCTCTGCAGTTCATTGGGACATGGTATTAATTCAAACGGCAGATTATGGTGGTGGCGAAATCTACTTTGATGATGTTTTAATCCGAAAAGATGGTTTATTCGTATTAGAAGACTTAAAACTGTTAAATTTTGAAAAAGAATAGGAAACTATTCTTTTTTGATTGTACTTTAATTCTTTTTTCGATATAATAAATAATAGAGAATAGGGAGCTGGTAAAATGAAACAAAAATCAAAACAAAAACGCGGATTCACGATGATAGAGCTACTAGCAGTACTAGTCATCTTGGGAATTATCATGGTGATTGCCGTACCATCTGTAGTGGGTTATCTACAAGGAGCAAGAAACGATTACTATGATCAATTAGAAGAGTCAGTTAAAACAGTAGGACAGGAATATTTTAGTGATCATAGAAGCTTAATGCCAAGAGAAAATGGTCAAATTTTCAGTGTCGATATTCAAGATTTAATCACAGAAGGATATACGACGGAAATATTAGATAGCGATGGGAATGATACATGTACAGGTAATGTCTATGTAAAGCGTCTTGCTACAGCAGATTTTGAGTATCATGCTTGTATCCAATGTGGAAAAACAGATGCGGAAGGAAACCAAGAATATATATCTACAAGCGCATTTTGTACAGGTGGAACAACGGGAAATAATCCAGATGGGGAATGTGATAAAGTAAAAGATGATCCGACAGACGATTGTTTTATGATTCAAATTCCAAACTCTTTCAAAGTACCACAATGTACAACCGTAGAAGATAGTGCAGCATCACAGGGAATTTCGTTAGAGGGAATTGTGGTGAATAACGGCGAAGATATCGGCGACCGCGTAACAGCAGACACGACCAGTGTCGATTATAAAAACATTGGCAATTATAAAGTGTACTATACCTATAAACAAGTATTAAATCCAGCTGGCGAGAAATACAACTTTGGTGTAACAATATATGATGATAAAGCTCCAGGAAAGCCGACGGTTGAAATGCATTTGGGAAGTACTACAGGAACAGTTTATAATTGTAGTGATGATGTCAATTGCTCTTGGACTAGTGAGGACGTTTATATCACATTTACTGCTACCGATAAATCAGACTGCGGTACGGAAGGTTCTGGTGTAAAACAATTTGCTTATCGTTACGGTGAAGATAGCAATTGGCAGTATATTGATGCTACGAAAACCATTAAGGATGGAAAAAGCGTATATGAAGCAACGGTTGTTAGAAATAAAACTCATGAGGGAATTGTTGATGTGAAGGCCATCGATAATGCAACAACAACAGGAGCTACAACAGATCATGAAGGGGAGGTAACAAGATTTTATTTAAAAGTCGATAAAACACCACCATCATGTACGAGCTCTGGTGGTTCATCCAACTGGGTTAGTGCTTCTAGTAATCCAGGCACAATAACTCTAACAGGAACTTGTAGCGATGCACATTCAGGATGTAAAGGTAACGTTTCAAAAAGTTATACTACTGATATCAATAGCACGACAGAATCTCCTGGTACGGTTTATGATAATGTAGGAAACTCTACCGTATGTCCAGGAAACCAAACTGTAAAAATCGATAAAATTAATCCAACTGCTTCTGTAAGTCCGAGCCCTGGAACATATAACGATTCTGTCACTGTAACGGTAAGTTGTGATGGTGGAACCTCTGGTGTTCGTTCTGGAAATCAAACCAAAACTTACAATTCACGTGGAACATTTGCAATCTCTGGAACTTGCGTTGATAATGCTGGAAATTCGGCTAATTACTCTTATTCTTACAGAGTACAAAAATACGAAGCTAATGCTTCCGTATGTGGCACATACAGTTGTAACTGTACAACAGAATGCGCAAATTATGTATCTATTCATCAATTTCATGATGCTGGATGCCCAGCTGATCCAGTAATTGGCTGTCCATGTTGTAGTTACAAACCATGGCCTTGGCCAGTATGTGGTGTATTTGAGAGCAAATGTGGTTACCAAGAAAATTATGAAGGTTGTGAAAGATATGAAACAAGATGTAGCCAATGCGCTAATTCTTGTTGGTTCTAGAAAGGATTTTTATGAAAAGCAAAAAAATAACATTATTGATAATATCAATTTTATTCTTAATGGTAATTTCGATTGGTTTTTTAATTAGTAATCAAGAAAACAACTATTCAGAACCAACTTCAACTCCATTACCACAATCATCTAATCAGCCTGCTCAACAAATAAGTCAAGAAGAAACTGAACGATTGGTTTCAGAAAAAAGAACACAATATTTAAATTCTTTAGAAGAAACAACAAAAGAATATTTATCACAATTATATGATAGTACTTTGGTAACAGATGAAAACGGAACTGAAATTACTTCTGATACCACAATTTCAGTTTTGCTATCAGAAATTGCAAAAAACGAAAATATAGAGTTTGATATGTCGATGTTTCACACAGATGAAGTGGAATGTAGTGAAGAAAATAGTTATGGAATCATACATTTTCATCAAGATGGTACAAAAACATACGAAGCAGAATTAACGTGCTTACTAAAAATAGATAATAGATACTTTGATTTAGATGTAAATGAAATTATTTCGTAATGAATAACATGGGAGAAGATATCATGAAAATAAAAATCATAAATATTATTCTTTTTATCCTAGGAATTGCGTTAATTGTAACTGGAGTAATGATAAACACCAGTTCTGAGTTAAAAGAAGACTCAACAAGCAATCTGGAATTACAGTTGCAAGAGTCTTTACAAGTTATTTTTTATTCGTCTGATCAAATGAAAATCATGACAAATGAAGAGAACTTTTCACAAACGTCGTTTACTGTAAAAAATATCTTAAACCGAGCCGTAAAATATAGAGTGAAATTGACTTCTGATCGAAAGGATATCTATGACGCGGTAAAAATAAACTTATTAAAAAATGGCGATAAAATGATTGATAATCAGAAAATAAGCGACGTGATTACAGATGATGGTGTTGTTTATGAAACAGTTATTTCATCAGATGCAATAGAAAAATACCAAATCTCGATTGCAACAATTGATTCAGATATTCAGGTTCCTGAAACAATGGACTTTCAAGTAATAATCGAATTGATGTCTTCCAGTTCATCATCTGATTCGGATGGCATAGCTCCTACAATACGGTTAAACGGCGATGTAGCAATGAGTTTGTTTCAAAATGAACCGTTTGAAGATCCTGGTGTAGCAGCAATTATCGATAACGTTGATAATATAATATCTTCTGATGAAATACAAATTACATATTATTATACAGGAGAGGGAGAAAATAATGAAAAAGAAACAGTAGATGCAATTGATTCTAGTAAATTGGGAACCTACTATATTTATTATCAAGTAAGTGACACGTCTGGTAATGTTGCAACGGCCATCCGTTTAGTTTATATTAAAGAAAAAACATCATCAACGATAGAAGAACCTGATACTCCTGCAACAGAAACCCCGGCATTACCTTCTGCAACTTCCACTCCGTTACCGCCAACGGATTCATCTCAAAATATTCAAGAACAAGTCAATAACGTTGGAAATAATCTAAGAGAGACACTAACAAACTATTTAAAAGAATTATATGATTCGACGACAATATATGATCAAAATTGGAAAAACGAAAATCAAAGTGGTGTGATATCTATAAGTTTGGAAGAACTTCAAAATAAATTTTCTTTTGATTTCTCTATGTTTCACACTGAAGAGATACAGTGTGATAATAAGGGTACTTATGGAACGATTCATTTTTATAGCGATGGTAGAAAAGAATATAAAATTAATTTACAATGTTTATACTATTTCAACAATAATTACTATGACATTAAATAAAAAAATATTGCAATCCAACAAAAATATGTTATAATAGGTATGCAACAACGAAGTGGGAACAGAAATTCCCACTTCTTCTATTTTAAGGAGGAGTGTTATGAAAGAGAAAATAATAGAAGCTGTTGGAAATCGTTTAGATAAGCTAGAAGTATGGATTGACGATGTGAGACTCACCCGCGAAGGAACAGAAGAAACATTAGAAATCGTATTAGATAGCAAAGATATGATCGATTTACAAAAAGTTGTAATGGCAACTAGAATTATCAATCCAATCCTCGATAAAATAGATTTGATTGATCATGCATATACCTTAGATGTGTATGCCAAAGAAAAAGGAGTAGAAAAAGATGCGTAAAAAAGAAGGAAACACACAAGATGCTGGAAAAGAATTTTTACAAGCAGTCGAGTTTGTAGAAAAAGAAAAAGGCATCAAAAAAGAAGACATTTTGGCATTTATGGAGCAAGCCTTAAATGCAGCGTACAAAAAAAACTACGGAATACCTGGTAAAGTGGTAATCAACCCAGATACAGGTTCCATTAAAGTATTTTCATTTAAGACCGTTGTACCAGATGAAAAAGTAGGAATGGATTACGACGACTTAAATGAAAATCCAGAACTAGATGAAAATGGCGAACCAATCGAAGTACTAGAATTCGATCCAGAAATCGAAATTACATTGAGCGATGCTAAAAAAATCAACCCAGATGTTCAAGTAGGAGAGACAATCGATACGGAAGTAACTCCGAAAGATTTCGGTCGTGTTGCAACTTCAACAGCAAAACAAGTCTTAACACAAAAGTTAAGAGAAGCCGAAAGAGCCTCTCTAAATGACGAATTTGCAGATAAACAAGACGAGTTATTAGTAGGTACTGTTGAATTAGAAGACACGGATAACTACTTTATCAATCTTGGTCGTGTAAACGGAATTCTACCAAAGAAAGAATGTATTCCTGGTGAAAAAATCGAAATGGGAAAACAGATTAAAGTATACGTTTCTAAAGTAGATAATTCCGGTAAGAGTTTACTAGTACTTCTATCTCGTACTCATTACGGATTCTTAAAGAGATTGTTTGAACTAGAAATTCCAGAAATTAACGACGGTACTGTTTTGATTTACAGTGTTGCAAGAGAAGCAGGTAACCGTAGTAAAGTAGCCGTTTATTCAGAAAATCCAAATGTCGATCCGATTGGTGCATGTATTGGAGAACACGGTAGCAGAATTGCTAACATCATCGATAATTTAGGTGGCGAAAAAATCGACATCGTAAAATACGATAAAGATCCAGAAGTGTTCATTGCCAATGCTTTGAGTCCTGCTAAAAACTTACACGTAATTGTAGCAGATGAAAAAGAGTCTGAAGCAATGGTAATTGCGGATCCAGATAACTTCTCATTAGCAATCGGTAAGAAAGGTCAAAATGCACGTTTGGCATCTAGATTAACTCACTATCATATCGATATTAAGAGTGAAGCAGAAGCTGCTGAAGCAGGCATCCATTTTAAATCAGAATAATGGAAATCATTCCATATGGCGAAAAATTAAAAGCAGGTCTCATCGGTGTCGTCGCACCAGATGGAACATTTTATGCCATCGCGAAAACGGGAACACTCAGTGCTTGTCATCAAGAAGAACTTAGAAAATTAAGTATCTTGTTATCAAAAGAACAACCATGCAACACATTGGGGAGTCTGTTTTATAAAAAACGGGAACAAATTGAACATCCCGAAGAATTTTATCTAGGAGATACATTCGACTACAAAGTAGGATTTATCGATTTATGGGGATTTTGTAATTACGAATCTTCTAGTCGTCCCAATTCCTTTGCAGCCATCATGGTTCCTAGATACGAAATCAATCAAAAAAAGATAACCAATCGGCAGACAGAAGTGCTGACGGAATTGGTTCGCTTAAATCGCAACAGTCCCGATTCCTTAAATATCTTATTTTATAAGAATGATAAGCGCGACCGTATGGTTCAAAAAGAAGCGATGTTACCAAAAAAGACTGCCCGAGTACTGGAAAAGAAATATACAGACTCAAAAGGAGGAAAACGATGAAGACGAAAAAAATACCGATGAGAATGTGCGCTGTGACAAGAGAACGCTTTCCCAAACAAGAATTGTTACGTGTAATCGTTACCAAAGAAGGTGTTGTGGAAGTAGATCCGACAGGAAAGAAAAACGGCCATGGCGCATATATTAAAAAGGATTTAGAAGTATTAGCAAAAGCAAAAAAATCCAATGCTTTGGGAAGAGCATTAGAGGTAGAAATCAAAGATGAAATTTATGAAGAAATTGAAAGAATCATCAAAGAGAGTAAGAAGCACGAAGGGGAGTAAGAAACAAATGTAAAATAAAATCAAGAAGGAGGGCGATTTTATGATGAACGTAAAAGAATATGCATCTGATGTGGTAAGAAGCGTAGATGAAATCTTAAAATTATGTAAGAAATTAGGAATTGAAGCGACAGAAGATACAGAACTATCAGAAGATGAAATAGTCTTACTAGATAACGAGCTAGTTAATATAGAAGAAGAGGAACCAGTAAACGAAGAGTTTATGGAAAAAGTGGAGTTAGAAGACAAGGCCGAAGAACTAGCTCAAGAAGCAAGATGGATGCAATCTTCTGAAAAACCAAAGAAGAAAGCAAAGCAACCGGTCAAGAATGAAAACAATAAAAAGTTCTTAAAAGAAAAGAAGAGTTTGTATAAACATCGTGAAAAGTTAATGACGAATGATAGTCAAAGCGATGTTGTTTATTACAAATCTGGAATGACCGTATCGGATCTTGCTCACAGCTTGAATGTAACATCGACTGAACTAATAAAGAAGCTGATTGGATTAGGTATCATGGCTACTTTAAACAATGCCATCGAGTACGATGTTGCAGAAGTTCTAGTACTAGATTATGGCAAGACGCTAAAGAAAGAAGAAACGGCAGATATTGCTAACTTCGAAGAATACGAAATTGTCGATGATGAAAAGGACTTGATTAAACGTCCACCAGTTGTAACCATTATGGGCCACGTCGATCATGGTAAGACATCTCTACTAGATTACATTCGTAAAACCAATGTAGCAGGAGGCGAAGCAGGTGGAATTACCCAAGCAATCGGTGCTTATCAAATTACATATCATGGTGAAAAAATCACGTTTATAGATACACCAGGACACGAAGCATTTACGGCGATGCGAGCAAGAGGCGCCCAAGTAACAGACATCGTCGTCATTATCGTTGCTGCAGATGATGGTGTAATGCCACAGACGAAAGAAGCCATCGATCATGCCAAAGCTGCGGGTGTTCCGATTTTAGTAGCCATCAATAAAATGGATAAACCAGGAGCAAATCCAGATCGTGTGTTAACACAATTAAATGAAGCCGGATTAGTGCCAGAAAGTTGGGGCGGAGATACGATTGTAACGAACATTTCTGCCGTAACTGGTATGGGTGTCGATGAATTGCTAGATAACATCTTACTAGTAGCAGAAATGAAAGAGTTAAAAGCCAATCCAAAACGTTATGCGACTGGTACTGTTCTAGAGTCAAAACTAGATAAACAGACAGGTTCCATCGTTACGATATTAATCGATAACGGAACGCTTCGTTTAGGAGACCCAGTTGTCGTTGGAACGAGTTACGGTAAGATTAGAACGATGAAAAACGACTTAGGTCAACAGATTGCTGAAGCATTGCCAGCAACACCAGTTGAAATCACGGGCCTAGATTCCCTTCCAACAGCAGGTGACAAGTTCATGGCCTTTGAAACGGAAAAACAAGCACGGAGCATTTCCGAAGAGAGAAAAGAAAGAGCAAAGAGCAAAGATACAAATCGTACGGGACTTTCTTTGGATGAATTGTTCGGTAAAATTCAAGATGGTGCCAAAGAACTTGCAATTGTCTTAAAGGCAGATGTAACCGGTAGTGAACAAGCCGTTAAACAATCGCTAGAAAAAATCAAAGTAGATGACATTCACGTCAACATCATCAGAAGTGGTGTTGGAACGATTACCGAAAGCGATGTCGTACTAGCCAAAGCAAGTAATGCCATCATCATCGGCTTTAATGTAAGACCTTCTGCCGCAACTGTAGCAGCAGCCAAAGAAGCCGGTGTTGAAATTAGATTATATAACATCATCTATAAAGTAGTAGAAGAATTGGAAGATGCAATGAAAGGTATGCTAGAACCAGAATACGAAGAAAAAGTAGATGGTGAAGCAGAAATTAGAAAGATCTTTAAATTCTCTAAAATCGGTAATATTGCCGGTTGTAAAGTGACGAAAGGTGTTGTAAAAAACCACGATAAGGCAAGACTTGTTCGTGACGGAATCGTTATCTACGACGGTTCTATCGCATCCATTCAACATGAAAAAGACCAAGTTAAAGAAGTGAAGAAAGACATGGAATGCGGTATTACGTTAGAAAATTATCAAGATATCAAAGAAGGAGATATTATCGAAGCATACCAATTGGTAGAAATTAAGAGATAATTCTCTTTTTTTTTGATTCAAAAGCCTGTATAATAAGTCTTGAGGTGAAGGATTATGAACCAAATTCGTTTAAAAAGATTAAATCATACCTATAGTGAAGAAATAAGTAAAATATTACATGATGAAATGAAAGACCCGGACTTAAACTTTGTGACGATTACAGCATGCGATACGACTAACGATTTAAGTTTCGCCAAAGTCTACTATACTGTATTAGAGGATAGTAAGAAAGATGTTGTCGCTGCTGCTTTAAAGAAAGCAAGTCCATCTATCAGAAGCATTTTAAGTAGTAGAGTAAATATTAGAAATACACCGGAACTTCGTTTCGTATATGATAACTCCATCGAATACGGACGTAGAATCGATGAAGTCATCGAGAAAATTAAAGAAAAAGACCATCACGAAGGAACGGATGAATAATGGATGGTATCCTAGTAGTCGATAAACCGAAAGGACCAACCAGCCGGGATGTCGTAAATCAAGTTTCCAAAATATTAGGAACCAAAAAAGTAGGTCATACCGGAACATTGGATCCAATTGCCACCGGTGTTCTTGTTCTAACGATTGGCAAAGGTACCAAATTGACCGAGATGTTACAAGCATCGACCAAAGAGTACATCGCCACCGCAACGTTTGGCATAGAAACCGATACGTTGGATACGGAAGGTACAATCATCAAAGAAGAACCTGTCACAATAACGAAAGAAGATGTAAAACGTGCTTTAAAAGAAATGGAAGGAACGTACGAACAGGAAGTTCCCATCTATTCTGCTATCAAAGTAAACGGTAAAAAACTTTATGAACATGCTCGTAAAAACGAACAGGTAGAAAAGTTACCCAAACGAACGGTGACCATTTACGAAACAGAGTTCCTATCGCTAAAAGAAAATCGTGCAACGTTTCGCGTTGTCGTAAGTAAGGGTACTTATATTAGAAGTTTCATTAGAGACCTAGCCAAGAAGTTAAACACGGTTGCTATTATGAGTGATTTAAGGAGAACCAAGCAAGGAATGTTTCCGGTAGAAGAATCTCACCCTTTAGAAGAAATCACCAAAGATACAAAATTGATTTCCCTAATCGATGCGGTTTCGATTCCCAAACAGGAGGCAACTGGAGAAATTCTTTTTAAAATCAAAAATGGTGCCGTGTTTGAGATGACTCAAAATTCACCAATCGTGCTTTGGACAAATAATGGCAAAGCACTTGCTATCTACGAGCAAGATGGTCCAAAGATTAGACCCAAAACGATGATATTAGAACAAGAAAGCCAGTAAGAATTTTACTGGCTTTTTACTAACACGTTCGTGCAATCGGCATCGATACATAAATTTAATTCGTGGTTGTTTACTTCAAAGTAATAAGTTTGAGAGGCGAGACTGTTCGGTAGAGCAGTGACTTCACTATTGTTGCTACTCCATTTGGTAACTTTTAAATTGACACCGAGTTCGGGAACAATTTCAAGTGTCCCATCTAACGTATAAGTAACGACACTTTCACTGCCACTTTCACTAATGTTTCTGGATGTAACTTGAATCTCTTCATGAAATGTATCATCTTCGTAAAGAGCGACCATATAATCCGTCTTGGTGATGATAAATCCATTGTAACTTTGGACGTTCTCTAGTGTGTTTCCAGCCCAAGTGGCATAGAGTTCACTGCTATCGATCGTACGCGTACAACCGACTAGTAGGCAAAGCATTAGTAAGAGGATCGTTATCTTTTTCATATCATCACTCCCAATTTTCTAATTCATTATACCATACATTTCGACATATAATCCAGTAGGAGATGAAGAGATGTTTTTAGAATTTTTAAACTTTCTAAAAAGTTTAATTTTTTTTACGGGATCGTATTCCAATGCCGTATTTCCAGAACCACTATCGAAGAAAGAAGAAGAGTTAGCTATCATAGGAGCAAAACAAGGAGACAAAGCATCTAGAAGTAAGTTAATTGAACATAACTTACGTTTAGTGGCACACATCGTTAAAAAGTTTGAACATGACGGCAAAGACCAAGATGACTTAATCAGCATCGGTACGATTGGTCTCATCAAAGGAATCGATACCTATAGTCCTGAAAAAACGACGAAACTGACGACTTACTGTGCTAGATGCATTGAAAATGAAATCTTGATGTATTTTAGAAGTAACAATAAAAATACGAAGAACGTATCGTTAAATGAGTCGATTGGTTACGATAAAGATGGTAATGAAATCAGCATGATCGATATTTTAAAGACACCGGATGTCGATTATGTCGAAGAGATTCATACCAAAGATAAATTAAAACTGTTAGAGACGTACTTTCATGTATTAAATGCAAGAGAAAAAGAAATCTTAATCAGGAGATACGGATTACAAAGAAGAATTCCCCAAACCCAAAAGGCAATCGCCAAAGACTTGCATATTTCTCGCAGTTATGTATCGAGAATTGAAAAACGAGCATTAACCAAAATATTACGTGAATTTTTAAAGAACAACATTAGCGATTGAATGAAAGTGTCAAAAAAATGACAAATTCAAAAAATGGTATAGCCATAAGAAATCATTTTGATATATAATAAAAAACAAAAACTAATTGGAAGTGATTGTATGAGTAAAAGGCCTGCATTCGGAATTAATGGGTTCCCTAGGAAATTTTTTGACAGTCCTTTTGCCACCTCTAAAGTCGGTATTTTTAACTGGCTTTCATCACTCGGATTAGATGTACTAGAACTACCTTACGAAGAAATGAGAAAAATGTCCAAAAAGATGCGTATGGATTTCCTAGCAGCAAAAGAAGAATCTGGCATCATTTTATCGGCAGAAATGTTTTCTAATATTGATTTTACAAAGATGGAAGAAACGAAGAAACGGTATAAAGAGTTTTTAGAGTTGGCCATCGAGTTAGATATTTCTCATATCTTGGTTCCGCTTTACAAAGTACCGAAGACAACGAACATTTCAAAAGTCATTTCTTTCTTTGAATGGATACGGGAGAGTACTCCACAAGAAATTAACATCTATCCGGAAATTAGTGGCAATACGAGATCCTTGGGAAGTTTAGATGATATCATTTATATTTGTTCTAAAGTAAAAGGAGTTTATCCTTGTTTGGATTTTGGCTGTTTACATGGTAGAGAATTTGGAAGTTTAACTTCTGCTAAGAAAATCGAACAAGTATTTACGATTATTGAAAAGTTCTTAGGTAGAAACATTTTAAATCACTGTTACTGCAAAGTATATCCCGTCTCTTATAATCAAAAAGGCATAAGGGAACGTAAACTGTTCGGCGAACAATTTTATGGCCAACTAAATTTGTTCAATCAAAGTTTGGAATATTTACCAAAAGCAAGTGAGTACATTACGGCCATATTGAAGAAAGATATTCATCCAATTACTGTTTCTAGAACAGATCATATGGAAGAAGTCGGTGCGATGCAACTAAGGGACATTTATTTTTATAAGACAGTACAGTAATGTCAGAATTTGTCAATCGTTATGGAAAAGAGTCAAAAGGACTCTTTTTTTATTTTGAAAAGTGATATAATTGGAGTGACTCGAGGGATACTATAAATATGAGAAAGTTGAAAGTTCATTTAAAAAAGAAACCAGCAATTATTTTAGCAACCGTTCTTGGTTGTGTTTTACTATGTCTTTTAACAATCTATCTATTTACACCAAAGATTAAAATCGACGGTGGAAATGACGTTGAAACAGTAGAGTACATGAGTGAGTACCAAGTATCTCCTGCCGAAGCATACCGCTTTGGACAAAAATTAAAAGGAGAAGTTACAGTCCAAGGAACGGTCGATACCAAAACGCTTGGAACGTATTATTTAATCTATCACTATGGAGACGGTCTATTCGAAAGCAAAGTAACTAAAAAAGTAGTTGTGAAAGATACGACGGGACCAGTTATTACATTAACGGGAAATAGTGACGTAACGATGTGTCCTAATGCGCTTCAGTATGAAGAAGAAGGATATCAAGCATTCGATAATTACGATGGTGATATCACAGCTAATGTGGAAGTGACAGAAGAAACTGATAAAGTAATTTACAAAGTAAAAGATTCTTCTGGCAATGAAACGACAGTCGAACGAAAAATAAATAGAAAAGACGAGACACCACCAACAATCACTTTGACGGGCGGATATACCGTTTATACGACAATCAACACATCTTACGACGAACTGGGATATACAGCAACGGATGATTGTGATGGTGACTTGACAAGTCAAGTTGTGATTACAGGAAATGTCGATACGACAAAGTTGGGAACGTACCAAAAAACATACACAGTGAAAGATTCTGCTGGTAATGAAACGACAGTTACGAGAACGGTCGTCGTAAGAAATCAAACGTCCAGTACTTCCTCTTATTGTGGAGGAGAACCAGGTGTTATCTACTTGACGTTCGATGATGGACCGAATGCTTATTACACACCTGTTATCTTGGATGTATTAAAAAAATACAACGTCAAAGCAACGTTCTTTGTGACGATGGCAGGACCAGACTCACTAATCAAAAGAGAGTATGAAGAAGGACATGCCATTGGACTTCATACCGCAACGCACCAATATCCAATTGTATATGGTTCGGTAGATTCCTATTTCAACGACTTAAATCAAGTATCGGACCGTGTCTACCGAATTACCGGAATGCGTTCTAATATCATCCGTTTCCCAGGCGGAAGTTCGAATACAGTAAGCAAAAAATACAGTCCGGGAATTATGTCTACCTTAGTAACGGAAGTCCAAAATAGAGGATACCAATACTTCGATTGGAATATTTCTTCTGGAGATGCCGGTGAAACGACCGATCCACGTGTAGAAGCAAACAACGTCATCAAAAATTTGAGTCGCAAGTGTGGCAACATCATATTGATGCACGACATCAAAAAGCATACCGCGCAAGCAATCGAAACGATCGTAAAATACGGTGTAGAAAATGGATACAAGTTTGATGTATTGACAGTAAACACCAAACCTGTTCATCAAAGAGTAAATAATTAATTTGTAAAACATCTAACAACTTTAGATGTTTTCTTTTGGATAATGTTTTGACGAGAGTTAAAAAAACAAGTACAATAGTAATAGAATAGGTGGGATACGATGAGAAACCGATTGTTAATCATTACGATTGTTTTAATTGTAATTGTGATTTTGCCAATTTCATTTGGATTACCAAAAAAAGAAATTGTGCCAATGCTAGAAGGAGATTTAAGAGAATACGTAAAAACGAGTGCACTTACGGTCATAGAACAAGATGGTCTTTGGACTGTAGAAACGCAAATTCAAAATGATACGAACGATGATATTACAATCGATTCTTTTCTTTTTATCGTATACGATTCAGAACGAAATGAAATTTTTAGAACACCGTTAGACTTGGGAACGGTCCTTCATGCCGGAGAAGAAAAACAGATTTCGGTAACGACACTTACGAATTTAGAAACCGTTACTTCTTGTCGCTATGAAATAGAAGGTGGTGTTGCCGAATGAAAAAAGTGGGAATCATCTCAGTAGCAGTTCTAGGCTGTATCTTATTAGGGATGGGACTCTTTTTACTTAGTAAGCCAACTTCTAAAGAAGTGACTGAACTAGTTGGTAACACCCTTTCTGTCTATTATGAAAATGGCACGACAATCTCTTTAAAAAATGCTCAAAATGTTCCATTAGAAGAACAAACCCCTTATGAATTTCAAATTACAAATTTGCGCAGTACACCTTCTATGTACAATGTATCTTTGAAAGAAAATTTAAATATCACAAACAAGTTGGAACGAGAAGAATTAAAGATTACAGTCGTTAAAAACGGTGAAGTAGTAGTGGATGGAGCATACCTAAACAGTTTTGGTAGTAATCTAGAAATTTTAAGTAATTGCAGGATGGAAGCCAATACAATGGACTCTTATCAGATTTATCTTTATATCGATGGAAGGTCGGAGACAAGCATCGGCAAAAATTATGAAGCGATTCTTCAAATTACAAAAATCGATTTGACGAGCGAAGAAGCAAGCGACCAAGAGCCACCGATTATCGAACTAGCAGGAGAACAAAATATCATTTTATTCCAAAACGATGAATTTGTAGATCCCGGAATCAAACAGATTATCGATAATCAAGATGGAAATATTTCGGCTGATAACGTATCGATTCGTTATGAATACTACGATGGTACGACACATGAAAATGTAAGTCATGTCGATACTTCTAGAATCGGATTTTTCTATATTTATTACACAGTCAAAGACAAAGCGAGTAACGAAACCCAAGCCATTCGAGTTGTTACAGTTCAAGTACCAGATAGCGAGAATCCGGATTCCCCGCAAGAACCAGAAGGTACTTTTTTACCAGAAGTGCGATATGAAACGTTAGAAACAGGTGAAGTGCTAGTAACGATTACAGCAGATGAACCGTTAAAAGACTTAGTTCCATGGAGTAAGTCACAAGATGGCAAAACCTTAAGTCAAGTGTTCTCAACCAACATGCGAATGACATTGATCGTATTTAGTGAAACTGGGCATTCTGCTATTTTGACAATAGAAGTTACAAATGTCAATAAGTCAGATGCGACGGAAGAAGAAAAAGATCCGGTCGTTACACCACCAGCGGATGAGATGTCTGTTACGTTTACGACGAAGACCTCTTACAACTCCGTTACCATTACGACACAAGTAAGAAATGAAATCAGTGGCACCAATTATCAATATCAATGTGGTGATGGTAGTTGGTCTACTCCTTCTAACCAAAAAGAGTACACTTGTCAAAATTTAAGTCAAAATACGAGTTATAAAGTGTCGGTGCAAGCGGTTAAAAAGGATGGCACCATTATCTCAAGCCCAGTGGCAACGGTTAAGACGATGGCAATTCCATTACCGACATTCCAAATTAGTTCAGCAAATGTCGAAACAACAAAAGAACTGACTATCACATATCCAGAAATAGAAGGGTTTACGAACTATTACAAAATAGATAATGGTGAAGAAGTAGAAGCAACTGCTACGCAAACAGTCACTTTGACACACAATGCAAGCATCACCGCAATCGTAAAAGATAATAGTAATTCCCAAAATCAAGTGAACAGTACGTATGTAGAAACCAAAATTGATTCTGCTGCACCGGTCATCTCAAATACCAACATCACGACTTCGAATATTGGAGAGACGGTTGCCACCATTCGCTATCAACAAGCAAGTGATGACTTCACGGCCAACTTGAAATATTCGATTTGTATTTCCACTTCGTCGATCGATTCTTCTTATTGCTTACAAAATCCAACGACAACGAAAGAAGGGGAGACGACACATACGTTTACGAACTTAAATCCGAGTACGACATACTACGTCTTAGTCTTAGTAAGTGACTCGTTTGGCCGTACCAGTAGTTATCAGATGACATCGTTTACAACATACTCTGCGGCAGCAGTTTGGGGTGAACACTTTGAAATTTCTAATAAGAGCGATTTGATTGGCATTAACTTCTCAACTTGGTTTGATTACATGCAAAATAAAAGTTCTGGAATTTATAACATCACGAACATTTTAGCAGGCAATGGCTCATTCGGAAATATCGGCGACTTTCACTATTGGGGTGAACCTGCCAAAGGATACTATAAATCGACTGATAAAGCAGTCATTCGCGAACAGATGACAGAACTTTACAACATGGGTGTCGATTTCATCATCATCGATAACACCAATGCGACTCTTGCATGGATTAGTTCTGCTGGTGCGTTGGATCCAAACAGTGTATTTTACGAGGCCGTGTACGCACCGATGAAAGCACTTTTAGATACGATCGTCGAAATGAGACAGGAAGGACTACCGACACCCTACGTAGCGAATTGGGTAAATACAAACGATGACTACGTCATGCTAAACGTCATGTACAATTTATTTACATCAGCAACATATGATCCATCACTAGGAAACGAAAAATATGAAGATGTCTGGGTATATTGGGATGGTAAACCGTTCTTCTTAGTAACCAAAGACCAAGGCACGCCAGACCGAGATATCACGTACCGTGTCATGTGGGGCTTACAGACCAGTGTTGCAAACGGAGAATGGAGTTACTTACAAAAAGACAATAGCAAAAACAAGGGAACGAACTGGTCCGGTGCTGTAGAACAGATGAGTGTATCCGTTGCCATGCAACAAAATAGAATGAGTAATACTGGCAGTGCAACCGGCAGAAACCACGGTATCACGTTCTATAATCAATGGCAAAATGCATTTGCAACTCGCCCTAAAATCATCACCTTAACTTGGTGGAATGAGTGGGGAGCAGAACGACTAGATCCATCTACCAACGTTGCTTGCGGAACATATTGCTTTACAGATAACTACAACCAAGAGTATAGTAGGGATATCGAACCGCAAAAAGGTGGTCTAGGAAGCACGTACTACGACTGGACAACACAGTACATTAGAGCATACAAAAATCATCAATCGGTTCCGAGACTTGTGGAATCCGGTTATTAACAGGAATCTTGCATTCCTGTTTTCTTGTGTTATAATAACCCTTAAGGAAGTGGATTATGAAAACATTGTGGAGTGTGTTTGGGAAAAGATTAGAACAATTGATAGAAGAAGAACAAGAAATCGAAAGAAGTCTTGCTTCTGCCAATACGGAGTGGCGTATACAAAATTTGACAAGAGAGAAAAAACGGATTGTAAAAATGCGCGAAGAGTTATCACCGACATTGAAATCTCTTGCAAAAAAAGACAAAGAAAAGTGGTTAATCAATGCGAAAGCATTTATGACAGAAGAAGATCAAGTGACGTGGAAAAAAGAAGTAAACGCTTCTATTAACGGTATCTATTGTGGGTATGATATTGCCAGTGTTATGGTGATTCTAGAAGATCTATGGCTAAATTGTGATATGGATCGTGCTGTTTATCTCTTGCGCCGTGCGGGTCATCTTCCCAATGGCTATGAAAGAGTTCGCGAACTAATGTTACAGTATTCAAATATGGGACCAGAATTTTATGAAGCAAGTAAAAGAGGTCCACTGACTAGAAAACAAGAAGAACGCTTGCAACAGATTCGCTCTACTAAACGAACTTTAATGGTACCACAAAAGATTTTACGAATCACACCACCAAAAAATAAGAGAGGGTAACCTTGGTTACACCTTTTTCTTTACACGTTTTTGTAAGAATATTTGCCAATTAGGCCTGTTCAATGATACAATATTACATGAACCAAAGGAGAGAATATGAAAAATAAGTATGATGAGTTGTTAAGAAAAGGCAGTACCAATGAAGTATATGAGGATATCAAAAAAGAATATTTTACGTTGATTGCAAATATGATTGATGAACAATTCCAGTTAGATACCTCATGGATGACCGAAAAAGAACTAAACGAATGTTACGGCGGTCATTTCCCATATTTACAATCGATAGCTAAAATAGATGCCGAGTTAGATCCAAGTGTCGTCTTCCATGATTCTTCCAAAGAAGAATGGAAAGGGAACCCAGAAGGATTTGCTCATCATCAGAAAGTAACGTATTATTTGAATCAAATTGAACATATCAAAGATCAATACAAACGTTATAAAGAAATCAAAGAGAGTTTAAAAGAACGTCCATATGACGAACAAATTCGCGTCTGGAAACAACAGTTGCCAATTCCGTATCGCCAATTTGCCAGGAAGTCAGAGGCTATTACGGAACCACTTTACAAAGCAGATCGCTTAGATAACGTAATTAGAAATCATACCTACGTGATTCCGGATGGGGAATTTTACGACGTGATCTCCATTACGGAACCGATGGTGTTATTCTATTTAGAAAATGTCCAAAATAGTTACGAAAATGCGTAACGCACAATACGAAGAGGACTGTAGTATAATATGATAGGAGATTTGAATGAAGAAGTATATTCCAAAAATGTATCAAAAATCCATTTTTGATGTTCCATATTCAAAGTTGAAATCACTTGGAATCCGATGCCTCATTTTTGATATCGACAACACGATTGCGAAAATTGATGAAGAAGTTCCCAATCAAAAAACGACAAAATGGATGCAAAAATTAAAAAAAGAGTTTACGGTCATTTTAATCTCCAATAATACGAAAGGTCGCGTTGCCAAAGTGGCAGAGCATTTACAAGTGGATTATATTTCATTGGCTATGAAACCATCGACATCCGGCCTATCTCGGATTAAACGTAAATACGGTTTTGAAAAGAGCCAAATGGCCATGATAGGAGATCAACTATTTACCGATATTGTCGCTGGAAACCGTTATGGAATCCTAACAATTTTAGTAGATCCAACTGCTAAAGAAGACTTGAAGATTACAAGTTTGAATCGCAAACTAGAAGCATACGTAATGAATAAAAAGGGCACGAGACTGAAAAGAGGGAAGTTTTATGAGTGAAAAAAAATGTCGTGGTTGTGGCATCGTGTTACAAGATGAGAATGTTTTACTCGATGGTTATACCACAAATTTAGAAAACGACTTATGCCAAAGATGTTTTAAAATGAAACATTACGGCGAATATCAAATCGTTTCGAAGACGAACGATGAGTATTTGGAAGTATTAAAAAAAGTAAATGAAACCAAAGATTTGGTATTACATGTAGAAGACATTTTAAACGTCGAACAAGATCTTCATAAAATTAGAAATTACATCGATAACAAGATGATTTTAGTTTTAAATAAACGGGATGCCTTACCACTTAGTGTCAAAGATGAAAAGATTATCGATTATTTTAAACGCAGCGATTTAGGATACGATGATATTATCATCATCGGCACGAGAACCAATTACAACATGGATGAGTTGCTACATATGATCAAAAAATACAAGACGTCGAAACGTGTCTACATCGTCGGTAACACCAATGTCGGTAAGAGTAGTTTGATTAACAAAATGATGGAAAACTATTCGAAAAATCCGAGTGACTTGACGATTTCACCGATGCCATCGACGACGTTAGATACCGTTGCGATCGAGCTTTCAGATGATTTGACATTAATCGATACACCGGGATTAATCGATCCAGGAAACATCACGAACGATCTATCACCAGAGATGTTAAAGAAGATTACACCACGCAAAGAAATCAAACCGCGTACGTTCCAAATCAAAAAAGGACAGTGCTTGTTACTGGACGATATCTTGAGAATCGACTACGTCGAAGGTGAGAAGAACAGTTTCACATTCTACGTATCGAACGACTTAGAAATTAAAAAGATGAATGCCAAAAAGCAAGAGCGATTGAAAGATTTAGGCAAAACTACAGTCGATGTTAAATACCATGAAGATTTAGTAATCGATGGTCTCGGTTTTGTAAAAATTGTCGCAAAATGTCAGATTGACGTTTATCTATCGAAGAAAGTTACGATTTTTACAAGAGATTCTTTAATTTAATTTGAAACAACAAATGAGGTATCATGCCTCGTTTTTTAAATTGTTAAAAAAGTCGATTTATGAGGGTAATAACAAATTAAAATGTGGTATAATATGCAATGTATTAGTCTGGATTGGGGGAATGCGTCATGAATGAACACGATTTAATTCAATCAGTGCGAAGCAAAGTGGACATTGTCGATGTAATTTCTAGTTACATTCCTCTAGTCCAAAAAGGAAAGAACTATTTTGGCGTGTGCCCATTTCACGATGATACCAATCCGTCGATGAGTGTATCGCGCTCGTTACAAATTTATAAATGTTTCAGTTGTGGTGCATCCGGCAATGTATTTAACTTTGTCATGGATTACGAACATATCACATTTAAAGAAGCACTAGAATTACTTGCTAAAAAGGCAGGTATCGAAGTAAAAGGATTAAAACTGAAGAAAGAAAATACCCAAAACGAGCCATACTATAAAATGTACGAGTTGGCTCTCAAGTTTTATCAAAATAATTTGAATACAAGTTTCGGGCACGATGCCAAAGAGTATCTGAAAAAACGAAAGATCGACGACGATGTCATCAAAGAATTCGATATCGGTTTATCTCTTACCAGTATGGATTCTTTAGTGAAACTTTTGACAGATAAAGGCTACTCTTTAGATACTCTAGACAAGTTGGGACTAGCAAGCAACGAGCACGATACGTATATCAACCGCATCATGTTTCCACTTTGGGATTTAAACGGACGGGTAGTAGGCTTCTCCGGTCGTATTTACGATAATTCCAAACTGAATAAATATTTGAATACCAAAGAGACACCAATTTTTAAAAAAGGGGAACTGTTATATCACTATCACGTAGCTAGAGAAGAAGTACGAACGAAGAAATACGTCATCGTCATGGAAGGATTCATGGACGTCATCCGTGCTAGTACGATTGGATACCGTAACGTCGTCGCCTTGATGGGTACGGCCATGACCAAAGAACAAGCCAATTTAATCAAGCGTCTTTCAAACGACGTCATTCTGTGTTTTGACGGTGATGATGCAGGACGCCATGCCACTTTAGTAAATGGGGAAGAGCTAATCCAATTAGGCTTGAATCCAAAAGTAATCGCTTTAGAAAACGATTACGATCCAGATACTTATATCATCGACCAAGGCAAGGAACGATTCGATGCTTTGGTAGAGAATGCCATCTATTACAGTGACTTTAAAATTCAAAGCCTAAAGAAAGATGTCAACATGAATAGTGACATCGATAAAGCTAACTATATCAACCAAGTAATTTCCGAAGCAGCGAAGATCAGTGATGAAATTCGTGTAGAAATTATTCTAAAAAACCTTGCAAAAGAATTCGATATAAGTTATAATACCCTAGAAAAAAGGTTACAGGATGTAAAAGAAAAAGCGGAAATCAAACCGGACAAAAAAGAGGTAGAAACTCTACCACCAAAAGAGAAACCAAGACGAAGTAAATACGATTTGGCTGCTATGGCAATTATCTATTACATGTTAAAAAGCGATAAGGCAATCAGATTATACCGCCGCGAAGAGTTGTATTTTCCAACCGCGGATGAAAGACATTTGGGAAGCGAAATCGATTATTATCGCGACACGTATGGAAGTCTAGAAGTAGCAGACTTATTTACTTATTTTCAAGATAAAAAGAATCTGAGTAGTTTACTGACTGAAGTGTTGTCACTCAATTTGAAAGAAGAAAGTGACGAAGAGCTAGAAGAATATGCGGATGTCATCCGTTCGTATCGTTTAAACGAAGAAGTCAAACGGTTACAGAAGATGATAAAAGAAGAAGTAGATCCTTTACAGAAAGCAGTCCTAGCAGAACGAATCAGAAAACTAAAAATGGGAGTTGAATAAAATGACGACAGAAATTAAAACGATGGAAGAAAGAAAAAAGGCATTAATCGAATTAGGAAAAAAACAAGATGGTAAGATTACATATGAACAAATTGCCGAAGAATTGAAAGGATTAGATATCGATAGCGATACCTTAGATGATCTATACAATGCATTTGTAGAAAACAAAATCGAAATTAAAGCCGATGACGACGACGATGACACTGATAATGGTGAAATCTTAACCCCAGACAGTTTGGAAGTGGAAGATTTAACTCTTTCCAAAGACGTTAAAATCAACGACCCAGTAAGAATGTACTTAAAAGAAATCGGGCGCATCAACTTATTGACGTCAGATGAAGAATTCGAATATGCACAACGTGCTTCAGAAGGAGACGAATATGCGAAGAGAATGCTAGCAGAATCCAATCTTCGTTTGGTTGTATCCATTGCCAAACGTTACGTTGGACGTGGTATGTTATTCTTGGATTTGATTCAAGAAGGAAACATCGGACTAATGAAAGCAGTAGAAAAGTTCGATTCTTCCAAAGGGTTTAAATTCAGTACATATGCTACTTGGTGGATTCGTCAAGCAATTACGAGAGCCATCGCCGATCAAGCGAGAACGATTCGTGTACCAGTTCATATGGTTGAGACAATCAATAAACTAGCTCGTGTTCAACGACAGTTGACACAGGAATTAAATCGCGAACCAACCGATGAGGAAATCGCTAAGAAATTGGGCATTACGATCGATAAAGTAAGAGAAGTATATAAAATTAGCCAAGATCCTGTATCTTTGGAAACTCCAATTGGTGAAGAAGAAGATTCACATTTGGGAGACTTCTTAAAAGACGAACGCACGATGAGTCCCGAAGAATATGCTACGACAGAACTTCTAAAGGAAGAGTTGAGCAGTGTCCTATTGACACTTACAGACCGTGAAGAAAAAGTATTACGTCTTCGTTTTGGATTAGACGATGGACAGTGTCGTACCCTAGAGGAAGTTGGTCAAATTTTCGGTGTCACGCGTGAAAGAATTCGTCAAATCGAAGCCAAAGCATTACGAAAATTACGTCATCCATCTCGTTCTCGTAAGTTGAAGGATTTCTTAACTGACTAATGATTTTATTAAACGAACGCCTAAAAGCAGTCGCCCAATTAGTACCTAAAAACGCGAAAGTAATCGATGTCGGTTGTGATCATGCCTATTTATCCATCTATTTAAAACAACATCACATCGCAACGAAAGTAGTCGCATCGGATAACAAAGAAGGTCCTTTAAGAGAAGCTCAAAAAAACATCAAGCGGGAAAAAGTAGATGTCGAAACTCTGCTTGCCGATGGTGTCAGTAAAATTCCAGATGATATCGATACCGTTGTCGTGAGTGGTATGGGTGGTGGCAACATCATCGGGATGTTTAAATATACACCTGAAAAATTGCAAAACGTGAAAACACTAGTGTTATCTCCCAATAACGATTTAATACGCGTTAGAAAAGAAATATCGAAACTAGGCTTTTACATAGAAGATGAGACACTCGTTAAATACAAGAATATCATCTATGTCGTCATGAAATGGCAACGAGGGAAAAGAAGGATTCGTAAAAAAGAATGTATCTACGGGCCGATTTTAGCCGAAAAGAAAGGACCTCTATTTCAAGAGTATCTTTCTTCCTCAATCAAACAAAAAGAACTTCTGTTAAAAGTTCTACCGAAAAAGTATTGGCTACGAAGAATTCAAATCCAGCACGAAATCAAAATGCTCAAAGACATTTTAAAATAATGTCTTTTTTTTAATGTCAAAAAAGTGTATAATGAAAATGATAGAATCTAGGTTGGTTAGGTGATTAGTATGAGAAAAAAAAGAAAGCAACGTGGCTTAGCAATCGTAGAATTGTTACTTGTATTTGCCATTTTGGGAGTCATTGCAGTCGTAATTGTTTTAGCGTCCGGATTCATTCAAAAAGCAAATGCAGAAAAATCATTTCAACAGTTTCAACAAACTATTATTACCGCTGCAAATAGTTACATTGAAAAATATCGCGATGCATTGCCTGCATCGGAACTGTGCATTAATATTCCATATCAAAACTTAACAAAAGAAGATTTATTGCAAGAAAGTGATTATCGTTGCGATGCAACGGGAATTGTATCCGTTTATCAAGATAAGTCGAAAGACAATTATGAACTGTATCTAACATGTAAAAATGTTCATAATGATAAAGTTGTCTATCAAAGGGAAGGCAATCCAAATGAATGCATTCGTGCCAATGGAAATTTTGCTGTTCAAATTGTATCGATGAAAGAAGAAAACGATGGAATTCTACAAGACTACTTAACATCGGATTGGGCAACTGGTAAAATTCGTTTAGAATTATCAGCCTATAGTCCCTATTTTTATCCGATTCAAGAATTTCAATATTCCTTAGATGATGGTCAAACGTATGAAACAATAGCAGGGAATGAACTCGTTTTAGAGGAAAACATTCAAGGTAAAATAAAAATTCGTGCAATGGATACCAATCATGATTATTCGACAGAGAAAAACATCTATGTAAAATTAGATAATACGATACCGATTCCAATCATAAAAGGGATGGGATTATCTACGTCAATCGATACTGGTACCTATGTGAGTCAAAACGTGATACTATCGGGCGCATTAGAGAATAATCCAATTAGTGCAGTTCAATATGATTGGTACAGTTGTTCCAATATGATGGATATTAGTTCATGCGCAAAAGTGTCTGAAAATACGGAAAAATATCAAGCAACATCGAATGGTATATATCGTGTAAAAGCAACGACGAGCGCAGGACTTTACAGCTACAGTAGTCCATTTGAAGTCAAAATTGATAAGACTGCCTATCAAATTAGAGTTAACTCTAGTGAAAATACATTAGTAACAATAACAAACAATTCGACTGGAAATCGTTCAACTTCTAGCATTGCTGCCAGAGTAGGAGATCAAATTACCGTTACCGTTTCAGATTTTAATCATACCGTTCTTGCTACGTACGACTCTCCAAACAATTTGGTGTTCGGAACAGCTAATTATCAATTTGGAAACAAGAGCAATACTTTTATAATGGACCGCAGTGATATGACAATTTCGGTTTCTTAATCAGTAAAAAAAATAGGATTATTTTGTGTTGCTCGAGTTGTTTTTTGCGATTCTTGCATGGATTTTGTTTCTGTTCGAATAGAAACGGGTTCCGCTTTCAATTCATCGACGATTCGAAACATCGTCTTAGCATTGTTTAAAATCGGTTTCATTTGATTGTAAACCGGAATAGCTTGATTGATTAGTCCAAGTGTTTTTTGTGTCCCATCTAGAAATTTTTGAAATGAAAATCCTTGGATAAATTTTTGTAATAAACCAGTTTTTGTAGCAGGATAAAATGAATAGTACGGGTTATATGGATAGTTCCACATTCCAATCACCTCTTACTTTATTATATGAAATCGCCCAAAAATAGTTTAAAAAAATTGTTCTTTATGTTATACTTACTGTTGTAATAATAGGGGAGGTATAGTGTATGAAAGATGGCTTAATCAACTTTTATAAGTCGACATCGAATATGTTTAAGAAAAAAGAAAAAAAACCAAAAACACCAGAAGTCGACACTGACAAATTAATTCAGGAAACAATTGCTAATGCTAAAGGTATTTCTGGTCAAAAGACAGAACAGCAAGTTAATCGTCATGCCGGTGAAAAGAGAACTCAGTTTAATTACGTCGTAAAAAATGCATATGGTCAAACAGTAAAAAGTATGTTTGATGCTTATGATATCGAAGAAGTAAGAATGTTCTTAACCAATGAAGGTTACGAGATTGTCAGTATTGCTCCTGCCAAAGCATATGAAAAAGATTTATTTCAAGCAAAGATTAGTACTAGTGAATTATCCTTTGTACTGACACAGTTATCCACTTATATTAAAGCAGGTATTCCATTGATTGATTCTGTTCGTATCTTAGCTAAGCAAACAACAGTTCCTTCAAAAAGAAAAGTATATGAACGTATCGTATACGATTTGGTAACGGGTAACAATTTTTCACAAGCATTGGAAAACCAATCTGCCACATTTCCACGTTTGTTGATTAACATGGTAAAAACATCTGAAATGACTGGAGATCTTCCATCTACGCTAGATGAAATGGCAGATTACTATACTTCCATTGAACAGACAAGAAAAGATATGTTATCAGCTTTGATGTATCCGTCTATTATTTTAGTAGTAGCGATTGCTGTAATTATTTTCGTTCTTGTTGCGGTAGTTCCATCGTTTACAACAATGTATGAAGGAACCGGATCTGAACTTCCTGGAATTACTATTTTCACAATGAATGCTAGCTCATTTATTCAAAACAATTGGTATTATATCGTACTAGTCCTAGCAGTTATTATAGGTGCTTATTGGTATGCCTTTAAAAATATTAAAAGTTTTCGAAAAACTATGCAAACGATTTATATGCACATGCCAGTATTTGGTAATATCATCATTTATAATGAAGTAACAACGTTTACTAAAACATTTGCATCTTTACTAAATCACAGTGTTAATATTACTGATAGTATGGAAATATTATCAAAGATAACCAATAACGAAATATATAAAGATATCATTGCAAATACCTTGCTAACTTTAAGTAAAGGTGGTAAGATATCAGAGTCATTCCGCGGAAAATGGGCTTTCCCAATTGTAGCATACGAAATGCTTGTTACCGGCGAATCGACTGGTCAGTTAGGAACGATGATGGAAAAAGTATCTGTTCACTTTGGCAATTTGCATAAAAATGCGATTAACATGTTAAAGACTTTAATTGAACCGATAACAATTGCTTTTTTAGCTGTCTGTGTTGGTTTCATTTTGCTATCTATCATTATCCCAATGTTCGACGTTTACAGTACAGTACAATAAAAAAAGAAAGGGGACCAATATATGACCATCTACTACATGATTTGCTTTTTTATCGTAGGTGCTTGTATGGGCTCCTTTTTTACGGTTGTTGGGTATCGATTACCCGTTGGCGAATCGATTATAAGACCAAAAAGAAGTTATTGCCCAACTTGCCATAACCGTTTAGGTACATCTGAATTGGTACCCATTTTTTCCTATTTATTTCAAAAAGGAAAATGCAAACATTGTCATAAAAAAATCAGCTTATTTTATCCGATTGTAGAAATATTAACAGGAGTATTGTATGCTGTATCTTTTTACTCTTTTGGTTTTACTCCTAAATTGATAATTTCTCTTACAATTGCATCACTACTAATCATCGTCATCATCAGTGATATTAATTTTCTCATTATTCCAGATGAAGTAACACTCGTATCGGCCATCATCATTATCATCATGAACTTTATCGATTTGGGATTTCGTGGTGGACTGCTACAAATCGCTTCCGGTATTTTTATGTTTTTAGTGATGTACGGCTTGATGGTATTTGGAAATCACTTGTTTCATAAAGAAAGTCTAGGCGGTGGAGATATTAAACTCATGTTTGTCGTAGGACTTGTTTTACATCCGATTTTAGGATTGTTAATTATTTTCCTATCGAGTTTTATTGCTTTACCAGTCGCACTTATTCTGTACTGGACTCATCGGGAAAAGGTAATCCCATTTGGACCCTTTATTCTAATTGCATTGAATTTAGTTTATTTAATGAAAATTGATGTATCGATGCTAGAACGAATTCTAGAAATTTTATAAAGAGTTTCAAGAATGAAATTCTTTTTTATTGTCATTTTTATAATCTTTCTATATAATACAAAGTAATCGAGGTGAAAAAGTATGCAGACGATTTTACCGGCCGACATCTATATGGTCGTTAATAAAACAGTAATTACTAGTACAGATCGTAAAATAATTACGATGCTATATCAACCGATTATCGGGCATGTAGCCACCTCCCTTTATTTTACACTATGCGATGATTTAGACAAACGGGAAGTAATGAGTGAAGAATTAACACATTATCATTTGATGATGACGATGCAATTAAAACTAGAAAGTATTGTTATTGCTCGTGAAAAATTAGAAGCCATCGGACTCTTAAAAACATTTTTTAAAAAAGAAAATGTCAATACTTACGTTTATCAATTGTATTCTCCTTTGAGTGCTACTGAATTTTTAAATCACCCAATACTAAACGTTGTATTATATAACAATCTAGGAAAAAAAGAATATCAAAAAGTAGTATCATATTTCAAAATACCTAGAATTAACTTGAAAGATTATCAAGAAATTACCAAACAGTTCGATGAAGTATTTACGCCAGTGCCTGGAAACAGTATCACCGAAAACGATGATATCGCAGATACAAATAAAAACCGTCCGACATTGATGCACCAAATCGATTTCAATTTATTAATCTCTAGTATCCCAGAGTCGATGATTAGTCCAAACTGTTTTAACAACGATGTCAAAGAATTGATTAATAATCTATCTTATGCGTATGGAATCGACGATTTGACCATGCAAGGAATCGTTCGTGATTCGTTAAATGAAAGAGGCTTAATTGACAAAAATGAACTTCGAAAAAATGCCAGAAACTATTATCAATTTGAACAAGGTGGTAGACTTCCGACTTTGATTTATACGACACAACCAGAATACTTACGTTCTCCAACTGGCGATGTATCAAATTGGGCTAAGATGGTTTATACATTTGAGACAGTTACACCATACGATTATTTAAAAAGTAAATATAAAAATGGGGAGCCGTCAGCGAGAGATTTACGGTTGATTGAGAGTTTACTGACAGATATGAAATTAAAACCTGGAGTCGTCAATGTTTTGATTGCATACGTTTTAAAAATTAACAATCAAAAGTTATCTAAAAATTATGTAGAGACAATTGCAGGACAATGGAAAAGATTGAACATTGAAACAGTAGAAGATGCGATGCGCTTATCTGAAAAAGAACATAAACGGATGAAAAAGAAGTTAGAGGCAAATAAGAAGACAAAACCAGTTGAAACAAAACAAAAAGAAGCACCAGTACCAGATTGGTTTAATAAAGAGTTAGATACAGTAGGAATTAGTAGTGAAGAGCAGAAAGAATTAGATGACATTATAAAAAACATCTAATTCTTTTTTATATACTAGGAATTTGCTTTGCATACGAGAAAAAGCGTATCGGAATAGAAAAATATCAAAAAAATTTATATTTTACTTGACTAGCGTACATTTGTTTGATA
>OLZA01000222.1_pt1 | contig 44296 bp, 42 predicted proteins | sample 1673431 | NCBI WGS metagenome assembly OLZA01 (sample SAMEA103958111, study PRJEB25191) | human gut metagenome | biome: human-associated habitat [ENVO:00009003]; feature: intestine environment [ENVO:2100002]; material: feces | place: Germany | collected 2013/2015 | reverse complement strand
GAACAAGTGATCACTCATCACTTTCCAACATATGGGACAAAGCAAGGTGCATTAGTAGAAGAATACTTAAGAGGAAGTTATGGAACGATTCATAATTTATCGCCATATTTCATTAATTCTTTATATGCAGTAGATCGTGCGGTCACATGGCATACCGAATTGGCAAGTGAGTACCAACAAGGAAAGACGGTTTTGTTAGATCGTTATACGACTTCTAGCATCATTTATCAATCAGCAGAAATTGATAATCGTAGAGAAAAAGAAGATTTCATACACTACGTCACGGACTTCGAGTATCATAAAAATGGAATTGCATCACCAGATGAGACCATATTCTTATGGGCACCATACGATTTGATTACAGAAATCAGAAACAAAAGAACGACCAATGAAGGAATTTCAAAAGACATTCATGAGCGGGATGATGAATATATGCGAAAAGTTTATGATTCAGCAATGTATGTTGCAGATTATTTATCTTGGCACAAAGTGCAATGTAACGATGGTGCGAAAATGAGACCAATCGAAGATATTCAGGAAGAAATTCATCAATACGTAAAAAAGAAATAAAGGGCGAGCAATCGCTCTTTTTGATTGATAAGAATAAATTGATTTTGATTTTCCATAATAACAATAGGTGATGATATGAAAGTTCGTCTAGGATATGTTGCAGGTCCAGAAGGAAGACAAGAATTGCGCTATGCTCACACTATGTCATATCGTACGTATCAGACTTTATCAGTAGAAGAACGAAACCAAAAATTGGATCAAATGATTCGTAAAAATTTAGAAAATTTATTAAAAGTATTAAAATGGAACACGGCCCATGGAATTTATTTTTATCGCTTCTCGCAAAATATGATTCCACTTGCTACGAAAGAAGAGGTAGAATTCGATTACATTACACCATACCAAACGTTGTATCAAGAAATAGGAAATTATGTAAAGAAGAATGGAATTCGACTGGATACTCATCCTGATCAATTTTGTATTTTAAATAGTACGAAGAATATCGTAACCGAAAACTCTATTCGATACTTAGAATTTAATAAAAAGATATTTGATGCAATGAACTTGCCCGCTTGTACGATTTTGCATGTCGGCTCCGGCGAAGGTGGAAAATCTGCTTCTATCGAACGATTTATCAACACTTGGAAAATTCTCCCAGAATTTCTTCAAAAAATGATCGTCTTGGAAAACGATGACCGAACATTTCATACGAAAGATGTATTGGAACTATGTCAGCGAATCAAAGTTCCATTTGTGTTCGATTATCATCATCACTTGTGTAACCCTTGCGAGGAATCATTAGAGATTCTTCTTCCTCAAATTAGAGATACATGGAAGCAATCGAATTTAATTCCCAAAATGCATTTTTCATCTCCCAAAAGCGCTACTTCGTTTCGAGCCCATAACAGATGGATTGAACCGTTTCGTTTCTACGATTTTTTAAAAATAATTGCGCCCTTCTATGATTCTGTCGACATCATGCTAGAATGCAAAGGCAAGGAACTGGCATTACAAAAATTAAGTCACGTGTTACGATTCCTTCCCAGCATCCATCGCTTTACGGATGGAATTTTTGATTTTACCAACAAGGATTGTGAAAAATAACAAAATTATAGTATAATTACTACTTGGAGTTTGGTAGTTATGAATCAAAAAGTAAAAAATCAGTTACGATTAAATGAGAATGATATCGATCAGTTACTACATTGGTATCAAAAAAACAAACGAATTCTTCCGTGGCGAATGGATAAAAATCCGTACCATGTTTGGATATCTGAAATTATGTTGCAACAAACTAGAATCGAAGCCGTTAAAAAGTATTATGACCGCTTTATGAAACGAATTCCAGATATTCATACTTTAGCCACTATTCCAGAAGATGAACTGTTAAAACTTTGGGAAGGACTAGGATACTACAGTCGTGCTAGAAATTTAAAGAAGGCTGCCCAAACGATAGAAGAAAAGTATGCTGGAACATTTCCTAATACATATGAAGAAATTATCACGTTATCTGGAATTGGCGAGTACACGGCCAGTGCCATTGCTTCTATTTGCTTTGGTGAAAAGACATCTTGCGTGGATGGCAATGTCATGCGAGTCATATCCCGTATTTGTCACGATAAAAGAAATATCGATGATGCGAAGACTAAAAAAGAGTTAAAGAAAGAATTAGAACAAATTATGCCCAAAGAAGCAGGAGACTTCAATGAAGGCTTGATGGAACTAGGAGAGACAATCTGTATTCCAAATGGAATCCCTCTATGTGAAGAATGTCCATTAAAGAATGCCTGTCTATCTTACCAAGACCAAGACTACATGAATTATCCCGTTAGAAATGAGAAAAAAGAAAAGAAAGAACTGGAATACACCGTCTGTATTTTAAAATATAAAAATCTGTATTGGATTGAAAAAAGAAAGCAAAAAGGCATTTTGCAAAATCTTTGGCAGTTTCCAAATATGGAAGGGAAATATTCTAAGAAAGAACTAGAAACAAAATTAAAAGACAAAGCATTTCAAGTGGGTAAGATTACAAAACAAAAGACATACACGCATATTTTTACACATCAAAAATGGCATATGACATCGTATGTAGTAGAATTGTCTGAAAAACCGGATTGCCTTACTGAAAACGAAAACGTTTCTACTTGGAAAGATTTAGAAGAAATTAAACGAGATTATGCCATTCCAACCGCATTTCAACCATTTTTAAAGGAACTAGAAAATAACTAGTTCCTTTTTAATGTAGTTGTTTTCGTTTGACGTATTTAGGAGATCCTTCCTTTTGAACTTTATCGAATAAAGAGATGGCTCTGTTTCTAGTGAGTACTTGATTCCAATCGTATTCTTGATTTGTTTCGTACTTACAATGCATGAATTCCATCGGGTGAATAATATGAGCATCCCGAAAAGATCGATTCATTAACGCTAAGACGTCTTGTTCTGAAATTATTCCAGAATGTACGGCTAAGTAAAAGACATCACTGAATGTTACAGGATTCTTTTCTAAATTAGAAAAATTAGGAAGTTCCTCTTTATTTACCAATATTTTTAGGTGGTTTTCTTCTTCTAATTCATGTAGATGATAAGAAATTAAAAGTTCGACAATTTGATATCGTAAATTGACCGTTCGTCTTTCTAATTCATCTAATTCTTTTAAATTGGAAACAAAAAAACCATATAACTCAAACGTACCATCTCGTTGAGCCTTGCGGTAATCTTCTTCTAAGTTCATAGTATTCCTTCTTTCGCACGATATATTATATGAGAAAAAGCACAAAATAATCAAGAAAAACTTGTGTTACAAACTTGTAACATTCAAAATAGGAGAGGAATGCTATAATAGGAACAGGTGATTTTATGAAAAAAATCGTGGTGATGGAAGACGATAAAAACATGTGTACTGAACTCGTCCAACTTCTAAAAAATTCCGGATACGAAGCAGAATCATTAAAAGATTTTGAACATGCCGAGGAAGAGTTGTTAGCATCTCATTCCGATTTAATTTTATTGGACATCAACATTCCATACATCAATGGTGAAATGTTACTGCAGAATTTACGAAAAAAATCGGATGTTCCAGTCATCATGTTAACGTCTCGCAACAATGAAGTAGATGAAGTTCTATCGATGAGTTATGGGGCAGATGACTACATTACCAAACCTTATAATCCGACGATTTTGTTACTTCGCATTAGTAACGTTTTAAAACGAATTCAAAGTAAAGAAGATTCAAAATACCGTGATTTAGAAATCAACATGCAAAATGGAACGATTAAGAAAGATGATGTAGAAATCATTTTGACGAAAAACGAAATGATTATTTTTGGTTATCTACTTCAACACCAAAATAAGATTGTGACACGAGATGAATTAATGACGACACTTTGGAATAATGATGAGTACATTAACGACAATGCTCTGACCGTAAACATCAGTCGCCTTAGAACCAAATTAAAAGATGTCGGCTGTGAGGATGCGATTGAAACTAGGAAGGGAATCGGATATATTTTATTATGAAATTTACAAGTTATTTAAAAGACAAATGGCTATCCATTCTTCTTTATACTGTTTTACTCATCATTATCGTATTATTACTCATCGCTTTCAAAGTGGATTCGTCCTTGCTATATGCGATTCTTTTTCTATTTCTGTTGTTTGGTATTTTGATGGTACTATCGGACTTTTACCGCAAGAAATCATTTTATAAAACCCTAGTTTGCAACACAGAATTATTAGATAAAAAGTACTTAGTGTTAGAAATGATGAAGAAACCAAACTTTTTAGAAGGCGAAATCTTGTGGGATACGATGTACGAAATCAATAAATCGATGATAGAGAACGTAAAGAATTACGAATTACAAGTGACGGATTTTAAAGAATACATCGAAATGTGGATTCACGAAGTAAAAATTCCCATCTCTAGTTTTTTACTGTTTGCCCACAATCACAACAATCAAGTTCCTAAGAAAGCAGTTTGCTGGATGCAAAGAGTGGAAGATTACACCGAACAAATCTTATATTATGTACGAAGTGAAAACTCTGAAAAAGATTATTTAATTAAGGAAGTAGAGTTAAGCAATGTCGTCAGAGAGGTTGCCTTAAGAAATAAAGATTACATCTTAGAAAGTAAAATTGAACTCGTAACGAAAAATCTACATCACTCGGTATATACCGATAGCAAATGGTTAGAATTCATCTTAAACCAAATTGTGAACAACAGCATCAAATATCAAAAAGAACGAGGCATCAAAAGAATTGAAATCCGCGGTATTGCCATGGATAATCAGGTCAAACTAGAAATCGAAGACAACGGAATTGGTATTCCTGCATCCGATATTCCAAATGTATTTCAAAAGTCATTTACGGGCGAGAATGGAAGAAAGCGTTCCAAATCAACCGGCATGGGTTTGTTTATTGCGAGCAATCTTTGCAACAAATTAGGACATAAACTAGAAATCGAGTCCGAAGAAGGAAAGTATACGAAAGTTATAATTACATTTGCCAAAGAAAACTATTACGACGTCGTAAGATAGCTTTCAAAAATGTAAGATACGGTAAGGTAAAACGAACGACAAAGAATGTTGTCTGATGTAATATGAACTTACGAAAGGAGTTATTATGGAAACAATTTTAAAAATTGACAAAATTGAAAAGTATTATGGTAGTAGGTCTTCTTTGACCAAAGCCATCGACAACATTTCTTTCTCCGTAGAGAAAGGTGAGTTTGTTGCCATCATGGGTGCATCCGGTTCTGGTAAAACGACACTTCTAAATTGTATTTCAACCATCGACCGTGTTACATCCGGCCATATCTATGTAGCAGGTATGGATATTACCAAACTAAAAGGGAATGCCCTAAATAAGTTTAGAAGGGAAGAGTTAGGATTTATCTTTCAAGATTTTAATCTATTAGATACGTTAACGGCATATGAAAATATTGCCCTTGCCTTATCAATTCAAAATGTTGCTCCTTCTAAAATCGATGAAAAGATTAAGAAGGTAGCTAAACAATTGGATATCACGAATGTATTAGAAAAGTATCCGTATCAGATGAGTGGTGGTCAAAAACAGAGAGTTGCATCGGCACGTGCTATCATCACCGAACCTAAACTGATTTTAGCGGATGAACCGACTGGGGCATTGGATTCGAAATCTTCTAGAATGTTACTAGAACGATTCCAAGAATTGAATCAAGAGATGGATGCCACAATATTAATGGTAACGCATGACGCGTTCACAGCAAGTTATGCTTCTCGCGTAATCTTTATCAAAGATGGAAAAATATTCAATGAAATTCATCGTGGCAAAAATAACCGCAAAGAGTTCTTCGATAAGATTATCGATGTCGTTACATTGTTAGGTGGAGATTTAAATGATGCTCTTTAAGTTATCCATCAAAAACATCAAGAAAAGTTTCAAAGATTATGCCATCTACTTTGTAACACTTATTCTTGGTGTCGCAATATTTTACGTTTTCAATGCAATTGAAAGTCAAACAGTCATGATGGATGTAACAGCATCCACAAGAGAAATCATTACTCTCATGACCAATATGTTATCGGGAGTCAGTGTCTTTGTTTCCTTGATTCTGGGATTTTTAATCATCTATGCCAGTCGCTTTTTAATTAAACGACGAAACAAAGAATTTGGTATTTATCTGACGCTTGGAATGAGCAAACGAAAAATTTCGATGATTCTATTTATCGAAACACTTCTAATCGGATTGGTATCCTTAGGAGTAGGAGTTGGCCTTGGTGTACTGTTATCACAACTCATGAGTCTTTTAGTTGCGAATATGTTTGAAGCGGACTTTACCAAATTCACGTTTGTATTTTCAAAAAGTGCCTGTATCAAAACGCTCGGATACTTCAGTATCATGTACATAATTGTCATGATTTTTAACACGATTAACGTCGGTAAATGTAAGTTGATCGATTTGCTATATGCCAGTAAAAAATCAGAGAAAATAAAATTAAAAAATCCAGTTATTTGTACCATTGTATTTATCGTATCGGCATGTTTTTTAGGATATGCCTATTACATGGTAACAGCACGTTTCAACGATATGCAAGCAAGTATGATCTATATTCCAATTGCAATCGGAATCATCACGACTTTCTTGCTATTCTGGTCGATATCCGGTTTGATGTTACGAATCGTCATGTCGATGAAGAACCTTTATTATAAAGGATTAAACAGTTTTGTTTTACGTCAAGTGAGTAGTAAAATTAACACTGCAGTCTGTCAAATGTCTATCATCTGTCTGATGTTATTTGTAACGATCTGTGTCTTGTCGTCATCCTTGTCGATTAAGAATTCGATGACGGCAAATCTAAACTCTATGGCACCAGCAGATATCCAGATTGACAAAAAAATGAATCTAGATGAATTAGCACCAGAATCAGAATACACGGCTTCTCAAATAGAAGATTCTTACGTCAGTATTTCAGAAACGTTAACGAGATTGGGATTTGATCCAAACACATATTTAAAAGATATTGTAGAGATACCGATCTATGCGACAAACGATATTACGATTCGTAGCACCTTAGGTTCTTCCTACGAGACAATGCTTGAAATGTATCCATATCTACAGTATGACAATGCTGAAATGTTACTATCCGTTAGCGACTACAACCGTTTGGCAGAACTTTACAACTTAGAGAAGATCACATTAGAGCCAGATGAATATGTCGTTGTAGCAGATTTTGACTCTTGGATATCGATTAGAAACGAAGCATTAAAAAAGGGAACAACCATAGAAGTGAACGGCAAAACTCTTCGCCCCAAATACAATCACACGATAGACGGATTTATCTACATGTCTAGTAACCACATCAATACGGGAGTATTTATCGTTCCAGATGGACTTCTACCAGATAGTTGGCAAGAAGAAAATATTTTGGTTGCTAATTATCAAGCATCGACAAAAAATGAACGAGAAGAGATCGAAAACATCTTAATTGCATCAGGAGATGCCGCGTACGCTCCCAATACGACGCTCTCAGCAACGACGAAACTATCGATTTATGAAGCATCGATTGGACTAGGTGGACTTGTAACATTCATCGGTCTTTATCTTGGAATTATATTTCTAATTTCTTGTGCGGCCATTCTTGCATTACGAGAATTATCAGAAAGTAGTGACAACAAAGTAAGATATCAAATGTTACGAAGACTTGGTGCAGACGAACGAATGATTAATGGTGCCTTGTTTAAAACGATTGCAATATTCTTCTTATTCCCATTGCTACTAGCCATCATCCATTCCATTTTTGGAATCATGTTCTGTAATATTATTCTATCGACATTCGGTAGTGAACAATTGTTACCATCTATCATTATGACAGCCATCTTCCTAGTTTGCATCTATGGCGGATATTTCTTGGTAACGTATTTATGTAGTAAGAATGTGATTAAAGAATGAATCTATTAGCAATCAATTGGCAAGCCGTGTTCCAAAGTTTTGTCGATACATGGCTTCCACTCATCATACCGATGGCACTATTATTTCTCTTCTTTTTAGCAATTGCATTTTTACGGAAAGGAGATAAGGATGACTAAGTTCATCATCCGTTAAACATGACTTATTTAGAAGCGATAAGAGACTCATTACTATTATTCCCATTCATAGCGTTCTTTTTTACTTTTTTCTATATCTTACATCAATATCATCGTTACGGCTCTATTCATAAACTCAGAACCTTAATTGTATACTCCTTTATTTTATATATGATTACAATCTACTTTTTAACGATTTTACCACTTCCAAGTATGGAAAGTGTCAGTGCAATGACCGGACCCACGATGAATTTGATTCCATTCTCATTTGTAACGGACTTTTTAAAAGAGACCGCATTTCAGTGGAACGATCCAACGACGTATTTACAAATTGTAACGGAACCGGCCGTGTATACCGTATTGTTTAACATTGTTATGACCATTCCATTTGGTATGTATTTGAAATATTACTTTCGCGTTTCCACCAAAAAAGTAGTGCTGTACACGTTTCTTCTAAGTTTGTTTTTTGAAATTACACAACTGACTGGACTTTACTTTATTTATCCTAGACCATATCGTCTCTTTGATGTCGATGATCTTTTAACCAATACGTTAGGAGGCCTCCTAGGCGCACTCTTCATAAAACCAGTCTCCAAAGTTCTACCTTCTAGAAAAGAAATTGACCGAAAAAGTAGGGAAGAAGGAATGAAAATATCCGTTCTAAGAAGACTTACTTATGCAGGTTTAGATTTCTTCTTGTTCTTAATTTTCTGGTCCATCTTAGAAGTGTTTTTCTCATACTCTTTCACTAAATATATTGCCATCATTTCGTATTATGTAGGAATTCCACTTTTAAGAGGTGGTAAGACACCAGCAGGAACATTTTTAAATATTGCTATCGTTCCAACTAAACCGATTTCACTCTTAACTAGAATTCTGTTCCTCGGTGCATATTATATTGGAATTCCATTGCTAATTAGCATTCTATTCCGAAACATCCATATTACTTCCATAGCAGGAATTCTGATTTTACTATTTTACGGAGTCAACTTGTGGCAATTGCGAAAACGTCCACCATTTTATGAAAAACTTTTAAAAGTAGAATTAAAAAGTACAATTGAAGTAGAGAAAGAAAATGAAAATTAGGAAATTTCTTAAAATGACGATTTTGTAACAAAAAATCGTCTTTTTCTATTGTATAATAAAGTTGGTGATACACATGAATTTAGCATTAGTAGAAGATGATGAATCAATTCGTTTAGGATTAAAGTATTATTTAGAAGATGAAGGCTTTTCTTTAACGTCATATAAAGATGCAGAAAGTTTTTTGGAAAGCATTCCTAAAAATCATTATGACTTACTTCTCTTAGATATCAATCTTCCTGGTATGAGTGGCTTTGAAGCACTTCCTAAAATTAAAGAAAAAGATGACATTCCGGTCATATTTTTGACTGCAAATGATTTAGAAGTGAGTACCGTAATGGGACTTGATATGGGTGCAGATGACTACATCACCAAACCGTTTAAAGCCAAAGAGTTAGTTTCTCGTATCAAAAGTGTCTTAAGAAGAACATCCACAAGTTGCTCGTTAGGTCAGAGTACAATTAAAATTCAAAATATTACGATTGATACGACGAAGATGAAAGTGTTAAAGGATGGGAAAGATGTTTTCTTGACCGCATTAGAGTATAAGATTTTATTAATATTAGCACTGAATCCGACGACCGTATTTACGAGAGAAAAAATATTATCGAACATTTGGGATGTCAATGAAGAGTATGTAAATGATAATGCCTTAACTGTGTATGTAAGAAGAATTAGAGAGAAAATTGAAGACGATCCACAAAATCCAAAAATTATTGTTACAGTGCGTGGTATCGGTTACAAGTTAGGAAATCGCTATGAATAGAAAGACGATTATTTTTGTAGCAATTCTTTGCTTCTTACTACTCACATCCGTTGGCATCAATTATACTTTATATCATAAAACACTAGATCTCTTGTTGCAAAACGATGCTTATATTGTCACTAATATTTTGGAACATCACCCGGAATTGGAAAGTGAAATGATGGACTCCGTACTAGACTCTTTTCAAATTGACTACGATAAGTTGGAAAGTTATGGCATTACAAAAGAAATGCTCCCATACTTAATCGAGGACGACAGTCTAAAAAATGAAATGATTACGTGGAATGCAGTTGTACTACTTTTAATATTAGGAGTCATTCTAGGATACGCCTTACATAACTATTGGATTCGGCATCGGAAACTGAAAGAAATCGACCATTACATGAGTGAGATTTTAAGAGGAAACGAAAGTTTGGATATCAGAGATTACGAAGAAGGGGACTACAGTAAACTAAAAAACGATATTTACAAAGTGACGATTAAGTTAAGAGAAGCGAAAGATGCATCGCAACAGAGTAAAAAAGAGTTACAACATACTTTGCAAGATATTTCTCATCAGTTGAAGACACCACTGACAAGTATGAATGTTTTAAATGAACTGTTAGAAAAAGATTTACCTAAGGAAAAGAGAAAAGAACTGTGTGCTAAAAACCGTGACCAGTTGGACAGAATCGAATGGTTAGTGACGTCACTTTTAAAAATATCGATGTTAGATAGTGGTACGGTAACTTTGAAAAAAGAGAAAGTGTTCGTAAAAGATTTAGTTTTAGATGCCGTAAAGACAATTCAGATTCCAATTGAATTGAAAGGACTGGAATTAAAGATGGAAATTCCAGATAAACTGACAGCAAAACTAGACCATAATTGGACCGTCGAAGCCCTTTTAAATATCATTAAGAATGCTTATGAGCACACTGAAAAAGGAACCATTACCATTACGGCCACAGATAACCCGATTTACACGCAGATTGTGATTAGCGACACGGGATGTGGAATCCCAGAAAACGATATTCATCACATTTTCGAACGATTCTATCGTGGTAAAAGTACATCCAAAGAAAGTATCGGCATCGGTCTCAATATGTCAAAGAAGATTATCAACTTAGAACAAGGAGACATATCTGTTTCTAGTAAGCAAGGAGAAGGGACGACATTCACCATCCAATTTTATAAAAATTAAAGTGACAAAACTGTAATCATTTTTGTCATTTTCTTGTAATAGTTTGTTGATATACTGGATTCATGAAAGGAGAACCCATATGGAAATTTTAAAAGTAGAGAATTTAACCAAAACTTATGGCAAAGGGAACACCTTAGTAAAAGCCTTAGATCACGTTAGTTTCTCGGTCGAAAAAGGAGAGTTTGTAGCAATTATCGGTGCCTCAGGTTCCGGTAAAAGTACGTTGTTACATTTATTAGGTGGAGTAGACAAACCGACTTCTGGACGTGTTATCGTAGATGGTGAAGACGTCTATCGTTTAAATGAAGAAAATTTAGCAATCTTTAGAAGAAGACAAGTCGGATTAATCTATCAGTTTTATAACTTGATTCCAATATTGAACGTAGAAGAAAACATCACCTTACCAATTTTGCTAGATGGCAAAAAAGTAGATAAAAAATATTTAAATGAACTGTTGGAAACATTAGATTTAAAAAACCGTGTCAATCATCTTCCTAACGAACTATCTGGTGGCCAACAACAGAGAGTTTCTATCGGAAGAGCACTCATGAATCATCCCGCCTTATTACTTGCCGATGAACCAACTGGAAACTTGGACTCTAAGTCTTCCAAAGAAATTTTAGAGTTGTTAAAATTGTCAAACAAAAAATACAAACAGACGATTATCATGATTACCCATGATCACAATCTTGCCTTAGCAGCAGATCGTATCATAACGATCGATGATGGTAAAATCATCAGTGATGAGAAGGTAAAGTAAGATGAACATTTTAAATCGTTTGACAATCAAACATCTAAAATTAAATAAACGAAGAACCATCGTATCGATTATTGGCATTGTACTATCGACGGCGATGATGGTAGGAGTAGGTCTTTTAGTCTCCTCCATCAGAGATGCCTTGATTCGCGATGAAGAACTAAACAATGGTAGTTATCATGCCATAATAGAAAACTTTGATGGCGCCAATGTAGACCGTATTAACTCGAATAAAAATGTCAAAGAAGTAGAGTATTATAGCCAGTTGGGAGCAGCCCTTTTTAAAGAAAGTGACAATATAGGAAAACCGTATTATTACGTCTTTGCCGGCGATGATGCTTATTTGAGTCATCTTGAGATTACAGAAGGAAGACTCCCAGAAAACGAGACGGAAATCGTCATTTCTAATCATGTGTTTGATCAAGGTACTCCAACTTATCAAATCGGAGATAAGATTACGTTAGAAGTTGGCACGAGGATGTTAGATGGATATGAGCAACCATGGAAAAACTTCTATGACGACACAGAAACTCTTGCCAATACGACTAAACAGGAGTATGCGATTGTAGGATTCTGTAACCGTTCTTATTTAGAAAGTTATTCCTCTCCTGGATTCTATGTATTTACGAAATTGACGAGTCCTTCTAGCATGTCTCATTTAAGCGTCATGTTAACATATAAAAATCCGAAAGATACGTACGATTTAACCGAAATGTTTGCCCAAAACGTAGGGAAAGATTTAAATGACGTGAATAGTCAAAACGACATCCATTATCATACCGGTTTGCTATCCCTATACGGCACGACTCAGTACAGCAACATCAATAACTTCCTAGGCGTGTTTCTTGTTATCTTTTTGACGATTCTATCAGTGGCCTGCATCATTGTAATTTATAACTCGTTCGCCATCAGTGTCATGGAACGAAAGAAACAATTTGGACTTCTTTCTTCTGTCGGTGCTACCAAAAAACAAATCAGAAGAACCGTATTTTATGAAGCAACTATCGTCGGTATCATCGGTGTCATACTAGGACTTATCAGTGCATATATTGGTATTGGAATTGTTATCATGATTATCAATCATTTACTAAGTGGCATTTTAAGTGAATCCCTTACATTCACTTTGACAACGTATCCATTGTTTGTAGTAATTCCAATCTTATTTATCATTGCCGTAATCTACATTTCGGCATGGATTCCGGCCAAACAGGCAAGTAAGATTTCACCAATCGAAGTGATTCGTCAAAATGATGATATCAAACTGAATAAGAAAAAAATTAGGACGAGTAAATTGGTAACCAAAATCTTCGGAGTAGAAGGCGAACTGGCATTAAAAAACATCAAACGAAACCGCAAGAAATACCGTATCACAATTATATCTCTTTTCATAAGTATCGTAACATTCATTGCCTTTTATACGTATTTAGATTACGGTGTTAGTACAGTGGATTCTTATACGGCGACACTTAACTTTGATTTGATTGTTTCAACGTATCAGATGGAAGATGCAGAGCTTTCTGTCATCAATACGGCCATTCAAGATGAGCATGTCACCGATTATTTAACAACGAAAAGTATGATGTTGCTAGTAAGTCCAGATGCTCCAAAAGAAATCATAGCCGAAGAAGATCCATCTGACTATATAGCAGATAGTATCAATGTCATCGAACTAGACCAAGCAACTTATGACGAATATCGCCAAAAGTTAGGAATCAAAGATGAACGTCCAATCCTATATAATTACGTAAACACACTAGAATATAGTGATGGCAATCGTTTTGTAACCAATAAAAAATACTATCAAGAAAATTCAGATTTATCGTTAGAACTCGTTCGAATCACGGAAAGTGACGAGTTAGAAAAATATACGACGTTAGAAAACTTCCATTTTACTGACAAATTACCCGAGATGCTCGAAAATTATATTACCAGTCCAACTGTCTTTGTATCCGAAAGTGAATTCAATCGGATATGGAACTTGGAAGATGGGCAGGTATCATTCGTATATGAAGCGATGATAAATGGCGATGATTTGGATTCCATCGATACGTACTTAAAAGATAAATCGAACTCAGTAGACATCTACTATATCAATTATGTGACGCAGATGAGAGACTCTAAGAACATGGTTCTTGCCATCGAAATTTTATTCTATGGATTACTAACGTTGGTGACTCTAATCGGTGTTACAAGTGTATTCAATACGATTACGACCAGTATCAACTTACGAAAGAAAGAATTCGCGGTCTTAAGAAGTGTTGGATTATCACCAAAAGGATTCAACAAGATGATCTGGTTTGAAAGTATCTTCTTTGGTTTGAAATCTTTGCTTTATGGTTTGCCAGTTGGGATTCTTGCTTCCTACCTGATTAGTCGCAATATGGGAATGCTAGTCGAAAACAGTTTCCATTTACCGATACCAGCAATTATCATTTCTTGTTTCGGAGTCTTCGTAGTGGTGATGATTAGTATTTGGTATCAAGCCAGCAAAGTAAAGAAAGAGAACATCATCGATACAATTCGCAACGAAAATATTTAAGAAGGGAACCCCCTTCTTTTTTCTTGAAGGAAGTGATGAATTATGGAAGAAAATCACAAATCAGAAAAAGAACCCAGTAGAATATTTGCTCAAGGTCTCTGCTGGAATAAATTATTCTGGATATTTTTAATTGCTAGTGTATTTGGTGTCTACTACGAACAAATTCTAAATTTTGTAACGCATTACTTGCGAGACGGGAGCATCTATTGGCAAATAAGACGTGGTGTAATCTATGGTCCATTGAGTCCAATTTACGGTATCGGTGCCGTTTTAATGGTCTATTTTTTATTACGAAAAAAAAGGTCAATTTGGAAAACGTTTGTCATTGGCAGTTTCATCGGAGGCACATTCGAATATGGAATGAGTTATTTACAAGAAGTGTTTACTGGCACCGTATCTTGGGATTACTCCCATCATTTTATGAATATCGGTGGCCGAACGACATTCCCGTTCATGCTGGTTTGGGGATTGTTTTCTATTGTACTAGTGAAAGTATTGTACCCGAAGATTTCCACAGTGATTGAAAAAATCCCATACCGCGTAGACAAAAAACTGACGAAGATTTTAATGGTACTAGTCTGCTTGGATTGTCTCATTTCACTACTTGCCGTAGCAAGACAGACTTTGCGAAATCACGAGATTCCACCGCTAACACCAATCGATACCTTGTTAGACTATTGGTACCCAGATGAGATGTTAGAAAAATGCTATCCCAATATGAAGTCTAGTAAATAAACAATAAAAGCAAGCACTATATAAATTCTAGTAAATAAACAATAAAAGCAAGCACTTATGGAAAAATATGTAAAAAACATCCATTTCCGAAGAAAGTATGATATGATAGAAATAGATGTAAAACGACAATCAAAATAAAAATGGAGGAAATATGTCGAATACAATAGATTATAGTGATTATCACATTTATAAAAAAGAAGAAATTAAAGAAAGAGCAAAGTCTTTAGAAGAAGAATTAAAGACTTTGGAAAGGAAAGAACCGGAGTTGCATAAGGATTCTTCTTACTTTCGCTTGAAAAACTTATTTCATGCCACAATAGAAGATATGTGTAATGAAGAGTTTAAAACAAGTGAAATTTATCAATATTTTAGAGGCTTAACAGAAGTACAAGAAGCTGGTTTAGACGGATATTGTCAATTGGTTTACTCAAAACTGTTTTATGACTTTGGCGACGATTTTTTAAGAGTGAATAAAAATAGAAAAGTAGAAATCATCGATGCTCTAACGTCAACTGAAGTACATCCCGATAACTATTCGGTATTTGCATCTTTTCTTTTAGACGATGAAATTTATCATGAGATAGAAGAAAAGGTAAGTTGCTATGAAGAAAACAATCGTGAAAGAATGAAGAAAGGTCTCGTCGAAGATTTGATTTTATCAGCAGTAGGTCGCGTCACCACTCCAGATGAGATGCTTGCCTATGTACAAACGGAACTTTCAACGCGAGAGATGCGCGCAGATGACAAAGAAAATTCTCTATTTCCAGGTATCATGACACTAGACCGTGTCAAAGAAATTTTACAAAGAAATTTACAAGTCGCATCGCGTTTAGAAATTGCTGACGCATATACATTATTAGAAAAATTATCTTCGATTGAAGATTTAAAATCCCAACCGCTATCTAGTCAAACGAAGTTTTTACAATTTGCCCAAGGAGTAGGTGGCATAGAAGGATTATCACCAATTCGCAAAGCAGATGATATCTTGCATATTTCGACACAGGCATCCCAAGATCCGGAATATCTAATCAAAAATGACTTATCAGAGTTATATAAAGATGCAAGAAATCATCAAAATGATAAACAAACTGGACAACATAAGTAGTTTTTGTGTTATAATGAGATTGTCTGTCCGTATAGTTTAATTGGATAAAATAATGGCCTCCGACGCCATAGACTGTGGGTTCGATTCCCACTATGGACACCAGTTGAAGATAACACGAATCGTGTAACGATAGAAAGTGGTGATGATTCTTGTCACAGAAAAAAGACAAAAAACCAGAATTGTCAGAAGAAGAACGAATGCGAAGAGGATCGCGAACCACAACCATTTTAAGTTTTGGTATTATCATTGTAACGGTGTTGATTTTACTGTTTGCGGGTATTTACTTGTACATCGATAGCATTCAAAACCACAGTGATTCTACCAATACGACAGATGCGTTCCGTTTTAAAAACGAATATGAAAGTTTGAATGGGAAAAAAGATCAAGAAGGGAACTTATACCCAGAACTGACAATTTCAAAACAAAACCCAATTTTATATATCTCTTCGGATGAAGTATTAAAACTACTGGATTCTGGTACAGGTATCATCTATATTGGAAGTCCAAAAAATTCTGATTGCCGCGAGATAATTCCTATTTTAATGTCCGTATCTGCAGAGTTAGGAGTCGATGAAGTCTACTACTTTGATGCCACATCGATTCGCGATGAAAAAGAACGAAATCCAGAGACGAACGAAATTGAAACCATTACCGAAGGAACGGAAGAGTATTACGATATCGTATCCCGTTTAGAAGAGTATTTACCAGCATACGAAGGATTAGAAGACGAAACGATTAAGAGACTGTACTTTCCAACCGTAGTAGCGGTAAAAAATGGTGAGGTCGTTGCTTCTCATACAGGTAGCATCGATGAAGATGGTACTTCCGAAGAGAAATTAAAAAACATTTATAAAGATATGATTGAAAAGACAAGAAATTAACTTGTCTTTTGATTTGAAAGAAAACGAATTTCATGATAGGATAGTATAATAACGATTGTGGGTGGAAGTATGAAAAAGGATCGCTATTTAACTTGGACAAACTACCTAGTTTCAGGAACTGTCATTATAGTTCTAGGTATCATTGCTATTGTCGGTGGCGTGAATCTATATCGCTGGACCATTACCATATTGGGATTAGGATTTTTAGGCTTAGTACTAGCCGATTTGATGAAAAATGTAAGTAGTAAGAAAAAAAGTAACAGTCGTTGGTCTCGTATTTTATTAAACTTGACGATTGCCGTCGTCTTATTATTTTTTCAAAAAGTTGCCATGGCCGTGTTACCAATCTGTTTTGGTTTATATTTACTCATCAACGCTGCCATCAAATTTGTCAGTTACTGGATTTTAAAACAGGATAATGTGAATAAAAGGTACCGCGAGTTCGTGATGGGAGTCATATTTTTATTTGGTGGTATTTTATTCATCACCTCACCAATCAATAATTTGAGCCTTCTACTTACCATCATTGGCATTTACTTTATTTTAATTGGCGTCAGTTACTATCGTTCTTTTATCGCAGAACTGATTCCAAGAAGATACAAAAATAAATTAAAACGAAAATTTCGCATGGCTCTACCGGCTTTTATAGATGCCTTTATTCCTATCAGTGTTTTAAATAGTTTGAACCGTTATGTCAACAATCAAGATGAATCCAAATTGGACTACGAATTAAAAAAGGAAGATACCAGCCCGGATTTGGAAATCTTTATCCACGTGGCGGATCACGGATTCAATGCGTTTGGTCACGTCGATATCTATTTTGAGGGAAAGGTCATTTCTTATGGAAATTACGACAACACGAGTTTTCGTTTGTTTACTTCCGTTGGAGATGGTATATTAGTAGTGACAAACAAAGAGGAATATATTCCATTTTGTATCGAACATAGTAAAAAAACTTTAATTGGATTTGGCCTAAAACTAAATGAAAAACAGAAAGAAAACGTCAGAAAACAAATAAATAACTTGAAAAGTAACACGGATCCATGGTATCCTAAATATGTTACTGATCAAGCAGCAGGACTCGATTTTTCTGAAAATACGTATCAAAAAGACTATGCTAGTTTATTAGTAATGAAGACGCATGCAAAGTTGTACAAATTCAAAAAAGGATTGTACCGTCATTACTTTGTATTAACGAACAACTGCACGTATTTTGCAGATTCCATTATCGGTAAAACAGGTAGCGATATTTTAAAGATGAATGGAATCATCACTCCTGGTACGTATTACGATTACTTGAATTATGAATTCAAACGTCGTGGCAGTATGGTCATTAGAAAGAGAATTTACAATGCCCAAAGCGAAGGCATCGTATTACAAGAAAAGAAATCAAAACTTCCTTTTAAGTTATCCTCTTAAAAGGAGTACATGCCGATTTAGTTTAGTGGTAAAACAAGTCATTGGTAATGACTAGAGGCCAGTTCAATCCCGGCATTCGGCACCATGATGAAACAAACCCTTTTGAAAAGGGTTTTTATTTTGTAAACTTTGATTAGAAAACGCATCTCAATCTTAACAAACAAAACGAGAAATGATAAGATGATTGTAAGGACAGTGATGAAAATGGAAAATTTATACCATGAAAGCCATCTCAGTGACATGAAACAATTGAAACCATTTGTAATAATTGGAGGAAAATCTAAAGAGTGGCAAAAGGATTTGTCGAACCAACTTGAAAAGGAAATGAATCGAATTTTATCATTTTTTGAAGTACAAGAATTCAAAGAACCAAAACAGGTGCGAATATGGGAAACCCAAACTGAATATCAAAAATATCTAGAACAGTATGTTCCGAAATATTACGATTGGATGATTATGGATACTTTTGATGGGAATATCAATGTATTGGATTATGAAGAGTGCAAAAAGACAAATGCTCATAAGAATATGACAATCGAAGAGTATCAAAAAAACATAATTCATGAACTAGTCCATGCTACTCAAAAAGAAATAAATCCAAATTCGGAAGGCGTCGAATGGTTTTGGGAAGCATTGGCTACAAACATTGCTAATCCATACGACCATGTAGTACAAATCATATATTCCAAAGACGAGTTAATGTATCATTTTAATGACTTGAAATTCAATTATGAAACAGCATACACTCTTGGTAAATTCATGTTAGAGTCTTACCCACATGAGAAGATATTAGAGATGGTTAAAAATCCATCGATTTTGATTGTAGATACCGATCGAATCCTTACAGAAGGAAGAAATTGGTTCAATCAAAATTATCTATTACTTCCACCAACACCGAAAGCAGAAAATGAAAACTTTGTCATTTATGCATCCGATTCACTTTCTCAATTTGCAACGGATACATTAGATATGCTAACTAAAAATCAGAAACGGATTTTAGACTTTTTCGGAGTTTCACATTATCGTAAAGTACAGGTAAACTTATATGACAATCAGGAAACTTTTCTTCGTTTTTTAAAAAGTATTATACCAAAAAAATCTAGCATTCCATCCTATTGTACCGGAACCTTTGATAACTTCATGATTAATAGCAGTATCGATGGTTCAACTTTACTAGAAAAATATAAATCAAAATTAAAAAGTTCTTTACATGAATGGATTCATATTATTTATAACGACTGCATTACTGACAAGAGAGTACTTTGGCTAGATGAAGGCTTTGCTACAAATCTATCAGGTGATCGTAGTCGTTTAGATGACGATGAAAAATTTAAAGAGTTTATTCAAAATCGAATTTTAAAAATTCCAGATATGCCAAATATGAACGACTTAACTCATGGCAAAAAGTTTGTGACAGAAACTTATAACGGTTATGATTTATCGTATTTTGTAGTTCGATATCTATTGGAAACGATGTCTCAAGATAGAATTCGAACTATTATAAAAGACAGTCAAAAAACAGAGGAACTTGGTAAAACAATTTTAAGTAACGCAATACAATATTACGTCCAAAAATACAATTTATCCTAGAAAACCATATCATGTATTAGAGTGACTTCTAGCTAAAAAGTATGTAGTTGACATATTGTACCGCAAACGGTATAATGATGTTAGAGGTGATTAAATGTTAATTAAAGAAGCCAGTGAAAAGTGGAATATCAGTGAAAGAAGAATTCGCCAGTTAATCCAAGATGGACGAATTGAAGGTGCTAGAAAGATGGGAACAACATGGTACATACCAGATGAGACAGATAAACCAATTGATAAAAGATGGAAAGAAGAAAAAAACTATAGGATTGATTTACCAGAGGATTATTTCAATGAAGTAGATTCCAAATTAAAAAAATTAAATAGCAAAAGACCATTACCAAAAAAAACAATCAAGTCTTTAGAAGAAAATAATATATTAAACTGGACGTATAATAGCAATGCAATAGAAGGGAATACACTAACGTTAAGAGAAACAAAAGTCGTATTAGAGGGAATCACCATTGGCGGAAAATCTGTAAAAGAACATTTGGAAGCATTAAATCATAAAGAGGCAATTTTGTTTTTAGAAGATCTTGTAAATGGAAATACAGAATTATTAGAATGGAACATAAAAAATCTTCATGCTTTGATTTTAAAGGGAATTGATAATCAAAATGCTGGCAAATACCGCCAAGAAAATGTTGTGATATCTGGTGCAACCCAAAAACCAGTAGATTATGTACAAGTGCCAGAAAAAATGGAAAAGTTGATACTGGAATATGATGAATGGCAGCAATTTCATCCCTTAATAAGAGCGGCACTGTTGCACGGAGAATTTGTATTTATTCATCCGTTTGTGGATGGAAATGGTAGAACGGCCAGATTGCTCATGAATTTTGAAGCGATGAAAAGTGGCTATCTACCGATTATCATTCGAGCAGAGGAAAGAACTAGATATTATGATGCCTTAGATAAAGCAATGGCAAATCATGATTATACTGATTTTGTAAAATTAATTGTAGAAGAAGAAAACAAAATATTAGATCAATATCTGACACTAGTTGGATAAGGAAGTCAACAAAAAACCGTATCAAATGTACGGTTTTTATTGTTTTGGATGAATCGCTTTCTCTAAACGTAATACTCTAGTTTTTTTAGGAAGAGGTAATTCTTGATCTGGATTAATAAAAGTGCGACTGCTTATAATGAAAGGACTTTCCTTTGGCAGTTCGCTAGGCAACTGCATCTCTAATAATCCTTTCCGGTAAAAAATGAAATCATGAAGCGAAAAAAGTTTAAATGCTAATAAATCACATTGCATATCTAATTCTGTATTTTGCATTTGTTCTTGTTCACTCAATGCATTAAATGTCTCGGCAAGTTCATTGTACTGTGTAATGATTCTTTCACAATATTCGATTAATTCGTCTTCCGTCTTATCTTTGACTTGATTATAGTCTAATATCCAATCTTGATTCTTAAAAAATTGAATCTCATCTGACTTGTTAAATCGAATAAATTCATAACGATTGCTATCATCAACGATGAAAGTTCCAGTTTCACATGTTTTCAAATAAATGGAAGCAGGAATGTCTAAATCGGTTTGATTCAAATAAGCAATATCGTTTTTCTGCACATATGCAGCATCGTTTGTAATAATTTTCATAAAAACTCCTCTGGTAAAACTTCTGTTTTTAAAATAGATGATGTCACCACGTTGAACGTAAAAGGCATCATCGGTGAATATTTTCATTTCCATCACCCAGTCATATTATAGTACAAACTTGTAAGAAAAAGTAGATTTTTCAAATATTTATGATAGAATAAAGATTACAAAAGGAGAATGTATGAAAAAAATATTTAGGTTATCAAGGAGCGAACTAGCTCCAGAAATAAAAGAACTATTGAATAAAAATGGGATTACTTGTACAGTTGGAGGGACAGACTTTGCTGAAATCTTCGTATCAGAAGATGAATACGAATCTTCATTAAGAAAGGCAATTGAAGTATTGGAAAGCAATGACTTACAAGATAAGAAAGAAAATGATGCAGCGTTTGACTGGACTTGTTGGTGGGCGGACCCTTATGACACTGAACGCCAACTGGGTTGGTTACCGATTTTTTATGGAGTTTTACCCAAAAATAGAGAAGGAAAATATGGATGGTGTTTGTTTGACCGTCCTTTCGATTTCCAAGAATTTCTATCATTTCTTCAGACAATTGTAATACGTGATGTTCCATCATGTGACACAAGAAAGGTAATGATGGATTATCATAGAAAAGAGAATGCATATGAATTTTCTGTTCCCGGGAAAATGAGTGATTTTGAAAAAATTCAATCAGAAATTAGGAAATATGTCGAAGGATATCAAAAGTTTTATTCAGCAAATATGCCATTTGAAAGCATTCATTGGACCAGTCCAATCGGTAAATGGGATAAAAAGGTCCAGAAAGAAGAATCGCATAGTAAGTTATATTCTTATCTTTCTCATTCTTATTTTTTACGCGCTTTAAAGCATCCTGGTGATGATTGTGTAAGATACCATAATCGTGAAGGAAACTCTTTTGGATATCAAAGTCCAAACCGAACTTATCAGACAAGAAATCTGGAAATTCATCCTTCTTTGTTGCAACCTGGTGTAAGAGAAGGGTATGACGGCACTTTTACAGTTGCATCGTCCAAAGTATTTGCAAATTATATCGAAACAAGCGGCAAAGAAATCAAGTTAAAGAATCCAGAAGAATTTACAATGATAGACAATGGAACTTTCAAAAGTTACGTTTCTTACAACATGGAACAAGATCAAATTGACGTTCGTACGATTATAGACTTAACACGAAGTACGGTCGGATACGATTTCGATCAGAAAGGATTACGAGATGCGATATTCAAATATGTTCCACAAAATGATTATCAAGGAAGAGTAGAAGTAAACGAACACTTCAAAACGTTCGCAAACGGTACGAAATTAGTTCATTTTGTAGATGATTCCGAATATTGTGCAATCTATGACTTACCAACGAAGTGGAATCCGTTTCAAGGAATTGAGTCATTAAAAGGAACTGCTTATCCATCTTGGAAACAAATTAGTTCTAAGATGGGTGATTACAATAGTTTATTGGAAACGATAAAACCAACCCAAACAGTTGCTACAAAAAGTTATGAAAAAATATTGAAACCGTAAAAACTGACGTTATATTTTAAAATAGTAAATTAGATACTCGGAAATTTATTCCGAGTTTTCGTTTGAAATAAATTTCAGATTGACAGAGACCCATAAAATGGTAGAATGAAAGTAGGGGAAGATTAGTATGACAGAAGAGATGAGAAGATTAGAAAGAATCATTCAAGAAATATGGAAAAATGAAAAAGAAGAGATTACGGAATATTACGGTGTTCAAATTCCTACGTATAGACATATCGATACTTATCTAGAACAATTACCAAGTATAGAAGAAAAGATATGGCTTGCACAGCGGTGCAATAATAAAGAGAAGATTGCAGAATTAACTTCTCAAATTCAATTAGATGAATATCAAACGAAACTGTATGAAAAATTAAAAGAACATAATATTGAGTTGGATGAAACACTGAATTTCAAACTCTTAAATCCAAAGTATGAGTTTTTAGGAAATTTGTTAGATGCAATGTCCACTGATAGAGTTGTTCAAGAACAATTGGTATCGTTGTCGGACGAAAAATTAGAACTATTTAAAATCATGTATCGCCGGTTACAGGAAGTATCCAAATACAACGTTCCTTATGTTTCTTGCATCTTGCGAAGACTTGGATATACAATTCCGGAAACTTCTTGGCAAAATCGCTTTCATCATTACGATGACTTGACGGCAGAATTAGAAAAACAACTTCAAGAAGCTGGCACTTTGGACGATAATCTAGTGGATTCGCTATTATTTTTATATGCTCGTCCGTGTTTCTGGAATGTTCGTACCTTAGAAGAAGTAAAAGAGTTAAGTACGCCGAACTCTAAAATTTTACAAGAACAAAACCAAATTGTTCAAGAAGAAAAGAAATCTTCTAAAAAAGATATCGCCCGACTAAAATCTGCACTTCTTGGTATCACGTATGGTTTAGATTTGAAAACTGCTAGCAAGATTTGTAAAAAGTATCATATGGAAGGACTCGAACGAACTGAGGATAATGAAGATTTATTTGAAATGTACCAGGCCATCTCATCAATTGTGAAAGAAGAAAATCCAGATACGATTATTGCTGTGTACGAAATGTTTCAGACGGAGATGCCGTTTGAATTAGAGTTCATGAACATAACGACATTTGAAGCAGATTTACGAAAAGAATTTGCAAAGTCATTGAATCAAAGTGTTTGGAAGTTACGAGGAGAACACGTGCAATTGTTAGATGGTATTCCACTTTATGATGCGGACACTGATTTTAAGATGATAATCACTTCGATTGGTGCTTATCAACCGGATTTTGCTAGTCAAGAAAACTATTTTACATATTGGAATTCTCCTGAGATTGTTTCACACGGCAACTGTTGCAGTTTAATTGCCAATAACAATTTATCTATGATTGATCCCAAAACTATCATTTTAGGGTTCCAGACAATGGATGAGAATGTACTGTTATTAGCAGGATATCAGGATTTAAATTCGACACCGGATAGTAAACGTTTTAACATATCAGAATACGATGACATTAACGCATATATGACCGCGGACCAATATGCCGATGCGACGAGAGGCAGTTTTAACGAATTGGTCTATGAACGTAGAGATTTAAGTTCTAATCCTAAGTTTTATAAGAAAAATCCGGATTATATCGTGTTGATTGAGGAGTACGAAGATATTGATGAAACGATAAAAAGGTATCAAAATCAACCCGAAATCGTAGAAGAGTTATTAAAACAAAAAGAGTTACAAGAATATCATTTCCGAGAATCTGTCAAAGCAGCAAAAGATTTTGGCATCCCAATTGTAAAAATCAATCGGGAACGGTGTGCCAAAAAAGGCATCGAAAAAATATCTGAAATGTTAGTAGAACTTTCGACCTCAAAAGATCCAAAATGGATTCAAAAGATTATCACAGAATTTGAAAATAACCGCGTTGGAAACAATGAAAATCATAAGATAATCAGAGAACAATACTTTTCACAAGAAAAGATGAAGCAAATACAATCTCAAATTGAAACAATGATAGAAACGGAACCGAGTCTTGACATTCGAAGTCAATTGTTATCTGGTTATGAAAATGCCGTTCAACAGGAACAAGAACGCGTGAAAAAATGTTACTATAACCGTGTGAATGGACAAGAAAGTGGAATCGATTTTGACGCCACGCAAAAGCGAATTCAATTATTAAGTGGCATGACAACACCACAACCGATTATTATTCCTGATGAAGTTGAATTAGGAGGAAAAAAGTTATGACCAAAGAGAAAATCGTACGAGAAAAAAACAAAAAAATCAGTCAGTTGATCATTCGATTATTTCAAAAAGAAAAAAATCAATCCAAAAGCAAGAAAGAACTCTGTTAAACCCGGAGTTTTTTCTTTGCATTAAATAGGAGAAGTGTTATAATAATGGCAAAAAGTAGATATTCGTTGTGAAAAGGAGAAGAATATGGAAAACACAGAAAATACAAAAGACAGGTACAATGCTTGGATCAATCAATTTATCATGACAGAAAAAGGACCACTAACAAACAATGAAATGAGGGTAAGAGACTTAATCGCATTATGTCATATCCCTGATTTTGAAACGTTTCAAAGTGACTTGCAAAACTATCTAAAGGGACGGAACCAAGTATGGGAAGTACAAAGATTGACAGATGCATCTCTAGGAAAACGAACGGTCTTCAATCGCTCTGCAGAAAAGTTTTATCAAAGTCATAAAGAAGTAATGGATACGATTGGTACTTATACTTCGTTTTTTGATTTTATAAATTATAATTTCTTTTATGATGGTTCCTTACGAGAAAATTCCTCTCTTCCTTACTTTGTGTCTTATTTACAAGTAAACAAAGATTTGATGGACACCATAATTGATACTTTAACTGCCATTCAAGAGTTAGGAATTGACCGCTTAAAGTTAAATCCGATGGCAGATTTTACAGTGGAAAATCTTTGTCTTCCAACGGAACGTTCTTTTTCAGATAGGATTTCCTACGTCGATAAGACTCAATATATTCCCAATTACAGCGGAAACTTTGTATACACAACCAAGGATTCTCCATATAAGATTGTGTTAGAATACGGATATGGCGATAGAATCTGGTTCCCTGAAATTGAAGTAAATACGTTAGTATTCGATGAGAAACGGTTACCAAAATCTCTAGCAAGAGATAAGATTGTGAAAACAATTCAATCTTCTAAAGGGGAAGAAGAACAAACAGAAGAGGAACAATTGCGAACATCTGTCATGTTAGATAGTGGTGTTGACTCCTTAAGTCGTGCAACAAAAAACTTTGAAGAGTATTTAGAAAATTTACACTATGTTCCAGATCTGTCACAATTTCAAGAAAAGATGGCCACCATCAAACAAGCATTGCTAGATATGAAGGGGATAGTTAGTAAGTATCAAGAACAATTAGACCAACAATATCCAGGTATTCAGAAAACAATCGATACGAGAACAGGAAACATCTATTATAGGAGAAAAAAATGATTCAAAAACCAAACTTATTATTAGATGTCGACGAAGTCATTTGCTTTGAAGGATTTTTAGATGCCGTCAACGACTTCTTAGGAACAACGTACCAAATCGACGACTTTACAGATTACTTTATCGATGAAGTAACCATCCCAAAAGAACAGTTTCAGGAGTTCCAAGAGTTCGTTCGAAAAAGAAATCTTTATGAAACTGCCAAATTGTTACCAGGAGCGCAAGAGACGATTGCGGCTTTACGAGAAAAATACGAAATCTTCTTCTTATCTTCTTGCGTCAATCCTTTTGATTTAGAAGGATCGGGAAAATTATTTCAAGATAAGTACAACTATCTAAGAAGCACGTTACCTGACATTCATCCAGGAAACTATATTTTTACAAGTGCAAAACATTTAATTCATGCCGACGTTCAAATTGATGATTTATTAAAAAATCTGAATGCGAATAACACTGTTCAAATTTTATTTCCATCTTATCATAACCGGGATGTGACAGATGAAGAATTAGCAAAACGAAATGTAATTCGTGCTGGTAGTGATTGGCGTCATGGTTGGGAAGAAGTTGGCAAGATATTGTTAGATGAAAAAAGCCCAGTTTATACATTAAAAAGAGGGAGACGAGAAACATGAAATTAGAAGAAACGCTTTTCCGAATTCGTCCTGAATATATAGGAAAAGATTGTATCCAAACTATGATAGGATATTGCAATCACTTTCGCTTATATGGAAATGGTTCGTTGTTATATCATGGCAAATTAACAAAAACTCAACCGTATGTGAATGCTTATTTGACTGATTCTCGTGCCAGTCAGTTTCCTTATTCATCTATTCCGGAACATATCGAAAGAGAATTTGGAGAAAAGTATCGCTTTACCAACCAAATTTACGATTATGAAAAACCGTATTTAAGTGTCATAGGTGGAAAAATATTTCAAGAAACGGCTTATCAATATAAAGATGGTGCTCTGCTTCACGTAAGACCTTTGATAACGTACCAGGTTTTAGATTGGTATAGCGATATGATAGACAATGACTTAGAGAAAATTGAGCTGGATTCTCCCGAAGCTGCTTCTTGCGAAATTGTTTTTTCATCACCAGAAGATTTGGTCACTTATTTAAATACTGGTGTAAAAGAAGGCGAAAGTCCATATACTTTTGTTCATTGTATCAACCTAAAAAATAATCGAGAAGGATGCGACATTCCAACTAGACAAGCACTTATGAACCAGGAACGTGAAGAATTAATGAAACGCTTACGATCTTCTATGGGCAAAGAAGTATTTCCAACAAAAGGCATGCAGGAAGAATTATTAAATGCAATCCTAGAAATCAAAAAACTTTCACAAAAGGAAATTCTAAGAAATTATATGATGGTAAAAGGTACGCAAGATGGCAATCTAGAATTGAGCACCTTACAGATATTTTACCGCGATCCCGAACAGTACATCGTTTGGCAATTACCAATTCCAATTGAAAAAGAGGATATCGAAAAAATACACCAGGAAGTATCTCGTGTCAAACACTTTAAAAGCCCTAGAATTCTTCCAAAGGATAATCCCAATATCCCCGAAGAACAGATTGAGTTGGAACGCCAAAAAGTAAAACAATTACGAAAAGAAAAAAGGAACATAATCTAAAATGTTCCTTTTATTTATTTTGACTGCGAATAATATTGGCAATGTAATCGTCGACTACTTGTTCTGAAGAGGGAATCTCGTCTGTCAAATCCTTTGCTTTTGGACTTTCTTGCAAATTGCTAGAAACAATCTTTTGAATTACTTGATCGACATCAGCAGTCCGATTACTCGATGTTTGAGATGCATTTAACATCTCTGGTTTTATAAAGTTTTTTCTTTGCTTTGTATGATTCTGCATCGGTTCCAATCGACCTGTTTGAATGTTCCAACGCATTGGTCCAGTTGAGTTCTTTTTTTCTTGGCTCGTATTTTTCGTTGGAGAAATTGGTTCCTTTTGACTTCGATTGATAAAATTATTTTCCATCGTATCCTTCCTTACTTTAAGTAGACGATATCATTAAAAAAACAAAGTGTCAATATTTTTCAAAGATTTAAATCGATTTGCAAAAAAGATAAATACTTGCTATGATAAGGCTGGTGATAATATGGAGAAATATATACAAAAAGTAAACGAAATCGATCTAAGTAAAACGACAAAAGAAATTATGATTCAACAAATCAAAACGTTTTATGAAATAAAGGAAAACGGTTACCAACCAAATAATCCTTATCATGTTGGGGATGACGTTAAATTAGAGAAAGGAACATTGTTGCACGGAACTTATAAAAATTTAGAGGGCTTAAAAGAAATTATGGAAAACGGGTTAATTTCTAGTTGGTTTATTGATGGCAGATTATCCAAATATCCAAGTTCAGTTGGTGTCTGGAACTTAAAACAAGATTATTTACTAAAAGAGTATATCAATTTTTATTCTGGTGGCACCATTCTTTATGGTGGAATATTCGAAAATGGAATCCAAACGTCAACTAAAAAAACAGCAATTATCCCATATGATGAGATGCCAAATATAATACCGATCGCAACAAGCATCGATTGCCATATGTGGACGTTAGAACAGACAAAAGAAGCAAGATTTATGCCTAGCTTAGTTCAGAATAGAGTTCAAATTGGAGTGATTTTTAACGGAAATAATCCATACACAAAAGAGTTATTAAAAGGTGATATCCTAAATCCACAAATGATAAGTGATGCAGATGTGAGAGAGTTTGTTAATCCAAATTACTATGAAAAATTTATAAAAGACAGAGGAAATAAAGACGATTTCTTTACAGACCGTGAAAGTGCCATTTTATTTGGTCTTCCATCCAATTTAATAGAGGGTGTTTTAGTAGGGAGAGACTACGAAAAGAATCCTGAGATTTTAAAAGAAATCAAAAATTTAATTCATGGTGGTTATATTTGTAATTTAGATGGAAAAGTAATCTTATAAATGAAAAATATCAGTGTGATAGGGAAATGGTAAAAATGGAAAACATATTTCATGTGACGGACTTAACGAAAGAAAGCCCAATGGAGCAATTAATTGCAGAGGCACATAGTCAGGTAAAGAGTAGAAAAGTATTCCAAGTTTATGAAAAAGATGGACAAAAGATGATTTTTAAACCGTTATCGAAAAGCAAACCATTGACGACTCCATTTTTTGCATATAGTGAAGTGTTTTGGTCTTATATCATCCATACTTATTTTGACTCTTCTGCACCAAGATATTATTTAGCAACCAATCAAAAGGTGTTATTAGATGATCCTTCCTGGTACTCTTGTGGCGTTTTAGTGGAATCTTTAACACTACGTGATGAGGAATTAATCAATCTATTTGACTATCAGATGGCTCATCCTGACAAGCAACTAGGAGTTACAGATTATATCAATTACTGCATGGAACAATACGATTATACAAAAATTTTAGAAAGTGATTTTATCAAAGACCATCGTGAGTATGGAAGTCAAATTGCATATCAAATCTTATTATCTATACTACGAGAAGATCAAAATTTTCATTATGAAAATATCAACTTTTTAAAGAAAGGAGACAATCTATCTATTGCTCCACCAATTGATTTTGAATTTTCTACACCATTCCTGTATCCTGAAAACGAAATACTGAGTGACTATTATCATTACTGCTATTGCAAACAACTTGGATTTCCAACAGAAAGAAGCAGTAAGGAAGAAACAGAAAGAGGTAATATGAGTGAAGTTGTAGAGTTTCTTTATCATCGATTTTCTTTTAAACCACCTGCGCTTCAAACGAGAAATATTTGTATGATTGTTAGAGAATATCCAGAAGTAGTAGAAAAATTCTTAGAAAATTTAGGTAGAATGAATCAAAGTTTATTAGATATTCGTTTGTCGGATGCAGATGGATTTATTCAACCTTTCAGTAGCAATGCCTGGGCAGAAACAAAACCAATCCAAATAGTTGACTTGCGAAAAGAAGAACTAAGAGATGAAGATATTGATTCTGGTGATGACTCTTTTTCACCGCGATATATAGTAGACTTACCGAGTACATTTGCTAAAATAGAGGAAAAGGTAGCAACTTTTAGTAAGCAGTACCAGACGATATTGCAAGGCTATTTAGAAAAATACCGTGATGGTATTCAAGACTTGGAGAGTATTTCGCCAGAAGAATTTTTTACTAAGGCGAAAGTATTTGAAAAAACTTTAAACAAAAAACAAATTTAAGACTATTTTTTTGCATGAACGATTTTGTAAATTTGTTTTGCTTGCTCTATAAAAATTAAGATTCCAGCAAGAATGAAGAAAATTAAAATAATGATTGGCGGATAATTGCTTGGCGAATAATTTTGAAATGCGCGAATGATAGAAATACTGCCAGTTAAATAATAGATAAGTCCGAATCCCATAAAAAAGAAGAAAAGACCGACCACAATGTTCAATAGATTTTTTGAAATCTTTGGGAATTTTCGATAATTGGAAACAAAAGCAAAACCGATAGCAAATGAAACAGTTAAGAAAATAAAAGAAACAAGTAGCAATAAAAAGTTTGAATTGTTTCCTTTTAAAACAGCACGATTTGGATGTGCTGGATCGAATAAAATGATTCGTGTACTTCCAATTTGCGGTACAAGATCAGTATTCCATTCCGCTTCTAGTAGATAAATTTTACCATCCACAGAATAAGAATAAAGCAAATTTGGCATAGATGTATTCTCATTGTATTGAGTTAACGTGCCAGTTGTTTCTTGAAAACCTTGCATTTGTTCAATATCATCTAAAACATCCGAAAGACCGTTTGCGAATAATAGAAGTCCAATTCCAAAAGTTACTCCAATTAATAGAAAAGTGCAAATGTTTGCAAGATTGAAATAAGATTGAATCCGAATTTTTTTAGAATATTTGGGTTGTCCAAATTTTTTCTTAATAATGAGAAAAACAATAATAAAAAAGGGAATTGCAAATAATGATAAAAAGAAATTGTTATTTGAAATCGATACTGCGAACCAGACAATTAAAAATCCAACAACATACACCAACAAACTGATTGTAAATAGATTTTCAAAAAATCGAGCAATTTTTTCTTTTTCCAAAAATAAAGAAATTGTTTTTCCTAAAACAGAAATTCCACATATTAAGAAAGGTAAGAAAATAATGCACTCTATAACACTAGAAAAATGAAAAAACGTCCAGAATAAAATAAGATTAATAAAAATGCTAGGAATTAATTGAATAATAAACATCCATTTTAGTTTCATAAATTCACATCCTTATCTTATATTAGTATATCATATTTCGATACCTATCTCTTTTCAAAATAATTTTTATAGGGTATAATGAACTTGATAGGATAGTGAAGAGTTATGATGAGAATTTATAAAACAGATGTTGAAACAGGTAAATTGAATTCATTAGAGAAATTAGAAGAAAATGCCTGGATTCACATGATTAACCCGAGCGAAGAGGAAATCAAAGAAATTACTTCTAAGACAGGAATCGATAAAAGTTTATTTGTAAAATTGTTAGACGAAGAAGAATTGTCACGAATCGAAGTAGAAGGAGATGACACGTTAATCGTCGTTGATATTCCTGCTTTGGTCGATTCTTCACATAAGAATAAATATCGTACCTTACCACTTGGCATCATTCATACGACCAATTATATTGTAACCGTCATGTTAAAAGAAAATAAACTGTTCGATGATTTTGAAACAGGACATGTAAAAGATTTTTGTACAGAGAAGAAAACAAGATTCACAATACAACTGTTTTTACGGATTTCGCAAGGATATTTGCGAGCACTAAACGAAATGAACAAAGATATTCAACGGGAAGAAAGAATTCTAGCTCAAGCAACGAAAAATCAAGAATTACTTGAAATGTTGAACATCGAGAAAAGTTTGGTCTATTTCATGGGTGCGTTAAAGTATAATAAGAACACATTGGACAAGTTGGCCAAAGGTACGATTCTTCCATTTTATGAAGAGGATTTAGAACTGTTAGAAGATGCCATGATCGAATGTAACCAAGCAATCGAAATGGCAAATATTTATAAAGAAATCATGGCAAGTACGACCGAGACATATGCTAGTGTCATCTCAAATAATTTAAATGGACTGATGAAATTTCTATCTGGAATTACGATTGTATTTTCGATTCCAACGATGATTGCATCTTTTATGGGCATGAACGTTCCGTTGGGAATTTTTTCAACGAATCCATTTGCATTTTGGATTTTAATTGTTATCTCTATTACCGTGGCATTATTAATTGCATATTGGTTAAAAAAGAAGAATATGTTATAATTTACAAATTTTAAAAAAGTCGTTATAATAAGAATAACGATTTGCTCATATGGCGGAATTGGTAGACGCGCTGGATTCAGGGTCTAGTGAAGAAATTCGTAAGAGTTCGACTCTCTTTATGAGCACCACAAAAAAATTAGTCGAACAAATCGACTTTCAATAAACATTCAGTCTGAGATAGGACTGATTTTTTGTATAAAAAACGATAGGAAGTGATATGTTTGGAAAAATCAACGGATAAATATTTAATAAACAGGTTAGAAGATGGAAATCATTTAAATATTGTACTATTATCACATAATGCATACTGGCCTGAAATTCAAAAATTAGATCATCATTTTGAAAATTGCAATGTTACAGTTTTTGGAAGTTCTACTTCTTACATAAGAATAGCAGATAATCAAAAACGTGAGAAAATTGAAAATAGTGATTTAATTATTTTTTATAGTTCGGGATTTTATAATGAAAAGGGACTTACCGAATTAAAAGATATCGCATTTAGAATATCAAACAATAAAAATAAAAGAGTTAGTATCGGTTATTTATATTGTATTCCAGTTGAACAAAGATTAGATGAGAACATATCGGGAAAAATTAAAATTGTTAGTTTTAAAAATGGCGAAGAAGTGACGGAAGAAGCATATCCAACTCCATATTTTTCAGCCTATGATTTAGCGGAACTTACCTTAGCCATAGCTGATAGTTATGATAGTGTGAAACAACGGAAATTAGAAAAGAAGTTGTAGATACTGAGCCTATTCACATCATAAGAACTTGAGGTATCCCGGACAATTTGTAAGCAGAACTTGTTAAAAGTTCCGTGTCATGATATTATGAATATGCCAAGGAAGCTTACATGAAATAAAAAAGAGAACATTCAGTTTTGTCTAGTTGAATGTCTCCCCAATTCGTTTGCAGACATTTAATTCATTAACCATGAATTAAGTGTCATTTTTTTACTATTATCATAATGATAAGGAATAATAACAATGAATTTAAGAACTTTTATAATAAAAGTCTTAGTTTTCATCTTTACCAAACATCCCTAAAGATTAGAGATAGACACGAAACAATTAATATTCTCAACAAAAAAATGATTGAAAACAATCGAATAACTATATTTTGATCAAAAAATGATAACAAAATGTTCGTTATTGTATATATTATTCACCTTTACTTTGTAACTGCTGTAATTTTTTTGTTAATCGCTTTACTTGAGCCTGTTTATTTTTTTCTCGTCGCGTATCAATTAACTCTTGTGGTTCATGTTCAACTCTTTCTACAAATCCGCATCTACTACAAGTTCTTTCCCAAACTATTGTTTCTGTTCTGTAATTCGGAATAAATTGATGATCAATATAAGTATCCTCATACTGTACATCAACCCCTTTTTTCCACTTAGAAAATTGATGTCCTTCGCTAGCACAAATTTTTTCGGCTTCTTCCTGGGCAACGACTTCTTGATACTCTTTTACCTTGGCTTTCAAAATATCTAAAATTGCTCTTTGATATTTTAAGGGCAATTGATTAAAATCACTAAAAGATTTAGTGATAGAGTCGTCGCCATCTTGAATATTTGGATAATTTTGAACACTAAGATGAAAAGCATCTTCATTATATTTCATACAAACCTCCTAAAATCAATTTTAGTATATCATATAAAATAAAAATATTATTATTATTTTATTAACAACAATCTTTTAAAGATTGATTTTTTTGTAAAATATAATTAGGCTTAATTTGCTTTAATGAATTGAAATAAGATTTTCTTAGAAGCGTATTAATATTGACTCAAACTTTTTCCTTTTCCATGGTATAATGATAGTAAAGATAGATGCTAAAAAGAGAAAGGAAAAATATATGATTGCACTTACCCAAGAAAATTTGTCTTCATTTATCGAATATTATAATGGACTACATGATTCTCATATTACCAAGATAATTTATGATATTCAAAATTCTAAAATAACGCTATTTCTTGATGTTTATTGGTCAGGCACTCCTAAAAGAAGCGAGGCTGGTATACTTCAGACCAATCCAGTTAAAATGAAAATGAACTTGAATGATGTAGTACAATGTAACGTGCAAGAAATGTTTTCGGGTTATATTTGTGATGCTCCCATTCAATTTGTTACAAGACAAAAAGATAAATACCTTTATTTTGCAGATGATAATGAAAATCAATCGATTGAGATTGTATGTAAAGATATAGAATATGAAGAAGTGAAAACTTTTTAAGACGATTACTTTTATAAAACGATTGTATTTTTCTACTTTAGTAATGTTTAAATGTACTGAGATATTTTGAAATAAGATGAAATATTGACAATATTGGTGGTGAATGCTATGAATTTAGAAATTGATGAAAAAATTGACAAAGGTCTGTATTATAAAAAAATATCAAACGATAAAGTAATCAACATTACAGGCGAAGGTGGAAGTGGAAAATCAACTTTGGCAAATGAATATCGCACAAGTGATGATTATGCAGTTGTTGATTATGATTTGGTATTGTTAGACCCACCACAAGGGACTGTAGAATATGAATTAAAACAGATGTTACTTAGTAAGTATGGTAAAGATTTATTTGCAAGTATTACAGAAGTTGGGATGGACAAAGTCAAAGAGAATTTTACAACGATATATCTTGAAACACTTCATTATCTCTCATCTAAAAACAAAACAATTGTTTTGGATGGTACACAATTAAGGTTTATTGATGATGTAAAGAAGATAAAAGGCGAATTGGTAGTGTTGCGCCCATCTTTGCAGACATGTGTTGCTCGCTCTGTCGACAGGTTTTGTCAAAAACATCCAGATGCTACACCTGAAGAGATTCAGAAATATACGCAAAACCGTTCTTTGATTCTTCATAAGTTAAATCCTATGATGAATGAATTATTAACACAAGTAGATGCACTTTCAGATGTAAGAGATACCGAATCTTTTTCAGACATAAGTACCTTAGAGCAGTTTCTTCAAGAAAATGCTAAAAAATATTTAGAAATAATTAAAATGGAATATGGAAAATTTATGTCTCCAGAACAAAATCAGTTTTTGCAGAATCTATTGACAACAGACTGTGTAAAAGTAGACTTAAATGGAAAAGAATATATTCGAAATCAAGAAAACAGTATCAATAATTCTACTACCATGACACCATTCCAAAAATTGCAAGCATTAAGAGAAATAACTGTTCCTTTAGCACATGGTGGCAGAGTATTTCAAGATGACAAAATGCATTTCTATCCTTCTATGTTGTTAACGAAAAACCCCAATATGACGATGGAACAATTAAAGCAGAAGTGTGATGAAGTGCTAATGCACGAGTTACTTCATTTTTTCATTCGACCGGAAGGTATTGATGTCGAAAAATATTCTGACTTAAAAGGAATCGACACGTTTACGACAGAAGGACTCGTCGATATGTGTACAAGAGATATTCAATTAAAATATCATCTTCATCCAAATTATAATTCTGAGTATGGATCCAATGTTATTTTTATAAGAGAAGCATTAGCAAATATTCCAGATGAATCAGAAAGAATGAAACTTATTTTTAACGGTTCCGTTGACCAAATCTATCAACAGACAACAACGGAAACATATGATACTTTTGAAAATTTTAAGCAAGCAAGAGACAAAAAGACAACTTACGATGCATTTATTACAAATATTTCAAAAATTTGGTATCCAGAACATGTACCAGATAGTCAGAGATTTTTATATAATTTTTCTGCAAATTACAAGAGCAAAGATGAGGCATTAGAAGCAATCATGAACTTAGGACAGCAACTTTTTCCGAAAAAAGCAGAAATGAGCGAAAAAGAATATGCTACTTATCATAATATAGATCGCGTCAAGACGGCTTTAGATAAAATTATCGCTAACGATGATTGCAGAAGTCCAATTGAGGCAAATAATTTTATACAACAATATACGAATCAAAGTGATTACGATATAATTTCGATACATCAGCAATTAGAAAAACAGTTAAAAGAAAAATTTGAAGATTATAGAGGAAGAGAAAGTGAATTTCAACGTGATTGTCTATATGAATATGCTGCTTATATCATTCCGATGATAAAACAAGATTATGCTCCTTTTTTAACACCAGATGCAAATAGACGCTTAGATGATTTAGTAACAGAAAAGAAGATAATAGTCCAAGAAACTGATAAAGGATGTGCTCATCAAGACGGAAGAATTGAGATTGAGCGTGAAGATCCTTTAAAGCCGACATTTATTAAAGAAGTTCGTTATTCTATGGATGTTCTTTTACATGAAATTTTTCATCAGACACATAGATTTAGAGTAGGAGAAGATTTATATTACAGAAAAAATGGGAAAGAGGTAAAAGGTATCAATTATGGGGGATATCTATTTGAAGAAGGATTGACAGATAAATGTACGATAGATTTTGCCAAAAAACATCAATTGTCTTGTTACCCATTTTATGAATATCATCTCTATGCACAACTGGTAGATTGCGTTGAAAAGGTTTCAGGTTGTTCAAATGGAGAATTATTTAATAAGGATTATAGAAACGTATTTAATAAAATAGATGCAACAGGAAATTTGTTAGAACAATATCGTTTTGCGGAATTATCAAGATTTGCCTCTCAATATGTAAAACATGATGATAAGGACAAAATAGAAATTGATTTTCACGGAAAAACACATGAAGTTCAACCTTATCCTAGGGCGCAGGAATTACTGAAAAGCAGTTTTGATCAACGAAGTAAAGATGAAATACAAGTGGCACTCCAAATCAGAAAAAAAAATCAACTGATTGCAAAACAAAAAGAACAATCTAATCAGTTAGAATCTTCTAAAACAATGGTAAAAGGTTCATCCCCGTTAAATGGATATGCTGATTCGATTATTTTGATGATTATGGTAATTTTGGTTGCTTCAATAATAGGAATGATAATGTATTTGATGATAGGGTAGATAAAATGAATGATAGTAACAAAGTGAAAGATACAATAATAGAAACTTCGATGGAAGTACAAAAATATAATGAGAAGTATAACAATGTATTATATGATTTTCTTATGAAAGCCAGCGAACTTGTCGAGTTATCTAAAGATTTATATCAAATAGAAGAAACGATTATATTGAATCAAATATCACTAAAAGATTATGTCTTAAACTCGGAAATCTGTAACTATTTAAAAAGAAATCATATTGAAAACTATTCAATTGAAGAACTAAGAAAACGGATGAGAGAATACAAACATCATAATTTAGCCGATTTAAGTACATATGAATTAGCCTTAAGTCTATACGAGATGTTAGAAGAATTAAAAACAATAGCGGATTCTAAAATAGAGTATGAAGTGAATCAATTAAGCAATTGGTTGCAAGGTGTAAATGGAATCAAAAATATTACAAATGATACTTGGCGTAATTTGTATAACAATTTAATGCAACAAATAAAAGAGGATATTTTAAATCGTGTTTTGAATGACAAGGAAGCTGGCCTCGTAGTGCAGATGTTAGATGACATATTTAACTATTATTTATATGGTTATCCAAAGATTCCTATTGAACTAGTAAAGAATAATTAGAAATTTCAAACAAAAAAGATGTTTTTGAAATAGATAATCTGACTATAAAATGGTTTTGTAAATTGATTTTCAGAGAAAAGGATCGATATTACTTTAGAATCATTTTGTGCCTGATATTTTCCAAAAACAAATCTTTTTTTTTACCTCGTTTTATGATATGATTAACTTAAAGAATAGAGGGATAAGATGAAAGAAGAAGCAATGAAAGAATTAGAACCGAAAAAAAATGGCGGTGCTGGATTAGACCCGAAAGTCTTACTAGCGTTACTTGCCATTCTATTTTTGTTAATCATGATTGGACTACCGCCGATTTTAAGAATTATGGATTCATCGGAGGAGGAAGCACCTGTTGTTACACCTACACCAACACCTACAAATGAACCATCTTTGCCAATTGAAACGGATGCTCCTACGAATGTCACCGGAAGTGGTATGTTGACATGTACGTTCTACACCGAACAAAATAGTATCTCTACAACCGATGAAATCGATTTTTATTACAACCGTGCTAGAGTTTATGCCGTAGAGCAAAACACAAATTACCGTATTATCAATAATGGAAACGCAAGTCTATTAGATAGTATCCGTTCAGATTGTGATACGAAGTATGCTTCTTATAGTGATTTTGAAGGAGTTGACATCATCTGTGATGGTAGTGAGATGAATGCACTTCACGTTAACTTAGTTGTTTCTTTTGATGATTTCTTTGAAGAAGATTTAGCCGCTCATGATCCACCAATCGTGTTAGAGTTTTCTTCCGGTGCAGATATTAACGATGTCATTATCGACTATACGGGCAAAGGTTATACTTGTGTTTTAGGATAGTTTGAAGTTTGCATCACACCTCGTACGGTATGATACGAATAGGTAAGTAAGATGACACCGGCACATAAATCTGGGAAAAATAGAAACGAGTCGATTCGCCGAATGACTTCTAAATATTCAATCTCACTTAACATGACGAAGTTCGGAAGGGGATAGAAAGAACTCAAAGTCATCCCAAGTGTAAAAAATACAAATAACGTTGTAATCAAGTGAAGAAGAGATGCACTCACATATGCCGTGATGTTGCGCTCTTCTTTTTTTAATAGCAACATAGGAAGGGTACTCATCAAAAAGTAAAGAATACTTCCGAAAAGAATGGAATCCGTTTGAAATCCACTTAAGAACTCAATATGAATATTAGGAATCAATCCAATCCAAGTGATAACGGTCAAAATAAGAGTTACCAAAAATAAAGAACCTGCAAAGTATCCGATTTGTTCATGACGGGATTTACTAAAATAAAAAGTAGCAACTAAGATGATAGCAAGTAAGATAACCATGGAAGTATCCTTACTTATCGATAGATGCAAGGTAAATGCAAATAAAATGGTTCCGACAAGAGCCAAGAGAAATCCCAATATCTGTTGCATCATTTGTGGTAACGTTGGCAGCGTTTTTAAAAATAAAATGCCAAAGCTAGTGCCGATGACAATATCTACAATTGCCATACTAGAATCTAGTTGAATGAGCAAAGAAAGACCTAGGAGAGAAAAAAGAGATCTGCTAAGAAAAAAAGATAAACTAAAATTCGCGAGTTTGTAATTCATCTAACAACACTCCTTCTATCGTTGGAATATATAAATATTGATCGTCAAAATAGGAAACTAAAATATTTTTCATTGTATAATGCATGTTTTTTAACTTTTTTACGATGGCAACTGAAGTATCTTGATTGTATAAAAGTTCTGCGATATCGGCATCTTTCACCAATCCAACATAAAAGTTTAAACGAACGAATCGGTTCATAACTGGCTCTACTAACTGGGAAAAATTCTGAGTCATTTCATCGTCTAGTAACAACAGTTCCAATTGATTGAAACTGACGTGCTGGTAATGTTCGCTCAAGAAAGAATTTAACATCTCTCCGACATCATGCCCTTCTAAAACGATACTTTGAATCTGGTAGGTAGAAGTATCGAGTCCTTTTTCAGGAACAATTGTATTGAGTATCATTTCCACATGACCGTCATTTTCACTGATTCCAATCGTCTTCACAAACGTAACGTCGTTAATGTCGGCACGATTCAAAGAAAAAAACGCAAAGATTAAGATAATCAGAAATAAAATTCTTTTCATGAACTTCGCCTCCTGTTTTTCTTAGCAAGTAAAGAGTTGCGATATCGGAATCGACTTGTGACGTCATCTTTACCAAACGGTACGATTGGATAAAAGTAGGGAAGCGAGAAGACAGTCGTCACAGAAATTTGATACATCAGTAAAACGAATCCCATGAAGACGCCAAATAGACCGAACAATGCTCCTAAAAGAAGTAAAATCATCCGATAAGTACGAATCAAATAGTTGAAATCCGTGCTAGGGAATATGAGTCCAGCGATAATGGAAATTGCGATGACGATGATCATGATTGGAGAAATGATGCCAGCCGAAACCGCTGCACTTCCTAAAATGATTCCGCCTAAAATCGATATGGAATTTCCGAGCGACGAGCGAATATCGCTTTCTCTTAATATTTCAAAAGATAGAATCAATAGCAGTGCTTCGATAAAAGCAGGAAACGGTACATTGACTCGTTGGGCATAAAAAATAATTAAGAGTGGCAAGTTTAAACTGTCGTAGTTGTGCGTTGTTACGGCAACAAAAATACCGGGTAAAAAGATGGCTAAGAAAAAGGCAATGCCGCGAATGATGCGATTGAATAGAGTGAATGCGAAATGTTGGTAATAATCGTCAGACGTTTTGAAGAAATCCGGGAAAAACATAGGCATTAGAAGCACGTACGGACTACCATTTAATAACACGACAATTTTTCCTTCACTTAAGGCTTCGACAACTTTATCAGGACGTTCGGTCGCATACATCGTAGGCATTCCACTCTCACGGAGTAGAACTTTTAGTTGATTGTTATCGCTCACAAAATCGATATTGATGGCATTCAGTTTTTGAACGAGTCTTTGAACGAGTTTTGAATTAGCAATCGATTCCATATAACAATAACTGAGTTTTGTCTTACTATTTCGACCAATCAAAGAAGACTTAACTCGTAAATCAGGAACAGGTAATCGTTTTCTAATGAGACCGATGTTTTTTACGATATTTTCAGTAAATGCATCCTTTGGCCCTTCTAGAACCTTTTCGTTTTGGGAAGGTTGTACACCGCTATCTAACATGGCCCGTGTCTCGATGGCAATGATAAAATTAGTACCAAAAATAATGACGAATCCATTGAGTAAATAGAAAGGCACATCTTTTAATTCGATTTCTTTCACGTTGAGACCAGGTACTACTTGCATAAAAAATGTTTTTTCATCTGGAATTGGCACGTGTAAAAAAGAGGCTTTCGCTGTCGCATCTAAAAGATAGCGATTGACTAAGTCACTACTGACGACTGTTTCACAATACAAAAGAGTGACGCAACTTTCGTATAACGCCACTTCTTTGGTAATGATATCATCCGAATTTCCAAGTTGTTTTAAGATGTCTGGAATTTTCTCTTTCATAGACTTCACCATTATTAGAGTGCACAAAAAAACTTTAATTATGTGAAACTTTAAGATATAATGATAATAGAAAGAATGATGCATATGAAAAAAAGTATTGAGGAAGTAAAGTGTAGTAAATTAGATCATTTTGGGAGAGGAATTGCCAAAGTAAATAACAAAGTGATGTTTGTTCATGGACTATTGCCAAAAGAATCGGCAGATGTAACGGTCATCCGTGAAAACAGTAAGTATATAGAGGCAGAAGTGTCTGAATTTGCATCGAGGTCTCTATCACGGCAAGATCCACCATGTCCTTATTATGGCATTTGTGGTGGTTGTCAGTTAATGCACATGACGGAGTCTTTGCAAAAAGAATTCAAAGAGTCTAAAGTGAAGGACCTATTAGCAAAATTTGCAAATTATCACGGTCCGATTGAGGAAATGTTAACGGGACCATCTTACGAGTATCGCAATAAAATTACATTTCATGTCAAAAATAAAAAGATGGGACTTTATGAAGCACTTAGTAACGATATTGTAGAAATCGATTCTTGTCTTTTATTGAATCCTGTTCTAAATCAAGTGATTCCAATTCTAAAAGAGTACTTCCATACTCATGAAACGAATATTACAAAAGTAGTGTTACGCCATACCAATCAAGGTATTTTATTAGGAACGGATCATAAAGAAGAGTTATCCACTCTTTCTTTACCGGAAGGAGTGAAACTATGCGACTTAGAAGAAAAGACAAATCATACCATCACGATTGGCACATTTCAGTTTCACGCATCGATTGCATCTTTTTTCCAAGTAAATGAAAAAATGATTCCAACGTTGTATCAGCAAGTGATCGATACTTGCAAAAAAGAAAAACCAGACAAAGTACTCGATTTGTATTGTGGAACTGGTACCATTGGAATTATGGTAAGTCCGTATGCCAAAGAAGTATTGGGAATCGAACTTTGTAAAGAAGCGGTAGAAGATGCTAGAAGGAATGCCCAGTTAAATCGCATCGACAATATTTCTTTTATAGAAGGAAAAGTAGAAGAAAACTTAGAAAACCTAAAGGATGCGAATTTGGTTATCCTAGATCCGCCGCGAGCAGGTATCATGCGTCAAGGAATCGATGATTTACTAAAAATTGGTGCTAAGACACTCGTTTATGTATCGTGTGACCCGGCGACACTAGCGAGAGATATTTCTCTTTTGAGCAGCAAGTATGAAATAGAAAAGGTGACACCAGTCGATATGTTTCCAAATACGTATCACGTTGAATGTGTGTGCTTGTTAAAACTGCGTTAAACTATTATAAAATAAAGGAAATCAACTATACATAGGAATTAAAAAAGTCAAAAAACAGTCGGAAATAGCAAAGTTTTATAAAAAACACATCAAAAATATGATAGGTTGTTTTAGTAGTATATGTTTCCACATACAAGGTCTAGTGGTATTGGTTGATAAATCAATCATATAATTTAAAATATAACTTTATTTAACAAATAATAGAGGTATCGTTATGAAAAAGAAAAAAATAATTAATTTAACAAGATATTTTTAAAATAGATAGTTGGTGAGGCATAGTGAGTTATAAGTTAGTAGAATTAAATGAGAATATGTTCAAAGAAATTTATGAAATGTATCAAGATATTCCTAATGGAGAAAATGGTCAAACAAATGATGCGTATGGATTATCGGAAGATGAATTCAAAGAATATGTAGTAAAACAAATTGAAAGAAAAAATAATGAGTTAACATATGATGATACTCCAACAATCACATATATAATGTTTGTAAATGAAAGACCTGTTGGATTTATTTGCTTAAGAACTAAAATAGATGATAATTGGAAAAAATGGTCTGGGAATTTTTATTATCAAGTTCGAGTATCTGATAGAAGAAAAGGGTATGCTACAAAAATGCTTTCATTAGGTCTTAAAGAACTTCAAAAATTAGGATTTAGTGAAGTTTATGGTCAATCTTCAAAAGGAAATATAGGTTCATCTAAAGTAATAGAAAATAATGGAGGCATATTTATTAACGAAGTTAATGGAACTAGATACTATAAAATTATATTGAATAATGTTTAGTTAAAAACTCCATCTGTTTATGTGTTAAATTATAAACAGAAATGAATGAACGATTCAAAACAAATTTTAGATAGAATTGATAGGAATGTTTTTGATGCAGTACTAGATTATATTATAATTGGAGGTTTTGATGAAAC
>OLZA01000189.1_pt1 | contig 48903 bp, 71 predicted proteins | sample 1673431 | NCBI WGS metagenome assembly OLZA01 (sample SAMEA103958111, study PRJEB25191) | human gut metagenome | biome: human-associated habitat [ENVO:00009003]; feature: intestine environment [ENVO:2100002]; material: feces | place: Germany | collected 2013/2015 | reverse complement strand
CGCGGCGGAGGACGCCGCCAGAGAGCAAGAGGCAATCCGGGCCGATACCGAGCGGGCCAAGAAGTTCCGCACCCGCCTGGAGGCGGCGGGCATTTCGTATATGGAACTGCTGGAACTGGAGGCCCTGCGGGCCAACCTGGGGGGCCTGGCCCACAATATCCTGATCGGATATGAGCGCGGGGAGGGCTGGCCGAATGTTTGAGGATAGCAAAACCCCGGCGGTGGCGTGGGGAAACACCACGACGCTGCCCGAAATTACCGTGGACCCGGAGAAAGTGGCCGCTGCTGCTGAAACCCTGCGGAAAGCCTGGGCCGGTATCATGGCCAGTTTTGAAGTGGCGGCGGAGGCGTTCGGGAAGTGGATCCAATCCGTCGCGGCGGAGGTGGAGGCCCAGCACGAAATGGAAACGGCCCTGCGGTGGGCGCGGTGCGACAACCGCCCGCTGTATAACCGATACACCCACACCAAGAAAAAGAGAACCCGCAAAAAGTACGCAAAGCGGATCCTGGAATGGTACAGGACGGAGGTGGCCCCATGTTGAGGCTAAAAGCAAACAAAACCAGCCTTTACAAGCTGGTGGCAGAGTTCACGCCCCTGCCGGGTATTCGCCGGGTGGATTTCGTAAAGGCGCCGGGGACCCCGGACTATTGGCTGGAGTGGGCCACGGGCGACGGCTACGCCAAGGCGTTCCTGTCCACCATCATGGGCCGCCCGCTGCTTTCCATTACGATCCGGGACGTGGACGGCAGCCAGCTTTCCTATAAGGTCCACAACATTTCGGTTGACGGCCTGCGGGACCGTGGCATGGTGGAGGAGTTCACCACCGCCATGGAGAGGAGGCGGGCCAGTGGCAAAGCATAACGACGTTATGCCGCGAAATTGCTATGACGCAGAATTTTGGGGCGCGGCGGATTGTACGAACACCACCTGCCCATACCACGCCGAGGACGGCCCAATGAAATGCGAAGCGGCGGCGGGCTGCCCTGGACGCGAAAGTGAGGCGACCACATGAATGTATTAAGCCTGTTTGACGGTATAAGCACCGGGCGCCTGGCCCTGCAAATGGCGGGCATTGAGGTGGATACATATTTGGCCAGCGAAGTAGAACCGGCGCCCATGGCTATTTCTGCAGAAAATTGGCCGGAGATCATCCAACTGGGCGACGTACGAAACATAAAAGCCAAAAATCTGCCCCGAATAGATTTAGTGATAGGTGGCAGCCCTTGCCAGGGATTTTCAAGAGCGGGCCACCATCTGAACTTTGACGACCCGCGCAGCGCACTATTATTTGAATTTGCCAGGATAGTGTCGGAAGTGCGGGCCAGAAATCCGGGTGCCATGTTTATGCTGGAAAACGTAGCCATGAACAAAGACTGGGAGGCCGCGATAACCGAAACCATGGGCGTCCAGCCCATTCACATCAATAGCAAACTGGTATCCGCCCAAAACCGACCACGGACATATTGGACAAACATTCCTGGGGTCAAACCGCCTGCAGACCGAGGTATAAAGCTGGCCGACATAATCGAACGCGATATTGACACGACTGGATTTGTTGAACGCGGCGGGTTACTGTTCGACCCGCACCTGACCCAGGCAGCCATGGAACTGGTGACCGTAGTAGACGGTAAGATCCACGTCAAACAGGCCACAAAAACCGGCTACATCGTCGCAGAGGACGGAGACGGGATAAACCTTGCTTTCCCGACCTCCAGAACACGGAGGGGCCGCGTGGTCAAAGGTAAAAGCAACACCCTGGACTGTTCTTGCGAGGGGTGTGTATGTTACGACGGTGTGATCCGAAAGTTTACCGTGACAGAACTGGAACGCTTGCAAACCCTCCCGGACGGCTATACCAACGGAGGAGGGGCGTTAAAATCTGACCGCATAAAGGCTATTGGGAACGGGTGGACGGCGGAAGTTATCGCCGGAATATTTGGATATTTGAAATAGGAGGAAACCGTGAGCAGAAGAAAAGAACGGCCCGACCACCTGGAGATCGGCATGGACGTGGTACGGACGCCGGAAACCATTTACGACACCGACGACGGAGGCAAAGGCCAACGCCGCCCCATGCGTGGGTATGTCTGTTATATCCACCCCAGGGGGCTTTTTCACACCGTCGCCTTTAAGGCGCGCGGCGGGATCATCAAAGAGAGTTTTCAAGGCGTGGAGGTATGAGCATGAACGGAACAAGAGATCCCAAGGCTGATTTTTTGAGTATTTACGAACTTATCCGCCGACCCGGCGCGGACAAGCTGCTGGCCTGGCTGAAAAGCACGGACTTTTTCACGGCCCCGGCAGGGGCCAAGCACCACGGTGCCCACGCTGGCGGCCTGGTGGTCCATAGTCTGAATGTTTACCGGCGTCTGCGGGAACTGACGATCAGGGACAAGACCGACCCGAACGAGCCGGGAGCCTACCACATGGAACACTCCGAGGAGGAAACCGTGGCGATCCTGGCCCTGCTGCATGACGTGTGCAAGGTAGGCGTGTACCACACCGAAACCAAGCGCCGGCGGAACCCTGACACCGGGACCTGGGAGGACTACCAGGCGTACACATTCCGGGATCCGTTCCCCCTGGGCCATGGCGAGAAAAGCCTGTATTTGATCACCAAGTACATGGCCCTGACCGAGGAGGAGGCCCTGGCCATCCGCTGGCACATGGGAGCCTTTGACGACGCGGTGAAAGGCGGCAGCCGGGCGTTGGACGCCGCCATGGACGTGTCCCCGTGGGTGTGGCGCCTCCATGAGGCTGATATGTGCGCCGCCCGCATTGACGAAAGAAAGGCGGCGGGCGTATGAAAATGGACCTTTGCAAGCCCTGTTCCCTGGGCCTGGTGGCTGACGGCAAGAACGTCAAGCAGGTGGCGGGCCGGTGCGAGAAAATCACCTGCGCCCAGTGTGGCCGCCGCCGGTACGGATCCGCTTATGAAGTGACCGACAAAAAGAGGGAGGAAACGAGAAAATGAGCCAGAGATCAGAGAAGTACGCCCGCAACATGGAGCGCCGGGTGGGTAAACTGGAGCGGACGGTGGAGCAAATCACCACCGAACAGGTGCGCCAGAGTTCGCATATCTCCGTACTGGAGGACGATCTGGCCGTGTACCGCGCCGCCGTGGCGGAGCGGGACCTGCGAGAGGCCCGCCGCAAGACCCAGGAACAGCGCCAGCAGCGCCGTGAGGCAGAGGCGACCAGACGCAAGAACGCCCGCACCCTGGCCATGCTGGCCGTGCTGGTGGCCCTGGCGGTGGTCCTCCTGGCGATGATCGGCTGCCGCGTTTCTGCTGCCGAGCGGGACAAGCAGGCCGCCGCTGCCCCCTCTGCCTCTGCCGCCCCCACCGTGACCGTGTGCGACCCGGTGGCCGTGCTGGACTTCCTGGCGGCCACCACGGTGCCGGAGGAGGGCGAGGACCCTATGGAGGCGGAGAAAATCGAGGAGGCCCTGCTGGCCCAGGGTTATTTCTCCCTGGCGGTCCCCATGCCCTTTGAATATCAGGACTATATGAGGACCTACTGCGCGGCCTACGGTTGCCCCTATCCCCTGGCCCTGGCGGTGGCAGAGGTGGAAAGCCACTTTGACATGGACGCGGTGGGCGCCGCTGGCGAGGTGGGGATCATGCAGTTAAACCCCGGCCCCGGCGGATCCTACCACGCGGAAATCCAGGCCGCCACCGACCTGGACCCCACCACCCCGTCCGGGAATATCGCCGGCGGGTGCTATAAGCTGGGCCAATACATGGCAGAGTTTCAGGACGCAGGCAAGGCGGCCATGGCCTACAACATGGGCCGCGCCGGAGCCATGGAGGCGTGGGCGGCGGGTATCACCTCCACCAACTACTCCGACGCCGTACTGGCGGCCATGGAGGGCTGGGAATGTACCGTGAACGCATGGAACGGCCAGTAAGGACCGGCATGGAATACCGCGCCCGACGTTCGCCGGCGGAGCGGACAAGGCTTGAACGCTGGCAAACTCCGGGACTGGCCAAGGTGGTCCACCCCACGCGGGGCACCGTCGTGGTGCCGCACCGCTCCAACCTGGCCGCGCTGATGAACGCGGCGGAGGTGTGGGGGTGCAGCTGGATGGAGATCCGGGACGCCAAGGTGTGGGCGGCGGATCCGGGTGCGGTGCCTGTCCCTATGCCACACATTATATAAAAGGAGGAACGGCAAATGTTGATCAATGAGGCCGGGCTGGTCCGGGCCATCAAAAGAGCGTACAAACACGGCGGTTATGTGGTGGCCAACCTGGGGGACGCCGTGGCCATCTATACGGAAAACTGGTACATACAGGCCAACCGCGCCCTGTTCTCCCGCAAGGCGCTGGCCACCATCGTGGAACACATGGGCATGATCCCGGAGAAGAACGTGCCCACCTCCATCCTGAAAGACGAAGATCCCCAGCTGGTATTAAAGGAAGTTGCCGCCGACGATATGAGCCACTGGCGCGGCGGAGAGCGCGGCGAGGAGGTCACCCTGGTGCCGGTGATCATGCAGGGTTACCAGATATTCCAGCCGCCCGGCGGCGGGTCCTGCTGGGGCGTCCCCTTGTATCTGCTGGACATGATCGAGCGGGACGCGGCGGAGCATAACGGCGCCGACGTGGTAGACGAGGACCGCCTGCTGTGGGAGGCGGACGGTGAGGCCATCGTGATCGACACTGTGAGAAAAGCCCGGTCAAGCTGGGCCAAGGAGTGGGAGCGGGCCGTGTGGAACGCCCTGGAGGGCGTGGACCTCCACAAAGAGGAGGCCGGGGTGTGAATAACTTTGAAAGGTTCACGGCCTCCCCGGAGGCCCTGGGGGCTTTCCTGGCCTCCCTCCCCGTCCTACAAGGCCCGTGGGACGACGCTTTCCACCGGGCGTTCTGTGACACCTGCGACGCGGAGAACTGCGACGCTGAAAACTGCGCCCACCCGACGGAGCGGGACAACCCGACCTGGTGGCTGAAACTGGCCTATACCGGATCCGGCCCCGTCAGAACCGACAGCCCCGACCCATACAAGCGGCAGGCTGCCGATCTGCGCCTGGAGGCCCTGCACCAACGAAACAGGTTTGGCCGGCACCTGCTGGCCACGGAATTGGAGGAGGCAGCGGCCACCATTGAGGACCTGGCCGCCAGACTGGAGGCAGAAAACAATGGCTGAAATGACCGTGACCGTGACCATGGCGGCGGAGGAGTTCGTGGAGTTCCTGGAATGCAAAAAGGACCGCGCTGTGTATTCTGCCCAGCTGGTGAAAATGCGCCGCCTGCCAGAGGTCATATACAAGAAACTGGAATACGCCCTGGAGCCTGACCCCAAAAAGGCGGGGAAATTCAAAATCGCCGATCACGAACACCTGGCAGATCTGTGGGACATGGCTGGGGAGTTTTTCGACAAATAAAAGAAAACCACCTGCGCCTGGTGCTGACAACACGGCGCAGGTGGCGATATAAGCGACGGGAAACCCGCCTGGGATATACATATTATAACACTATCCCGGGCGGAACGCAACCGAAAAAGGACGGGGCCACGGCCCCGTATAGCGTCGGTAAGAGCGATTAGTAAAGTGACCAGCATAGGAAAAGGAGGCACCCATGGCCTACGTTCATAGGGTGGTAAAGGCTGGTCCGTGTGTCGAACACAAGAAAATGCAGTCCTACCGGGTACACACCAAAGGCGCAACCAGATCCCCCAATAGCGGCCACACCTCTGAACGCCAAGCGCGGATCAATGAGCGGGCAGCGGAGGAACGCCTGCGCTGGGACATAAACGCCAATTTTGGCCATAGGGATCTCCATGCCGTTCTCCATTACTACGTCAAAGACAGTACGTTTGAGGAGATCCTGGCAGACAAGGCGGCCTTTCTGCGGAACCTACGGACGATTTGCAAAAAGCGGGGGATCACATACAAGGCCGTGGTGGTCATAGAAACCAAACGCATGACCAACCCACACCTGCACGTTATCATTTCCCGCATGGACCCGGAGATCATCACCGAGGCGTGGGAGAACGTCCCCAGGGGCGGCGGTGGTATCAGCTTCAAGCCCATGGACAGGCGTGGCAACCACTACAAGCTGGCCGCCTACCTGATGAAAGAAAGCCGATCCACCATGGAGCGATACCGGGAGATCGGCAAGAGGGGCAAGCGGTACAGCAAAACGCAGAACATGGACAAGCCGGAAATCACATACACCGTCGTGTCCGCCTCCAGCTGGAGGAAAGAGCCAAAAGCCCGAAAGGGCGCAGTCCTGTATAAGTTCGACGACGGATCCACCTGCCGGAGCGGGTGGCATGAAATCAGCGGTTACCCATACCAAGAGTATTTCGAGGTTTTCAACGAATAGGAGGCAGCACAATGAAGATTTACATAGCCGGAAAGATCGCCGGCGATAAACGATACCGGGCCAAGTTCCGGGAGGCCGCCAAGACGCTGGAGGCGGCGGGCCATGTGGTCCTGAACCCGGCCACCCTACCGGACGGCCTGGAACAGGCGGACTATATGCGGATCTGCCTGGCCATGTTGGACACGGCGGACCTGGCCGTGTTTCTCCCCGACTACCAGGAGAGCAAGGGCGCCATGGTAGAGTGGGGTTACTGCCAGCGGATCGGGAAAGACTGCGCCCTGTACCTGGAATTAACAAAGAAAGGGGTTTGAAAAAATGCGCTGGGAACAGGAAAACGCCCAAAAAGTAAAAGACTTTCAGGCGAAAATGAAACAGGGGTATGAGTTCAAAAAGGCTTACGCCGCGCGGAGGGCCTGGGAGTTCTACAACCACCCGGAGGTGGCAGGAAAATGTTATGTGGCTGTCGGCGGACTGGATAGTATCACGCTGTTTATCTTCCTCCACTCCATCGGGATCAACATTCCCGCCACGTCTGTGTCCATGCTGGAAGATCGGAGTATTCAGCGGGTACATAAGGCGCTGGGCGTTCTCCCGCTAAAGCCGGTAAAAAACCCGGAGAGCGGGCGCCCTTACACAAAAATCGAAGTGATCCGGGAATATGGGTTCCCGGTACTGTCGAAAGAGGCTGCCGGGAAAATCTACACCCTGCAACATCCCACGGAGAAAAACACCACTGTGCGCCATGCAATTATAACGGGAGAAACGGGGGCATACGGAGGTTTCAGAAAAGGCACCCGCATGAAAATGGCACAAAAATGGCTGGAGAAGTTCGGGGGACCGGAAAACGAACGAGAGGGCACGAACTACCAGACGGCCCCGTTTTTGGTTTCTGATCTATGCTGCTATTACCTGAAAGAAAAACCTTGCGACGACTACGCAAAAGAAAGCGGGCGTTTCCCGTACATGGGCCTAATGGCCTCCGAGGGGGGCGCCGTCAAAAGGCCCTTATGCTGAATGGGTGCAATTATATCAGCAAAGACACGAAACGCAGCGCCCCGTTTGCTATTTTTACGCGACAGGACATTTTAACCCTGGCCCTGGAAATGGAGGCATATTATCACGAACACTGGGAGGAGTTCGGAACCTGGGAAAAAGACGCGGAAACGGGCGTGGAAACCTATGTGCCCCCAAAGGAACACCTGGACACAATCGTGCCGGCTATTTACGGAGAGATCGTGCGGGACCCGGTAACGCTTACGCCGGAAGAAATCGAGAAATATAGACAAGAACACGACGGGGAAGAGCCGGAGGGGCAACTGCGAACCACGAAAGCGCAGCGCACCGGATGTTCTATGTGCGGATTTGGTATTCACCTTGAGCGGCGCCCGCACCGCTTTGATCTGCTGCGCCACCAGAACCCGAAAGAGTGGGAAATGTGGATGAACCATATTTGCCAGGACGAAAAGGGGACGTGGTACGGCTGGGGGATGGTGCTTGACTATATCGGCGTTGGATGGAAAGACAGCCTTTTTGACAAAGAAACCCCAAAGCCGATTTGTGAGGAGTGCGTAGCCAGATTGGGAAAGGACTTTGACATGAAGCAGTCAGAGGAGGCCACGGGCGTAAAACCCCAAAAAGGAATCTGCTGGAGTTGCGGAAGAAAACGCAAGGTTATGCCGTTCTATGCCGCCGGGGAGGTATCAGAGAAATGAGAATATATGCAGACCACGCAGCCACCACACCCATGCGAGAGAGCGCAAAAACGGCTTTGATCGAGGCTATGGAGGAGTACGGGAACCCCTCCAGCGTACATTCTGCGGGGCGCATGGCGTCTGTAAAGCTGGAAATTGCCCGCAAAGAGGTAGCGGAACTGCTGAACTGCCGCCCGTCAGAAATCTATTTCACGTCCGGCGGAACGGAGGCTGACAACTGGGCGATCCATGCGGCTAAATGTGGCGACGGGCGCGTTGTGGCCTCTGCTTTTGAACACCACGCAATTTTACACACGTTGGAGGCCATGGAAAAAAGCGGCGTCCGCCATGCAGATCTGGTACTGCCGGAACAGGATGGGATCATAAGCCCGTATAAAGTACGCCAAAAAACGGACAGTTTCACAAATATGGTTACGATTATGACAGCAAATAACGAAGTTGGGACCATACAGCCGATTGCGGAGATCGCCAAAGAAATCCGCAAGGGTGGCAGGCGCCAAATAATTTTCCACACGGACGCCGTGCAGGCGGTGGGTCACATTCCGGTGGATGTGCAAAAGATGGGAGTGGATATGCTGTCTTTGTCTGGCCACAAGTTCGGCGGCCCCAGGGGCGTGGGGGCGTTATATTGCCGCCAGGGAGTGACGTTGGACCCGCTTATGTACGGAGGCGGCCAGGAGCGGAGCAGACGGCCAGGAACAGAAAACACGCCGGCCATTGTTGCCATGGCGGTGGCTATGCGCGAGGCTTGCGAAAACATGGAAAAAGCAGGGGAAAAAACAAGAAAGCTGCGGGACCGACTGATCCGGCAGATCCAAGAGATACCAGGCAGCTACATACACGGCAGCACAGAAAAGCGATTGCCGGGGAACATAAACTGTTCTTTCGCCGGTGTAGAGGGCGAGGCGGTTGTGCTTATGCTGGACATGGCGGGCGTTTGCATATCTGCGGGATCTGCCTGCACATCGGGGAGCGCGGAACCAAGCCACGTCCTTACAGCCATGGGACTGTCCAGACGGGACGCCTATGGGGCTATACGCATAAGCCTGGCAGAAACAAATACCGAGGCGGAAGTGGATTATATAGCCAAAAAACTGGCCGAAATCGTCAAGAGCCTGCGAAAATAACGAGGAGGCGCACACATGAACGGCAAAACAACCACGTTTGAGTGGCCCGTGTCCCATTTCGACCTGGACCAGATCGCGGAAAGCGGCCAGGTTTTCCGCTGGGAGCGGCGCGGCCCGCGCAACTACCTGATCCCGGCGGGGGATCAGGTGTGCGTGGCCTATATGACGGCGCCGGACAAGCTGGCAGTCAGGTGCCGGGAAAACCGTGCAGCGTTTTGGCGGTATTATTTCGGCCTGGGCGACCCGTACCCGGAGTATTGGCAGATGATCAACACCTGGGCGGAGCGGGACGGCCCGGACGCCTACCTGTCAAAAGCGGCGGCGGAGGCCAACGGCATGGTGGTCCTACATCAACCCGCATGGGAAACAATGGCCAGCTTTATGATCAGCCAAAACAACAACATTCCCAGGATCCGGGCCAGCGTGTCCGCGCTGTGCCGCCGGTTCGGAAAGAAGATTACCACCGTGGACGGTGAGGAGTATTACACATTCCCAGCGCCGGAGGCCGTGACCGACCCGGCGGAACTTGCGGGCCTGGGCCTGGGTTATCGGGACAAGTATATGGCAGCTATGGCCAGAGCCATCACCGGCGGCGGGCTGGACGTGCCCCTGGTGTCCGCCATGGACTACACCAGGGCCAAGGCAATCCTGAAAGCGATCCCCGGTATTGGCGAAAAGGTGGCCAACTGCATTTTGCTTTACGGCATGGGGCACCTGGAGGCGTTCCCGGTGGACACATGGATCCGTCGGGTGCTGGATCGGGAGTTCCCGGACGGTTTCCCCATGGAACGCTATGCAGGTTTCGGCGGCCTGGTACAGCAAATGATTTTCTACTACGAACGGAGGAGATAAACATGGGCATGATCGTCATTGGAGTGGGCACCACCCACCTGGGCAGCATGAGAACGGCGCCAAACGGCGACGTTGTGAGCGTAACGCCTGCGGTATGGAAACCGGATAGCAAGGGCGGAAGTGTGGCCATTTGGCCGCTGAACCCCGAAACAATGGAGCAGGACGGCCCAGCGGAGGTTTTCGGGGATTGGCAGGCCGCCGAATACCTGGCCAGAGTGTTGGAAATGATCCACCCCAGCCGCCAGATCAACGTCCCGAACCTGGAGGCCATGATCCGGCAGGCCACAAAAGACGGTTTCAACATCTGCGACTATTGCCCGGATTTTAATTGCCGGGACTGCATTGTGAACGAGTGGAAAGGAGATCCCGAAAATGAATAAAACGAAAATTGACTGGGTCACCATGTCCTGGAACCCCGTAACCGGGTGCCGCCACGGCTGCCCCTATTGCTACGCCAGGAGGACCGCCCGCCGGTTTGACGCCAACCTGCAGGATCCCGCTGCCCTCCCCGGCGGCCTCCACGTTCTGGAGAACAAGATCAAGGCCACGCCGTACCCTTATGGGTTTGAACCCACCCTGCACCGCTACCGCCTGAACCAGCCGGAGCGCCAGGGAGAGCCGCAGACCGTGTTCGTGTGCAGCATGGCGGACCTGTTCGGGCGCTGGGTTCCCACGGGCTGGATCAGGGACGTGCTGGACGCCTGCCAGCAGGCACCGCAGCACCGTTACCTGTTTCTGACCAAAAACCCGGCCCGATACCTGGAACTGGACCAGGTGGCCCTCCTCCCCCACGAAAACAATTTCTGGTATGGCAGCACGGTGGCAAATGAGGAGGCTATGGCCATGTACCCCATGCCCTGGGCGAACATCAACACGTTTTGGAGCATGGAACCCCTGCTGGGGCCGGTGGACATGAGCGAAGCGGAGGGCCTGCCACAGTGGGTGATCCTGGGCGCCGAAACCGGGAACCGGGCGGACAAAGCGATCCCCCGCCGGGAGTGGGTGGACCAGATCGCGGAGTTTTGCGCGGAAAACGAGATCCCCGTGTTCTACAAGGACAACCTGCGGGCATACTTCCCGGATCTTCCTGCCTCTGCTTTCCCGTGGGAGGTGTGAGCCATGGAAAACGCCGAAAAGGTGGAGATCGGTTACACGGTGCCGAAAGAACGGTGGATTGAAGCGGCCAAAAACCTGGAGGACCTGGGAAACGCACTGGCGGCCAACCTGCTGGCCATAAATGGCGACGGGCGCGGCCAAGAGGACGCGGACGCCCTTATGGCGGACATTGCGCTGGCCTGCCTTGCGCTGAACCATGTGGCGGAGTTCGCGGTGGACAAGTGCCGGATCATTCCGGTTTCCGGCCAGAACGGAGGATAATATGCGGGCTGTGCTTATGAGCATGAAACCCAAGTGGTGGGAGAAAATCCTGACTGGGGAAAAACTGCTGGAGATCCGCAAAACCCACCCGCAGAGTGAGGAATTATACTGGCCCATTACCGTGCTGGTGTACGTCAGCGGCACCGGAGCGGTGCAAGGTCAATTTATATGCCCTGGCGAAGCGTCAGAACATTCTCCGCACGATTTGGCGGATCCGTCATGCGTACCAGTAAAGGACCTGATCCGATACGCAAAAGGCAAGCGTCTTTCCGGCTGGATCATCAAGGACCCGGAGAAATACGACACCCCCAGCCCGTTGGCGGAGTTCGGCCTGAACCGCCCGCCCATGTCGTGGCAGTACATAGAGATCCCGGACGCGGCGGAGGAATGAGAAATGATTGAAATGATTTTCATGGACGAAAAAAGCCCGTGGCCACCCGTGACCTGTAACGACTGCCGGAATATAAGCTGCACGGAAGAAGAACAGGAAAAGGCCATAGGGAAACTGCCACATATTTGCCGGGAATACAAAAAACAGGTTTTCCACAACACGAACAGGCGCGGGTTTCATGCCTGTATATACCCTTGCGACGATTGCATAAGGGACCGCTTTCGTAAGTTTGAAAGCCGGAGGAAACAGGAATGGCCATAAACGTCAACGACCTGCCACCGAAATACCAGCGGCAAGCCCTGGAAAAATACATGGAGCAGCAAGCGCGGCGGGGGCTTATGCCCTCCGCCGCCGTGCCGCAGGAAAAGGCAAAGGCGAACAAATACCATAACACCCCCGCCGAGCGGGTCACGGCCTCCGGCGCCGTTCTCCGCTTTGACAGCCAAAAAGAGGCCCGCCGGTATGACGTTTTGGCCGCCCGCCTCCAGGCCGGGCAGATCCGCGACCTGCGCCTGCAGGTGGAGTTCACCCTGCAAGAGGCATACACGGACACCGAGGGCCGCAGGGTGCGGGCTATCCGGTACAAGGCGGATTTTACATACAAAGAGCGGGACGCGGCGGAGGAGGCCGTGGTGTCCTCCAAAGGCTGGCCGTGCGAAAGCTGGCGCTATGTGGTGGAGGACGTGAAAAGCCGGGCGACCAAAACCCAAAAATACGCAATCAAAAAGAAACTGCTAAAAGAGCGGTTCGGACTGGACATAACCGAGGTGTAAGAATGAGCGAACAGACAACGGGCGGGATCACCCGCGAGGCCGTGAAAGAATATCTGCAGCAATACCATGCGGCCCGCGAGGCCAAACGGCTGCTGGAACGTCGCCACGACGATTTGGTGCGCGAATTAAAGACCCCACCCATGGGATCGACATACAGAACTATGCCGACTTCAAAACCTCCGGCGAATACCGAGGGTTCCGTGTCCGTTGTCTTTCGCCTGGCGGAGGTTGAACAGCGCATAGACGACCAGCGGGAGGCCATGGGAAAGACCGTGCTGAATGTCATGGACATGATCGACCTGCTGCCCATGGGGTCCACAGAACGCACCGTGGTGGAAATGCGACACATAGACTGCAAGAAGTGGGAGCGGATCTGCAAAGAGGTCCACATGAGCAGGTCCAGGGTGAACGACTATTACAACGCCGGCCTGGAGATCATCATGGCCAATAAGCGGGCACGGAAATTGGTGGGGAAATATATGCGGGACAATTCTGCCAATGAATAATTTTCCTGCTTTTGAAAAGTTCGGACACTATCGGACATTTGCCTGTGCTAAGATTGTACCGTGGAAAAAGAGAAAACGAGAGGCCGCCAGGGCGTGGAGAACTGGCGGCCCTTTCTTTTTCCATACCATGGGCCGGGGAGCGTACCGCAGGGGCTTTCCTCCTTTCACCCTGCGCCGCCGCGCTTGCTATGTGCGGCGGCCCGGCCCCAACCCTGTGCCCTGGGCGGCCTTTGCCGAGGGGCTGCCCAGGGCCTACCACCCCCCTGTTTGGGTCCTCCCTGGGACTTTGAGCGGTGCGGGGCAAGGAAAGCCCGGAATTTTTGTCCATGAGGGAGGAAAATTTCCGGGCTGTTACGTTACGGTTTTTCAAAACACCCCCGGATTTATACCCCCCTTTAGGGGGTATAAGCCTGGGAGAAAGAGAGGGGCAAAACGCGAAATCACCCAAAGCCAGGAAAAGCGAAACCGGCGGCACCGATCAAGACGGCCAGCCGGCGGCGGAAAAGGAGGTGCTGCTGGTGGCGGGAAAGACCAAAAAGACGACCACGGGCAAGGCCGAAAAGCCGGTGGTCATGTCCGGGGCAGTCCCGGAGTGGTCCAGCACCACGGCGATCTCCAAACTGCTGGGAAAAACCGTCCGGCGGATCCAGCAGTTGACCCAGGAGGGTGTCCTGGAAACCGAGGTGCCGCCCGGCGGCGGTGCCCGGAAGTATCGGACTTGCGAAACGGTCCAGCGGTATATTGCCCATGTTGAGCAGAAAGCCCAGGAAACCGGGGAAAACAGCCGGGCGGCGGAACTGAACCTGAAAAAACTGCAGGCGGAGGTGGACCTGAAAGAGAGCCAGGGCCAACTCCACCGCCTGAAAACGGCGATTGCAGAGGGCAAATATATTTCGGCAGACCAGGCCACCGAGGAACTGGCGGAGTTCCTGGCCACGTTCAAAAAGTTTGCCATGAATATCCCGCCCCGCATGGCCGGCACCATGTCCAGCTATGCCGACGCGGTGACAGTCCGGGCCATGGAAAAAACCATGCGTAAGGAATTGGAGGCCCTGCTGGCCGCATTTTCGGACGGAGCCGTGGCAGAGCAAGCGGAGGACGGGGAGCCATGAAAAAATACCGTCAAAAGCCTTATGTCGTGCCGCCGTGGATCCACAAGGCTGTGCAGGTATTACGCCCCGTCGAGCGGGTCCCGGTGTCGAAATGGGCAGAGGCCAACCGCGTCCTGCCGGACAGCAATTCCATACCAGGCCCGTGGCGTAACAGCGTGACCCCGTACCTGGTGGAGATCATGGACGCCTTTTCCGACGAAATGGTGGAGGAAATTATTTTTGTGAAGCCCACCCAGGTGGGCGGAACCTCTGCCATGGAGAATATGCTGGCAAGCGCGATAGCCCAGGACCCGGCGCCGGCCATGTGTGTCTACCCCTCCGACGATCTGGCGGAGCGCACGGTGGAAAGCAAACTGGACCCGATGATCAAAAGCTGCAAGATCCTGGCCGCAAAATACCGGATCAACGACAGCAAAAAACTGGCCTTAAAGTTCACGGACATGGTGGTGTACCTGACGGGCGCCAACAGCCCGGCAGACCTGGCCAGCACAAATATACGCTATCTTTTCATGGACGAAGTGGACAAGTTCCCTGGAGCCTCCAAGAAAGAGGCGGACCCCGTTTCCCTGGCCAAGGAGCGCACAAAGACGTTTTTCAACCGCAAGATCTTCATGGCCTCCACACCGACCCTGAAAACGGGCCATATCTGGAAAGCCAAAGAGGCGGCGGACGTTGAAAAGCATTATTTCGTCCCCTGCCCCCATTGTGGGGCATTTATCGAATTGAAGTTTGCACAAATCAAGTGGCCATCAAAAGAGGACGTACCAGAGAGCGCGGACCGGGCGGAAATGGCAACCTACGTCTGCCAGGAATGTGGGTGCGTGATTACCGACCAGGACAAGGGCAAAATGCTGGCCGCCGGGCGCTGGAAACCTGTGCGGCAAAAGACCCAACACCCCAAAAGCGTGGCCTTTTGGATGAATACCCTGTATTCCCCCTTTACCCGGTTTTCTGATATTGCGCGGGAGTTCATGCGATCCAAAGACGACCCGGAACTGCTGCACAATTTCGCCAATAGCTGGCTGGCCGAACCCTGGGAGGACACCAAGCTGAAAACCAACGCCGAAATGGTGATGGAGCGCCAGACGGAAACACCGGAATGGACGCTGCCGCCATGGACCAAGCTGGTGACCGGCGGGATCGACGTACAGGAGAATTGCCTGTACTGGACAATCCGGGCCTGGGGCGATTATATGACCAGCCAAAATATTTCCCACGGGCAGGCCCTTTCCATGGGTGAGGTTGAACGGATTATGAATACCGAGTTGACCATGCCGAACGGCGAAAAGGTCATGGTCAACCTGGCCCTGATGGACAGCGGCGACCAGACAGAGGACGTTTATGAGTTCTGCGCCCTGAACTCCGACTGGGCGCTGCCTTGCAAAGGCACCACCACCATGCTGTCCCATTACCGCCTTTCCACCGTGAACAAGGCCGGGAGCCGGGCCAATGGCATGACCCTGGTGCTGGTGGACGGCGGAAAGTACAAGGACCAGATCGCCGCCCGCATGAGGAAAGAAAACGGGACCGGCGCCTGGATGGTATATCAAGGCTGCGATCTTGATTACGCCGAACAGGTCACCGCAGAACACAAGATCACCGAGCGGAGCGGGGGCAAGGAGGTCCAGCGGTGGGTCCTGAAAACCTCCCACGCGGACAACCATTACCTGGACTGCGAAGTGTACGCGGCGGCGGCTGCCGACGTGCTGGGCGTCCGCAACCTCTACCTGCAGAACCGAGTGGAGGAGAACGCCCAGGAGGTCAAAAAGCGGGCGGAGCCGAAACCGGACGCCCGCCCCCAGGAGGAAAACTGGATCAAAGATAACGATAACTGGATTTAACGGAGGCCATGAACATGAGCAACACCAACAACCCGGCGGAAATGCTGGAACAGATCAACGCCGCGATCACGGCGGTGCTTTCCGGCGGCCAGTCCTACAAGATCGGCAGCCGGAGCCTGACCCGTGCGGACCTTTCCACACTCCAGGCCATGCGGGCAGAACTGGAGGCGCAGATCACCGCAGGCCAAGCCTCCCCCCTGCTGGATCGCACCTATGTGGCGTTCTTTGACGGGAGGTGATCGGCATGGGAGCCATTGACAAGATCATAGGCGTGGTATCTCCCCAAAAAGCCTATGAGCGCGAAATGTGGCGCCAAGCATTGGAGGCGGCCAGAGGCTACGACGCCGCCAGTTATGGGCGCCTGAACTCCGGCTGGAGGGTCCACAACGACAGCGCGGAGAACACGGACAGAATGACCCGTGACGTGATCCGCGCCCGCGCCCGCGACCTGGAGCGAAATAGCGATATTGCCCAGGCGGTCCTCCACGCGTTTGAGCGCAACGTGGTGGGCAAGGGCTACACCCTGCGGGCAAAGACCGGGGACGAAACCCTGAACAAAGAGATCGAAAAAGCGTGGAAACGCTGGTGCAAGGCCCGCAACTGCGACGTGACCGGGGAACAATCTTTTAACCAGATCCTACGCATGGCCGTGGACCGCAAAAAGGTGGACGGCGGCCTGCTGTTCGTCTACCGCTACACCGAGGGCGGCGTGGTCCCGTTCAAACTGCAGATCATGGAAGTGGACGAACTGGACACCAGCCAGACCACACCACACCAGCGGGGAAACCGCGTTGTGGGAGGTATCGAGTACAACCAGTACAGGCGCCCGGTGGGCTACTGGTTCCGACAATATGACATTGAGGGCTGGCAACTGACGCAGCCGGTGTATATCGAGGCCAAGGACGTTTATTTTTACAAATCCAAGCGGCGGCCCAGCCAGTTGCGTGAAATCTCCGACATGACCCACACGATCACGCGGATCAGGGACACAAACGAGTTTATAACCGCTGTGTCCGTCAAGGAGCGGATCGCGGCCTGCCTGGCCGTATTCATCAAAAAGGCAGTCCCGGCGGGCGGGTTCGGGCGCGGCGGCGTCAGAACGGAAAACGGCACCGTGGACTATGAGGGCAAGAAGCTGACGCCGGGCATGATCCAAAGCCTGGGCGCCGGCGACGAAATCCAGGTGGTGGATCCCAAGGGGGCCGCCTCTGACGCCACGGCCATGGTCAAAACGCAGCAGGCATTGATTGGCGCCGGCCAGGGGTTGAGTTATGAGGCTGTCAGCCGCGACATGGCGGGCGCCACCTACTCCTCCGCCCGTCAAAACGCCATCGAGGACGAAAGCACCTACGCCGAGGACGTGGAAATGCTCACGGACTTTATGAGCGAGGTTTACGAAAACTTTGTGATCTCCGGTTATCTCTCCGGGCTGTTCAATATGCCCGGCTTTTGGGATAAAAAGGCGGACTACCTGGATCATACATGGGTAAAGGCCCCCAAGAAGTGGATCGACCCCTCCAAGGAAAGCACCGCCAACAAAACCGCCCTGCAATCCGGTCAAAAAACCTACCAGGATATTTGTGCGGAGCAGGGCAAGGACTGGAAAGACGCCGTGGACGAAACGGCGGAGGTCCTGAAATATGCCCGCGAAAAGGGCGTTGAGATGGGAGGTGTGATATTTGGAAATGGTACGACAGCAGCCCAGCAAAACACCGGATCCGAACCGGGCCAGGGATAAGAACCAGGGCACCCGGAGCCAGGGCCAGATCGTTTTCCGCGCGGCGGAGGATCAGAACGGCCGGCGGCGGACGATCAGCTTTTCCAGCGAGGAACCATACCAGCGTTGGTTCGGTATGGAGATCCTGGACCATTCGGACGGAGCCATGGACCTTTCCCGCCTGAATGAGGTGGGCGTGGTCCTGTTCAACCACAACACGGACAAGGTGCTGGGCCGAGTTCTGCGGGCCTGGGTGGAGAACCGCCGGGGCATGGCAGAAATTGAGTTCGACACCGACGACGACGCCGAAAAGATTTTCGGAAAGGTCAAAGCCGGAACCCTGAAAACCACGTCTGTCCGCTATGCGGTGGACAGCTGGGAGGAAGTGGCGCCGGGCAAGACCTCCGCAGACGGGCGTTTCACCGGCCCGTGTCAGATCGCCCGGAAATGGACCCCGATGGAGGTTTCCATTGTGTCCGTACCGGCAGACGCCACCGTGGGCGTTGGGAGGGCTGACGGCGAACAGAACGCCGGCGGCACCACCCTTTCCCTTTATGAGCGACAGATCCAGATCAACAAAAACAGATATTGGAGGTAAGAAAAATGACCATTCAGGAAATGATCGCCCGCCAGCAGGAGATCGTCAACGGCGCCCGCGCCGCTGGCCGTGACCTGACGGCGGAGGAACAGACCGAGTTTAACGGCCTGCAGCGCCAGATTGACGCAGGCCAGGGCGGTGAGCCTACCGGCGCCGCACCTGCCGGCGGACAGCGCGGTGTAGAGGATCCCGCCCAGGGCGGCGATCCTGCACCCTCTGACGGCCAGCGCGGTGCCGGCGCCCCTGCCGCTGCCCCTGCCGCCCCTGACGCCGGCCAGGCCGTGACTGCAGAGCGTCAGCGGATCAGCGACATTGTGGCCCTGTGCCGCCAGACCGGCATGGAACCGGATCAGTATATCCGCAGCGGCGCCACCATGGACACCGTGCGGACCGCTGCCGTGGATCACCTGATCAAGCACGGCGCCCCCCTGTCCTCCCGCATGAACAACGATCCCGGCGACAACTTCCGGGCCGCTGCCACTGACGCCCTGCTTATGCGTACCGGCGTGAACGTGGAGAACCCCGCCCAGGGCGTGGAACAGTTCCGGGGCATGAGCCTGCGAGATCTGGCCATTGAGTGCATGGCCCGCGACGGCCAGGGCAGCACCACCGAACTGCTGCGGATGGGCAAGGACGATCTGTGGTCCATGGCCTGCCGCCAGTTCTTCAACCCCACTTCCGCGTTTCCTGCGATCCTGGACAACACGATCCGCAAGACCATTGAGAACAGATACCAGACTGTGCCCACCACGTTCCAGCTGTGGACCAGCAAGGGCAGCGTGGCCGACTTCAAGCCCACCAAGGATCATTCCTACCTGGCGGGCGGCGCCGGCGAGTTCCTGCGCGTGGGTGAAAACGGCGAACTGAAGCACGACACCCCCAAGACCGAACTGCTGCCCCAGCGCAAGGTTGACACCTATGGCCGTCAGTTCTCCATGAGCCGTCAGGCGTTTATCAATGACGACATTGGTTTTATTACCGAGGTCCCCGGCCTGTATGCGGCCAGCGCCAAGCGCACGATCAACAAGCAGGTGTATTCCATCCTGGTGCAGAACCCCGCCGTTTTTGACGGTGTGCCCCTGTTCAATGCCGCACACAACAACCTGATCACCGCAGGCGCCAAGCCCTCCATTGACACCATGCAGGCCATTATGCTGAAACTGCTGCGCCAGACTGACCCGTTTGGCGAGGCCATCACCATCCAGCCCCGTTACATCATCGTGCCCGTGGGCTATGGTTTCCTGCTGTCCCAGCTGCTGGAAACCCAGCAGATCGAAGTGGCCGGCATTGGCAACAAGACCATGAACCCCCTGTATAACTACCGCAACCAGCTGCAGGTCATTGAGGAGGGCACCCTGAATGTCCTGGCCGGTGACGACGCGGTGCCCTGGTTCATGGTGGGCGATCCCAGCTACGCCAAGTCCATCCAGGTTGATTACCTGAACGGCCAGGAAACCCCCACCATTCGCCGCAGCGAGGTCCCCGGCCAGCTGGGCTATGTTTGGGACATTTGGCTGGATTGGGGCATTACCGCCGTGGACTTCCGTGGTATTGCGAAAAACCCCGGTGTGACCATCGAATAAGGGAGGTAAAGAAAAATGAAAGCTACCTATTGGCAGCGGGGTGAAACCCTGGACTACACCCCTGAAAAGGCCGTTGAAAACGGCGAAGTTGTAAGCCTGGGCACCCGGATCGGTGTGGCCGGCGGCGATATTAAGGCCGGCGAACTGGGCCACCTCCATGTGGTGGGCGTCTTTGAAATGCCCAAGGCTGCGTCCACGGCCATCACCATGGGCGCCGCCGTCTACTACGACGCCGGCGCTGGCGTGATCACCACCACCAGCGCCAGCAACGTTCCGGCGGGCTATGCCGCCGCAGCGGCGGACGCCAACGACGCCACCGTGCTGGTCAAGCTGCTGGGCTGATCGGAGGACGCCATGAAAAAGTTTCTGTCCTGAAAAATATCTGAATGGAGGAACTACACATGAAAGCATTGACCGCAAAGCGGGCGGTCCTGTACCAGGGCCGTATGTATGAGCCTGGCGACGCCCTCCCCGCTGGTGACAGCAAAATGGTGGAGGCGTGGCTGCAGGCCGAAAGCGCGGAATGGACTGGAGAGGACCAGAAACCCGCCCAGGAGGGCCAGGAGAGCCAGGGAGCCGCAGAGGGCACCCAGGAGGGCCAGGAGGGCCAGGGAGCCGCAGAGGGCGCCCTGGACGTTGTAGACGGCCACCTGACCCGCGAGGGTCTGGAAACCATGACCAAGGCCAACCTGGAAAAGCTGGCCAAGGACATGGGCGTGGAGATCCCAAGGGGTGCCACCAAGGCGCTGATCATTGAGCGGCTGGCGGCGGTGACCGTTGAGGCGCCGGCCCCTGACGGGGGTGCCCAGTGATGGGCGCCCCCAGCTTTAAGGACCAGATCGCGGCGGATATTTTCGGCACGTTCCTGAACGCCCAAGAGTTTGCGGACGCCCACACCGTCAACGGCAAGGAAATGACGGTGGTGGTGGACGACAACGAACTTTTGGAGCGGGATAAATCCAAACTGCTGGGGGCGCCGCTGAATGGGACCTATAAGGCAAGGCGCCTGATCTATGTGGCGCGGGCGGAGTTTGGACCCCGCCCGGCCATTGGCGCCATGCTGGCCCTGGACGGGCGGCAATACAAGGTCAAAGACAGCACCGAGGAGGCCGGAGTGCTGGCCATTGAATTGGAGGCGGTGAGATCGTGAGCGAAAACGGGGCGATCCTGCAAATCGACGTTGACGGAGAGATCCAGAAGATCGTCCGACAGCTGAACGATCTGCCGACCCAATTAAAGGCCCCCGCTGTGCTGGCCAGAGCCATGAACCTGACCGCCAACGAAATCAAGCGGAAGATCGGAAAGCAGGCCAGGAAAAAATATGCCATCACCGACGACAGGATCCTAAAAGACAAGAGCAAGGGCGCCATGTACCTGGAAAAAGCCACGGGAGCGGATCCAGCGGCCACGTTAATCTCCAGGGGCGGTATGTTGGACGTTATGGCGTACACCACCCGGAGGAACGACAGCACCACGGCGGCCATGCTGAAAGTCTTGAACGAAAGTCAGTTGACCGCCCTGGAGGTGGACGGGCGGAAAGCCTTTGAAACCACTTTCAGGAGCGGACATACCGCAATCGTTCAGCGCCGGACAGAGGACCGCCTGCCGATCAAAAAACTGCTGGCCCCGGCTGTACCGCACCTATACGGCAAAAGCTACGAGGAGGCGGAACTGGATTACTACGGCATATTGCAAAAGCACATCCAGCAGCAGGTGGAAAAAGTCCTGGCGGCGCAGGTGAGATAAAAAAGCGGCGGCACATGGCCACCGCTTCAAAGTCAGTTTTCTATTTCGCAGCAGGTTTTACATGGGCGCAACCCCTTGTATTTTGCCATAGACACCGTGGCACGGCGTGAATACCGATTACGCAGGCCACGGCAGTCCGGGCAACTGTGATAAACACGGCAGTTTTCCGCATACCACACCACGTCGGATCGCGCTGAATAAAAGGCGTCTGCAGAATAGCCAGAGGAAAGGGCCAACTTGTAAATATGTTTGCACGGGAGGCCGCGCCGCTGGAAATCCTCGCAGGTACAGCTATCAAGTGTTGTTTCGTATGTGCCATGTGTTCCCTGGATTACTGCCTTTCCTGAACTGCTGTCAAAGGAAAGAATACTGATCCTCTGGAACATAGCACGATCAAAGCGCACGTCCTGCCCCTCTGCGTCATGTATCGAAATATCCCACGATCCAAAAGAGCTACCATCGGAGCCGGCGACGGTTCGCGGAATTTCGGGACTAAAGCCAGGAGCAATTTTAGGCGTTTCGATTGCCTGGGCGGTTTCTGGTGGAGTGCTTGACGGAGAAGCGTTACCGGGTTTTGACCGAGAATTTTTCAAGAGCAAAACACCAATGACAAGGCAAACGACACCGGGGACTGGGGAATGGAAAAGGCCATAAATGCCGGAGGCTATAAAAAGCCACCCCAAGCAGCTGAACAAGCAACCTTTTTTGTTCATGTGCATAACCTCCATTTCTGATTATTACCGCGTTTTTCTGATTATTACCACATAAGTGATTATAAGTTACAAAACACGACTTTGCAAGGGGGCGCTTTCATGTGACACAAGAAAATCTGCTGGACGCCGTGGTGGACGACCTGAAAGGCGTATTTACCCACGACACCCTGACCAACTCCCAGGGCGTCGAGCGGACCGTGCAGGTGTACCGGCAAAATCTCCCGATCCGGGAGGGCACCGACGAAGAACCCGAAGCGGAGGAACCGCCGGAGCCGTATGTGTTGGTGCGCCTCTATCAGGGCGAGTTACCGGCACCGGACACCAGGCAAAAGGTGGACGTGGTGCTGACAATCTGCGTTGTGGATCAGGACCCGAACCGCCAAGGTTACCGGGACGCCCTCCACATCGTCAACAGCATTTTGACCCACTACGGAGAAAACAACATCGTGGGGCGGAGGTATGAGGTGCAATACCCGATCAAATGGGCCACCCAAGAGGAGGAAAGCCACCCGTATTATTTCGCCGCCGTGGCGCTGACGTTTGAGGCGCCGGCGATCTTCAAGGAGGTGCCAGAAACATAATGGCAAAAGCCAAAAACAGCGAACAGACCGCCGGCACGGTGGTCTATGTTGGCCCCACCGTTCCGGGAGTGGCCAACCAGAACACGTTTTACACCAACGGGATCCCCACGCCCCTGGCGGAGGCTATCACCAAAAACCCGTCCATGGGCGGACTGGTGATCCCGCTGGACCAGCTGCCGGACGCCATGAAGAAACTGCGCGGCGGCTACGGTCATATTTACCGCCTGTATCGACTGGTACAGGCAAAACTCTAACAGGAGGTATAAACCATGTCTTATTTCCATGGAGTTTACAACTCCGAACAGGACACCAGCCTGACCACCCCGATCCAGGGGAGTGCGGGCCTGCAGGTCATTTTCGGCGTGGCACCGATCCACCTGTCCAAGGATCCCAAAAAGGCGGCCAACACCCCCAAGCTGTGTTACAGCTTCAAGGAGTGCCAGGAGGCCATGGGCTATTCTGACGACTTCAAGACGTTCAGCCTGTGCCAGTCCATTGACGCCTGTTTCCGTGTTTTCAACGTGGCGCCGGTGATCCTGGTCAATGTGCTGGACCCCACCAAGTCCACACACACCACCGTCAACGCGGCGGAGGACTGCGACGTGGCGGACGGCACGGTTTTCTATGAAAAGCAGTATGTCATGCTGGACACCCTGGTGGTGAAAAACAACTCTGCCGAACTGGTGGCGGGCAGCGATTACACCGCAGCCCACGCGGAGGACGGCACCGTGGTGATCACCCTGCTGTCTGCGGCAGCCAAAGAGGCCGCCACGCTGTCCGTGTCCAGCACCAGCATTAAGCCCGACGGCGTGACCTATGCCGACATTGTGGGCGGCGTGGACGCCTCCACCGGCAAGGAAACGGGCCTGGAACTGGTGCGCCAGATTTATCCCAAACTGGGCATGACCCCCGGTATTCTGCTGGCCCCCGGCTGGAGCGAAAACGCCGTGGTGTGTGCAGCCCTGCAGGCCAAGACCGAGGCGATCAACGGCTGTTTCGATTGCTGCACCTATGTGGACATTTCCAGCGGAGCTGACGGCGCCAAGGTCTACACCGACGTAAAGGGAGCCAAGGAGGCCATGGGAGCCAGCGGCACCCATACGGCGGCTTTCTGGCCCAAGGCGGCCATTGGCGACAAGGTTTACTGTATGTCTGCCATGGCGGCGGCCCTGACGGCCTACAACGACGCCAGCAACGCAGACGTGCCCTACGAAAGCCCGTCCAATAAGGACCTGCGGATCACCGGCACCGTGCTGGACGACGGCACCGAGGTGGTGCTGGACCAGCAGCAGGCCAGCGACGTGCTGAACGCCAACGGCGTGATCACCGCGATCAACGCCAATGGGTTCAAGCTGTGGGGCAATAACACGGCGGCCTATCCCTCCACCACGGATCCCAAGGACCGTTGGCTGGCCGTTCGGCGTTTCTTTGACTGGGATGGAAACAACTTCATCCGCACCTATTTCCAGAAAGTTGACAAGCCCGGAAACAAGCGCCTGATCCAGTCCATTGTGGACAGCCAGAACATTATCGGCAACGGTTACGTTGCCCGCGATTACTGCGCCGGCTACCGGGTGGAGTTCCGCAGCGACGAAAACCCGGTGACCAACCTGCTGAACGGCCATTTGACCGTCCACACGTTCCTGGCCCCGTATATTCCGGCGGAGTACATCGAGAATATCCGCGAGTACGACGTGACCGCGCTGCAGGCGGCATTTGGAGGTAACTAACTATGAAAACCATTCCCACCAAGATCAACCGCTACAACGTGTATAACAGCGGAAACCGCCTGCTGGGCATGGGTGACGAACTCACCCTGCCCGACTTTGAGGCGTCCACCGAAACCGTGAGCGGCGCCGGGATCCTGGGAGAGATCGACGACCCCACCCCCGGCTATTTCACCAACCAGGAAATTGAGATCCCTTTCCGTATCCTGGACAAAGAGGCCACCGATATGCTGGACATTACCAAGGCCGTCCAGCTGGAGATCCGGGGTGCGGAGCAGACCACCAACAGCGAGGGGGATATTGAGTTCCGGGGCGTTCGCGTGGTGGTTCGTGGCCGTTCCAATAAGTTTACGCCCGGCAAGATGAAAGCCGGGAACCCCATGGACACCTCGATCACCCTTTCCATTCTCTATATCCTGATCGAGTTGGAGGGCGAACCCGTCCTGGAACTGGACAAGATGAACGAGGTTTTCAAGATCAACGGCAACGACATTCTGGCCAAAGTAAAGGAGCTGTGCTGATATGGACACCAACGACAAGATTACCGAGGGCATGACCCCGGAAACCCTGGCCACCGATACCGTGGCAGAGGAGAAAAACGAACTGCTGCTTAAACTCAAAAAGCCCTATGTGTTCGACGGCGTGACCTATACGGAGATCGACCTGTCCGGCCTGGAGGACGTGACGGCGGGCACCCTGGAGAACGTGGGCAAGATCCTGGCCAAGCGTTCCCCCGGCCTGAACCCGGCCACGCTGGAAATGGAAATGAGTTTCTGCAACCTGCTGGCCGCAAGGGTGACCAGCAAAAAGCTGGAGTTTTTCGAGCGCCTGCCCGCCAAGGACGCGGTGGCGCTTAAAAGCATGATCGTGGGTTTTCTCTACGGCGGGGATGGGGACAACTGACACCCGCCGTTATACGGAAAGCCTGCGTCAGTATGTCGTTTACGCTGCGGACAGGGCTTGACTATCTCATGGCCCTGTCCGTTGACGAATTAAACGATATTGCAACCGACGTTGTAAACATCATGGAGGAGGTGGAAAAGCGTGGCCAAAAGTAAAACCTATGAACTCATGGTGAAGATCGCCGGCAAAACGGACAGTTCTTTGAAAAACGCCTGTATGACGGCGGACAAAAACCTGGCCGCGCTGGGCAATACCGCCAAGAGCGCCGGGAAAGTTGTAGCAGGCGCGGCGGTAGCTGCTGCCACCGCTGTGGGCACCCTGGGCGTGGCCGCCGTAAAGGCAGCAGCGGAGTACGAAACCCAGCTGGCCAACGTGTCCACCCTGCTGACGGGAACCGAGGCAGAGATCGCCGCCAGAACGGCGGAGATCGGCAACGAGATCCTGGACGTTTCCAACCGGACCGGCGTGGCCACCGAGAACCTGACCGACGGAATGTATCAGGTCATTTCTGCGTTTGGCGACAGCGCCGACGCCGCCAAGATCCTGGAAACTGCGGCAAAATCGGCGGCGGCGGGAAATGCCACCACCACCGACAGCGTGAACCTGCTTTCTGCGGTAACTAAGGGCTACGGCGACACATCGGCGGAGGCCGTGCAAAAAGCGGCGGATCTATCCTTTGCCACGGTTCGGCTGGGCCAGACCTCTTTCCCGGAGTTGGCCGCCAGCATGGGCAAGGTGATCCCGCTGGCCAGCACCCTGGGCGTGGAACAGGAACAGCTTTTCGGCGCCATGGCCACGCTGACCGGCGTTACAGGATCCACGGCGGAAGTGGTCACCCAGCTAAAGGCAACCATGCAGGGCTTTTTGTCCCCGTCCAAGAATATGACGGCAGCCCTGGAAAGCCTGGGATATGAGAGCGGCCAGGCGTTGCTTGAAAGCGAGGGCCTGCAGGGTGCGTTGGAGGCGCTGAAAGGCGCCGTAAACAACGACGAACTGGCGTTTGCGGGCCTGTTCTCCTCTGTGGAGGCACAAACCGCAGTCCTGGCCATGGCTGGGAACCAGTCCGAAAACCTGGCCAGCAAAACCGCCGAAATGTACGAAGCCACCGGAGCGGCAAACGCGGCATTTGAAAAGCAGACCGACACCCTGGCCTATGACATTCAAATGATCAAGAACCTGGGCGCCAACTTCCTGACGCAGTTGGGCACCAACATTTTGCCCTATGTCCGGGAGTTGGCGGAGGCGGCCCTGCCGCTTGTGACAACCGCGCTGGAACGGGCAGGGGACTATGTAACGGGAACGATCATTCCGGCGGCTAAAACCGCTGTTGGGTGGGTTAAGGAAAACAAGGATATGATCTTGACCCTTGCCAAAGCGGCGGGTGTGGCAGTGGCCACCTTTAAGACATTACAAACCGCAGGCCGCGCCGTTTCAGCGTTCAAAAGCCTAAACACTATTTTCTCCGCTGGAGTTAAAAATGGAGGGGCATTTGGGACTGTAATTAAACTGTTGGGCGGCAAGTTCACTGTAATTATTGCTGTTGTTGCAGCGGTGGCGGCGGCGTTTATGGTGCTGTGGAACAGAAGCGAAAAGTTTAGAACCGCCGTTATGGGTATATGGCAGCAAGTGCAGCCGTTACTCCAGGCCATGGGGAACATGGTCACCATGGTAGGCACCGCCCTGGCCCCAGTCCTTTCTAATCTGGCCAACACGGTCCTGGCTGGGCTTGAAACTGCATTTGTCGCCCTTTCTCCGTACATCCAAAGCGTGATCGGGATTTTGACAAACCTGATTGAATTTGTAACCAACGTATTTTCCGGCAACTGGAGCGCTGCCTGGCAAAACATCGTCAACATTTTTGGAAATGTGTTCGGCATGATCGTGAACCTGGCAAAGGTGCCGATCAATGCGGTTATCTCTGCAATTAACTGGGTGCTTTCCAAAATCAACAGCATTTCCGTGACAATCCCGGACTGGGTGCCTGGCGTGGGCGGCAAAACCCTGGGCTTTAATATTCCGACCATTCCGGCGTTGGCTGCTGGCGGCGTGGCTACGGCCCCCACCCTGGCCATGATCGGAGAGGGCGGAGAGCCGGAGGCGGTGCTGCCGTTGTCCAAGCTGGCGGCCCTGCTGGATGAATGGAGCAAAAAACCCAAGCCCGGCGGCGGAACCCAGGGCGGCGGAGACACGCCGATCCAATTCTCCCCCGTGTTCAATTTCTACGGCCCAACCACCAAGGAGGAGGCCGTGGAGGCTGGCCGGGTGAGTTTCGCAGAGTTCAAACGCCTGTATAAGCAGATGAAAGCCGAGGAGCGGCGCAAGCAGTTCAGCCCGGCATAAAGGAGGACACCACCATGGCAAACACCTATACAACGCAGCAGGGGGACGCCTGGGACGTGATCGCCTTTCGGGTCTACGGGTCCGAGAAATACGCCGGGTTCCTTATGCAGGCCAATTTCAAGCACCTGGACACGTTCGTTTTTGACGCTGGTGTGGTCCTCCAGACCCCGGCCCTGCCGGAGGACGCGGAGGAAAGCGCGGCGCCGTTCTGGAGGGCTGAAACATGAGAACCCGAAAGGCAGAGGTGGAGATCACCTACAACGGCGCGGCGGTAACCACAAAACTGGCCAAGTATGAAACAGAGGTCACCTACACGGACCCGGCCAGCGGCGAGGCCGACACCCTGGACATTACCATGCACGACAGGGATCGCCAATGGACCACGGCATGGGTCCCCCTTATGGGGGACACCATGACCGCCACCATAAAGGCCAAGGACTGGAGCCGCGAGGGCGACACCAAGATCCTGCCCTGCGGTTTCTTTATCCTGGACAATTACGAATATTCCGGCTGGCCGCTTGCGGCGAATATTTCCGCCGTGTCCGTGCCCGCAGAGGGCAGTTTCCGGGCAACCGAGCGGACCAAGACCTGGGAGGACGTGACGATCCAGGAGATCGGGAAAGAGATCGCAAAGCGGGCCGGCATTTCCCTGGCCTGGGACGTGGAGGGCGAACCGTTCACGATCAAAAGTGTGGAGCAATCGGCGCAGACTGATTGTGAATTTTACATGGACCTATGCGACACCTACGGGCTGGCCATGAAAGTCTATTCCCAAAAGATCGTGGTCTATGACCGGGAGGCGTACAAGAAAAAGGATCCCGTGGCCAAAATCACCGAGGAGGAGATCACCTCCTGGAGTTGGTCCAAAAACCTGACCGGAACCTATACCGGCGGGGAGTACACCTACACGGACCCCAACACCGAGGAGGAAATAAAGGTCACCGTGGGCGCCGGCACCCGGATCCTGAAACAGTCAGGCAAGGCCGACAGCCAGGCCGACGCAGAGCGAAAGATCAACGCGGCGGTGGCCAAAGGCAACCATGGCGCCACCAAGCTGTCCCTGACCGTCATGGGCCGCCCGGATCTGGTGGCCTCCCAGTGCGTCACCGTGGTGGGCCTGGGTAAACTGTCCGGCAAATACTACATTGACAGAGCCACCCACCACATCACCGGATCCAGCGGCTACACCACGGACCTGGAACTTTCCCTGGTGGAGGCCATGACCGAGGAAGTGATCAAAGACGCAACCGAGCGGCTGGCCGCTGTTGGCGTTATGAACACCCCCAGTTATTGGGTGGCCCATTACAAAGACGTGGGCAGCCTGGGCGGCCTGATCCTGAACATGGCCACACGGATCAAGGTCAACCAGCACGGCACCAGCGTCAAGACGGTGCCGGAGGCCCTGGAGGTCCTGACCAATACGGGCGTGATCAACTCCCCCGACTACTGGGCCAAGAAATACACCGCTGTGGCATGGCTGGACGTGCTGCTGATCAGCGCGGCCAATGCCCTGACACCGTAAGGAGGCGCCGATGGGAAACGAGATCAGACTGGGAAAGGTGTCCTCTGTCAACTACGCTGCCGGAATGGTCCGGGTGGTGTATCACGAAAAGGACGACAGCGTGACCCGCGAGATCCCCATGCTATCCGATGAATACAATATGCCCGCGCCTGGGGACATGGTGCTGGTCCTCCACCTTTCCAATGGCACCGAGGCCGGGGTGGTCCTGGGCCGCCCCTGGAGCGGGAAACACAAGCCGCCGGAGGGCGCGGCGGGCCTTTATCGCAAGGACCTGGCCCGCACCCCCGGCGAGGCCATGATCCGCTACCAGGGCGGCGTCCTGACCATCAAGGCCGCCAAAGTGGTGGAGGACGGCAACGTGGAGGTGACCGGAGATCTGGCCGTAAAGGGAAACCTAACCGTAACCGGCACCATTACCGCGCAAAGCGTAACCACCAGCGGCGACGTGGTGGCGGCTGGTAAGTCCCTGATCAGCCACACCCACGCCGACAGCCTGGGCGGCAGTACGTCCGCGCCAAAGTAAGGAGGTGACCCCATGATCGGAACACTGGGGAGAAAAATTATTTTCGAGGTAAGCGACGACAAGGCCATGACGTTCCACGACATGACCCGCGATATTTCCAGCCGGTGGGCGGAACATGAGGTGCTGGGCTGCAAACCAAAGCCGGAGTTTTTGGGGCCTGCAAACCAGTCTGTGAGCCTGACTATCACCCTTTCCTCCTCCCTGGGCGTGAGGCCCAGGAACGTACTGGAGGCCATAGAGGGCATGGTGGAGGCCGGCACGGCGGAGTATTTGGTGATCGGACACCGGACCGTCGGGAAAAATCCCTTTCGCCTGACGGCCTCCAGTGAAACGTGGGACCGTGTTTTCAGCCGGGGCGAGTTGAGCAAGGCCACCGTCACCATTACCCTGGAGGAATACACATGAACGAAACCGTTTTGTACGACTTCAAACTGGCCTATACGTTCGCCGCTGACTGGCTGGCGGATCTGGACCGGCAGCTGGCTTTCCTGCTGTCCACGCGGGAGGGCACCGTGCCCCTGGATCGGGAGTTTGGGTTGAATATGGACTTTGTGGACAAGCCGCCGGAAGTGGCCAAAAGCCTTTACACGGCGGAGGTCACCAAAAAGGTGGCCAAGTATATCCCCACCGTGCGGGTCCAGGAAATCACATGGAGCGCGGCGGAGGGGAAATTATCCCCGAAAGTGGTGATCACAAGTGCCTGACGAAATGAACGCGATCAAGAGCCTGCCGGACATTTCTTTCATCGACAACAAGGACATTGACCAGGTGCAGCAGGAAATGGTGGCGGACTATGAAAGTTTTATTTCCGAGGCCACCGGCCAGACCGTGACCCTGCCGCGATCCAGTCCCCACCGGGGCGTCCTGTACGCGGCGGCCCTGCAAATCTATCAAGCGTTCCAGTACATTGACCGAGCGGGCAAACAAAGCCTGCTGAAATACAGCTATTCCGACTTTCTGGACAACCTGGGACTGCTGAAAGGCGTTACCAGGTCCCCGGCCACGGCGGCGGTTACCACCTTGCGCTTTACTGTTTCGGCGGTGCGCCAGGTGGCCACGGCTATCCCGAAAGGCACCAGGGTGTCCGCTGGCGGGTCCGTTTATTTCGCCACCGACGAATACGCGGAGATCCCAGCGGGCGGCAGCGCGGTGGACGTGCCGGCCACCTGCACGGACACCGGGACCGAGGGCAACGACCTGGCGGCGGGCGATCTGACCACCATGGTGGATCCGCTGCCCTATGTGGCCAGCGTGACCAACACCACCGCCACCGAGGGCGGCGCCGACGTGGAGAGCGACGACGACCTGGCGGAGCGGATCTATCTGGCACCCGGCGCGTACTCCACCGCAGGCCCGGAGGACGGCTACCTGTTCCACGCCAAGCAGTTCAACCCCTCTATTGGCGACGTTGTGGCCACCAGCAACCAGGCGGCGGGCACGGTTGATATTGTTTTCATCATGTCCGACGGAAAGACGCCGGGCACGGAAATGATCAACGGCCTAAAGGAATACCTGAACGGCAAGACCCGACGGCCTATGACCGACCTGGTGAATGTGTCCGCCCCCGCAGAGGTCACCTACACCGTGGATCTGACCTATTACATCAACCGGAGCGACAGCGCCAGGGCCGTGGCCATCCAGGAGGCCGTCCAGACGGCGGTGGACGATTATTTGACCTGGCAGCGCACCATTGGCCGGGACATTAACCCCTCTAAGCTGGTGGCCCTGGTCATGGCGGCGGGGGCAAAGCGGGTGACCGTGACCGCCCCCACATACACCACGGTGGACGCCATCAAGGTTTCCGCCTTGTCCGGCAGCCCCACGATCAGCTATGGAGGGCTGGAGGATGATTAAATTAAACGGCAGCCGGTTCACGGTAGCCATGCCGGAGAACCTGAAAGAACAGCCGGAGGTCCAGGCGATTGCCTACGCCGTGGGACGGCAGATCGAAAAGCTGTGCGCCTACGCCGACGGCGCCCGGACATACGCGGCGATCCAGTCTATGCCGGAGCGGGTCCTGGATCTGCTGGCCGTGGAACTCCGCACACCGGCCTATGACGAAAATTATTCCATCAAGGTCAAACGGGCGCTGATCGAGGGATCCCTGCTGTTTTATACGCAGATGGGCACCCCGGCGGCGGTGGAAAAGATCATAGAAACCATTTTCGGGTCCGGCTACATTTCGGAGTGGTGGGAATACAACGGCAGCCCGTACCACTTCAAGGCGTACACCACCAACCCGGCGATCACCTCCGACGACGTGGAGGAGTTCAAACGGGTGCTGGGGTCCGTCAAGCGCCTTTCCGCCTGGCTGGATGAAATCATTTTGGACCTGTCCACCGACGCGGCGGAGGTATATGTGGCCCACTGGGTCCACACCGGCGACTTTATCACGCTCCAACGGGCGACTTTGTAAGGAGGTAAAAACCAATGTTTGCGGCCCCTAAATTGACCGACGCCGGCAAAGCCCTGTATTACGAAAACATGGGCGGCGCCGGGATCACATTCACCACGATCCAGATGGGCAAGGGCACCCTGTCCGGCAGTATCGCCCCTTTGACTGCCCTGGTGGATCCCGTGGTCACCATGGACGCGGCGGTGACCAATAACCAGAACCAATACTGCGACGTGTCCGGCAAGTTCTCCAACGCCTCCCTGGCAGAGGGATTTTACTGGCGGGAGATCGGCGTGTTCGCGGCGGATCCCGATTACCCCGACGACCGGAGCAAGGATATTCTTTACTGCTACCAAAACGCCTATGACACGGCGGACTTTATCCCTGTGGCCAGTGTGCAGACGGTTGAAAAAAATATCACTGTGCCGGTGATCGTGGGCGACGCTGCCACCGTAACCTGCACCCTTGCCCGTTCTCTGATTTATGCCAGCCTCCAGGACCTGGAGGACCACGACAAGGACCCCAACGCCCACAAGGCGCTCCTGGATAAGATCAACGAAAACCTGAAAAACAAGCAGGACAAGATCACCACCAGCGGGATCCTGAAAGGCGCAAAGGACGGAGAGGGAAACCCCACTGTGGTCCAGGCCGTGGCGGGCACCGACTACCAGCCGCCCACCCAAGAACTGGCCGCCAACGACGAAATGGGCCTGGACGACACGGTGCCCTATTTCTCCAATACGGTGGGCCAAAACAAAAAGGTGACCCTGCGGGCCTTAAAGGCTGCCCTGGGCGTACAAAGCGCCAGTATCAACGTGACCACCTGCGCCGGGGCCTCCGTGACCTGTACGGACGGAGAAACCACCCTGAACGGCGTGGGGTCCACCAAATTCTCCCTGCCGGACAACACCGGCACATGGATCGTCACCGCTACCCTGGCGGGTGTCACCGTGACCAAAGAGGTGGAGGTGACCGGCGCCCTGCAGTACAACGTGGATCTGATGATCGCCACCGGCCTGGCCGTCACCGGCGCACCCACAAAAACCGCCTATGACGTGGGGGAGGCTTTCGACCCCACCGGCCTGGCAGTCACCGTTACCTATGCCGACAACACCACCGAGGACGTGACGGCGGACTGCACTTTTTCGCCGGCCACAATGGCCTCCGACACCACGGAGGTGACGATCACATATCAGAGAGCGGGCCGTACCCTGACCGCCACCCAGGCCGTCACCGTGCGCCAACTGTCCGGCATTTCTGTGGCCACGGCCCCCAGCAAAACGGCCTATTACATCGGGGAAACCTTTGACGCCAGCGGAATGGCGATCAAGGCCACCATGTCCGACGGCAGCACCAAGACAGTCACCGGCTGGACCTATTCCCCCACCGGCGCCCTGACGGCAGCCGACACGGCGGTGACCATTTCCTACACCGAAAACGGCGTGACCAAAACCTGCACCCAGGCCATCACGATCCGCGCCCTGGTAAGTATTGCGATCACCACGGCCCCCACGAAAACCGCCTACCAGTACGGCGAGAAGTTCAGCAGCGCAGGCATGGCCGTGACCGCCACCTACAACGACAACAGCACCAGGGTGGTGTCCGGCTGGACCTATTCCCCCACCGGCGCCCTGGCGCTTTCCAACACGTCGATCACCGTTTCCTACACCGAGGGCGGCGTGACAAAGACCACCACCCAGGCCATCACCGTCAGCAATACCCTGTCCAGTATCGCGGTGACCACCGCCCCCAGCAAAACCGCGTATTTCACCGGGGACACGTTCGACACCACCGGCATGGTGGTGACCGCCACCATGGCCGACGGCAGCACCAAGGCCGTCACCGGCTACACCTGCAGCCCCACCACCATGGCGTCCAACACCACGGCGGTGACCATTTCCTACACCGAGGGCGGCGTGACAAAGACCACCACCCAGGCGGTCACGGTGACCACCATTTCCACCACACTGAACTCCAACAGTTGGGCCACCATCAAGGCCGTTTCCGACGCCAGCAAGGGCGCCAGTTATTGGGCCGTGGGCGACACCAAAACCATCACCATCAACGGCGCGGTGGGAAACACCACTTTCTCCAACCTGTCCGTGGACGCCTTTATTTTGGGCTTTAACCACAACAGCAGCAGAGAGGGCGCAAACCGGATCCACTTCAAGATCGGCAAGATTAGCGGCGTACATATTGCCCTGGTAGACGCCAATTATGGCAGCAACGTTAGCGGGTCCGGGTATTTCCACATGAATACCAGCAATACCAACTCCGGCGGCTGGTCCTCCTCTGATATGAGAAAGAATATCCTGGGCAACAGCGGCACCCCCACCAGCCCGCCCTCCAGCAGCCTATTGGCGGCCCTGCCGGCTGACCTGCGGGCCATTATGAAAGCGGTGACCAAGTACAGCGACAACACCGGCGGCGGATCCGACACCGCCAGTTATGTCACCAGTACCACCGATTACCTGTTCCTGCTTTCGGAGTACGAATACCACGGCGCCCGGACCTACGCCAACAGCGCGGAGCAGAATTACCAGGCCCAGTATGACTATTACAAGGCGGGCAACAGCAAGATCCATTACAAGCACAACGCCACGGGCACGGCGGCCCGTGCTTTTTGCCGGTCCGTCTATTCCAGCAACACGGCGTATTTCTGCCGTGTCTACACCGACGGCAGCGCCGGCGACAACTACGCGTATAGTTCCTACGGCGTGGCCCCCGGCTTTGCCGCCTAATCGCCGCAGCATATCCGACCATATCCCGCCCACGGAAGTGGGCGGGAGAACCCGGACGAACAGACCAACGAAAAGGAGGCGGTCACCATGTCCGTCCTGAAAGAAAAACGAACCCAAAGCGCGGCGGAATACGTCAACGTGGCCAATCAGATTTACGTTGAAACGGTGTCGTTTCTCACCCGGCTGTCCGCCAGGTATTCCCGCCTGGTGGCGGAGCCGGTGGCCAAGCTGGCCGGGGAAGTGATCGACAACGCCGAAAAGGCAAATAAAATTTTCCCGTCCGATCAGCAGCGCAAGGATCTGCGAAAGGCCCACCTGCTGGAGGCCCTGGCCTCCCTTTCCGCCCTGGACGTGCGCCTGGCCCATTGTTATGAGGTCATGTACCAAAATCCCCAAGGCTGTTTCCGGGATAGCGAGGACTGCAAGAACATGGACGACCCGGAGGGTGACGGCACCGGAGCGGAGGGCCAAAAACGGAAAGGCCGGAAAAAGACCATTACCCCGCAGCAGGCCATGGACCGCCTGGACAATATGTCCCAAAGCCTGGGCGAGTTGATCGACCAAGAGGAAACCCTACTGCGGAACGTCATGGAGAGCGACAAAAAGAGAAAGTAAAAGCTGGTTATGGGTGTATTTCTGAAAACGTGCCGTGGTGGCAGGGCGGCACTCTCGACGGCGGCCAATGCTTTTTGCCGGTCCGTCAATTCCAGCAACACGACGAATTTCTGCCTTGTCAACACCGACGGCAGCGCCAACAACAACAACGCGTATAATTCCTACGGCGTGGCCCCCGGATTTTACACGCCCTGAAAATGGGCTGGGTCAAATGCAGTAACCGGACAGGTGAACCGGACCCAAAGTAAAAGGAGAAATACTTCCCAGGCGAAAGCCTAAAACTGCCAGCCGTGGGCCTTGCGCGGACGCTGCTTGCATGGTGGGGTATTGTGCTATCCCCATTTCATGCGCCGGGCCTACGCAGTTTAGACGCACACCAACACCACAACTGTACGGAGGGCGAAAAACCTTATTATGACCAGCGAGGAGCGCCGGGAGGCGCGATACCAACGCCGCCGGAAACGCCGGCAGGCAAAGCGAGAGGCCCGCAGCGCCGCCCTGGGGCCGATTGATAAAGTTTTCAGTTACCGTTCCATGTACTTCTATGGGAAAAAGTGCTGCAACGGTGTCCGCTGGAAACAGTCCACCCAAAACTTTGAACGGCACCTGTTTTCCGGCACGGCCAAGCGCCGGCGGCGGGTCCTGGACGGAAAATGGAAACCAGGGAAAACGGCCAAGTTCACCCTGCGGGAGCGGGGCAAGGTCCGGCCCATAGACGCGCCCCACATCAATGACCGCCAGATCCACAAGGTCCTGACCAAAAAGGTGCTGGCGCCGCTATACGGGCCGGGCATGATCTACGACAACGGGGCCAGCCAAAAGGGAAAGGGCCTGCACTTCCATTACAAACGCCTGAAAAAGCACCTGCGGGACCATTACAAGCAGTACGGCCTCCAGGGTTCCGTGTTCCTGATGGATTTTCACCACTTTTTCCCGGCGGCGCCCCACGCCCTGATTTATGAGCGACACCAAAAGCTGATCCTGGACCCACGGATCCGCGCCGTGGCGGACGCCGTTGTGGCGGCGGTGCCTGGGGACCGGGGCATGATGTTGGGTGTGGAGCCGTCCCAGCAGGAAATGGTGTCTTTGCCCTCCGCCCTGGATAACTACATCAAGGCCCAACTGCGGATCCATGGCGCCGGCCACTATATGGACGACTACGACGCCATACTGGAAAGCGTGAAGCGGGCGGAGGAAGTCCAGGACGACGTGATCCAGAGGGCGGAGGCCATGGGCCTGATTGTCAACCGGAATAAAAGCAAGATCGTGGACATTTCCAAACCGTTCCGCTTTTGCAAGGTCAAATTTCAGCTGACCGACACCGGGCGGGTGATAACCCACGGCTGCCGGGACGGCATGAAGCGGGCGCGGCGGAAAATGCGGTATTTCAAAACCCAGGTAGACGCCGGAAAAATGACGGTCCAGCAGGTGGAACAATGGCTGCAGGGCCAGATCGCCTATTATGAAAACTTTGACGACCATGGCCGGGTGCTGCGGTTGCGCCGGCTATTCCATGCAATTTTTATTGGAGGTGCAAACCATGTATAAGATCACAAAGGACGGGGCCACCCTGGCCATGACCGAGGCCCCCACCTACATCAAGCAGGCGGAAAATGGGTGCTTTGTCCTGTGCCAGGAGGAGGAGGCGGCGGGGATCGCCCTGGGCGGCGTCCCGTATCACCTTTTGGGCCGCACGGCCATGGAGGGCGTGGAAACGGTCATGCTGGAGGAAACCGACGCCGGGGTGGAAATCACCAAGGCGGCGGACGCTGGCGGGATCGTGTTCGTCACCCTGGCGGAGGCCGGAAACATCGACGCCACCACCGCCATGGAACACGCGGACCTGTTCGCCATGTGGGCCTACCCGGTGGCATACACCGAGGGGCAGATCAGAAAGCACACGGACGGGAAACTGTATAAGTGTCTGACCGCCCACACGTCACAATCCGACTGGACGCCGGACGCGGCCCCCAGCCTGTGGGTGGCCATTTCCGATCCGGCGGAGGAGTGGCCCGAATGGTCCCAGCCCGTGGGCAGCACGGACGCCTATGCAAAGGACGCCAAGGTTTCCCACAACGGGAAACACTGGACCAGCGACGTGGACGCAAACGTGTGGGAGCCTGGTGTGTATGGCTGGACCGAGATTGCGGCGGAGGTGTAAGCCGTGGATCGGATCGAGTACATCACCACGCGGCGGGCGCGGTTTATGGGCGTCAGCGGCCCGGCAAACGTCCCATGGGGGACACCTGTGCAGGCCGTGGACGGTTTCCTGGTCCTGAACGACACGCCCCTGTGTGCCGTCACCTCCCAAAATGCCCATGACTATTTTGCCCGGAACGACGACGGCAACGGCATGGAGCGCGGCCAGCTGACCGCCTCCATTATTGCCCGACTGTCTACGCGGGACAAGGACCACCAAGCCCGTTGGAATAAAGTGTGGGAGGATCCCCGGTGCGAGAAATACCGCCGGCAGGACAGCCCGGACTTTTGGCTGTGGGGCCATGCGTTTTTCGAGGCCCCGGTGGAGGATCTGCGGCATATTGCCGATCTGGTGGGAGCAAAGAAAGGGGCGCGGAAATGAACAGCACAAAGGTGATCGCGGATCTGTGCGGGATCATTGACCGCATGAATGTGATTATACAGGCCCAGGCCATGGAGTTGGCCCAGCTGGGCGCCCTCCGCCATGAGGAGGAGATCGCGGCGGTCCGCAAGGACTACGCGGACGCCATTGGGGAGGTGGTCCGGTGAACCAGGAAGAAATGGCCGTGAAGCTGACAGAGGTTGACGCCCGGAGCAAATCCAACACCCACCGGATCAATGAACTGGCCGGGCAAATTGACGCCGTGAACCGGCTGGCCACCGCCGTGGAGGTCATGGCCACCGAGCAAAAGCACCAGACCACCGCCATGGCGGAGATCAAGGCCGACGTGGCCAAACTGGACGCCAAGGTGGAAACCATCGAGCAGAAACCCGCGAAGCGGTGGGACGGCATGGTGGAAAAGATCATTTACGGCATTGTGGGGGCGCTTGTCACGGCCCTGGGCGCAGGGATCATTTACCTGCTGACGGTGGCAGCATGATGAAAACCATTATTGTGGCCGCCGTGGCCTGGGCCATCGGCGCGGCGCTGGGGGTTCTCCTGGCCCGCGCCGCCCTGCGTCGCCTCCGGCATAAGGTTCGGGACCTGCGCCGCCAACTGCGCGGGAAAAAGGGGAAAATGGGCGTCATGGACAAGGTGCTGATCCTGGAGGCCGTGGTGCTGATCGCCTATACCGTGGCCGATCTGGCGGTATTTTGGCACACCGGCGCGGAACCCACCACCCTGACGGCCTGTGTGTTTGGCGTCTGCGGCCTGGAAAACGGCGTGATGGGCTGGATCAAGACCAGCAAGGAAAAGGCCGGCGCACCGAGCGGGAGCGCCCAGGGCGCCCCGGAGGCGCCCGTGGAGCGAGAAGAACCGCCGGACGTTGGCGTGTGATCGGAGGTTATACCAATGACAGAAAACGAACTGCGGCAGAAAGTTGCCGACATTATCAACGCATGGGTGGGCGCCACCAAAGGCAGCGCCAAGCACCTGGAGATCCTGGAGATTTACAACACCCACCGCCCGCTGGCCAGGGGTTACACCGTGAAAGCGACGGACGCCTATTGCGCCACCACCGCCAGCGCGGCATACATCAAGGCCGGGATCGCAGAGTACACCGGGACCGAGTGCGGGGTGGAAAAATACACCCTGGTGGCCAAGGGCCTGGGCATTTGGGTGGAGGACGACGCCCACACCCCCAAGATCGGGGACGCCTGCGTGTACGACTGGGACGACAATGGCGTGGGGGACTGCACCGGAGCCGGGGACCATATCGGTATTGTCACCGCCACCGGCGGCGGAAAGTTCACCGTCACCGAGGGCAATATGTCCGGCGGCAAGGTGGGCAAGCGCACCATGGCCGTGAACGGGAAATATATTCGTGGGTTTATCTGCCCTGACTTTGCCGCGATTGCAAAGAAGATCAGCGCGGCGGAGGCCCCGGCAGCACCCCAGGCAACGCCCCAGGCCGTCACCTCCCACACCGTCGTGGCCGGTGACACCCTGGGCAAGATTGCCAAGAAATACGGCGCTACGGTGGAGGCCCTGGCGGAGATCAACGGGATCAAAAACCCCAACCTGATCCATGTGGGGCAGGTTATCTATTTGACGGCGGCGGCAGCCGCCACGGGCAAGCTGGCCCGCCTGGGCGTGATCAACTCCCCGGACTACTGGGCGCAGGCCGCAGCCTCCGGCAAGGTCAAATACCTGGACATTCTGCTGACTAAGGCGGCGGAGAAGATCACCAAGGCCGGGACACGGACGGCCACACCGGAGGAGGGCGTGGCGGCCCTGGTGGCCGCTGGCGTGATCAATACGCCGGACTACTGGCTGGCCAATTACGGCACATTCCCCAGCCTGGGGGCGCTCCTGTGCGCCCTGGGTGGGGCTGTGAAATAAAATCATAGGAGGACAAAGACATGGAAACCATTATGCAGTATATCCCCATGGCGATCTCTGCCATCCTGCTGGCGGCCCTGATCCTGACCGTGGCCACCAACATCATTGTGCAGGTGCTTAAAAAATTGACCTGGGAGAAGATCCCCACCAACGTCCTGGCCTTTATCGTGGCCATGGTAGTGACCCTGCTGGCGTTTTTCGCCGTGTGCCAGATCATGGGCTGGGCCGTCACCTGGTACATGGTGGCCGGGGCCGTGGCCCTGGGCGTATTCGTGTGTTACGCGGCTATGTTCGGATTTGATAAACTCCGGGAGGCCCTGGGGCAGATCACAAACTGGAATAAATAAAGAGGACCCCCGGCACCGTCCTGGCGCCGGGGGTTTATTACTGCGGGATTGCCGCCAGTTCCATGTCCTCGATCTCCGCCCAGCTGAACCCCAGGCGGTGCATATCGTCCGAAACATCGGACAGGACGCAACTGCTTTCCATTGTGAGATTTTCATAGCACCGGGCCACGAACATTTGGAACACCTCCACCGCCCGTTCCATGGTAAACACCTGGATATTGCCGACCCTGGCGCCATACTTTCCGTTGATCTTAACCAGCATTTTATTTTCCTCCCCTGCAAAAGATTTTCCGAAACAGCCGCCGGAGCGGGACGAACAGCGCCACGAAAACGGCGAGTGAAATTAGAAACTTCATTGTATGCCCTCCTATTGACAAAACCATGTGATTTGCTTTATATTTGGGGTGCGGGGTTCAGGCCCCGCACCCCTGGCCTTTACCAGTCAAGCAATTTTTGGATTGCCAGGACTATGAGGCCGGATATTGTGCCCGCCAGAATATCAGCTGCAACCTGGTATCTGGCCTGCGCCGTCGGTTTACGCCGTCGGCGCTTTTTCTTTTGCTTTGCCATATCAACCACCCCCTTTCTGATTATCATTATATACTTGTGTGAGTATATTTTCAAGACGGAATAATGAACAAATATACTTGTGTAAGATTGTGCAATATATATACTTGCACAAGTACAGCGACACGGTTATAATATAGCCAAAGGAGGCGATCCCATGGAAAAGAAAACGGGCACGGCGGCGACAAAGGCAAAAAACAAGTACAACGCCGCGAATTACGACAGACTTTCCCCTTTCGTCAGAAAGGGCAAAAAGGACAGATACAGGGCGGCGGCGGAGGCTGCCGGGTATAGTCTAAACGAGTTCATGGAAAAAGCCATGGACACGCTGGCGGAGCAAATCCTGGGAGAATAAAGGAGGCCCCGGTGTCATACGGCGCCGGGGCATTTTTGACAACACGAATAAATCCCCCTCCGGGTGGCCAATATTTTATGGTGCTGAATATTAACACGGGTTTGACGCCGAGGCCGTGTTAATATCAAGAAAAATACTGGCTATTCCCACACCCAGGAGGGGAACCAATGAAGTTTTACGAATACCACGGAAAAATGAATATATGCGGGGACCGGATCCGGGAGGCCCGCCAAAAGCGCAGGCTTTCACAAAGCGACCTTTGCAAGCTGCTGCAACTGCGGGGCGTCATGGTGGAGCGGGACACGATCAGCCGCATGGAAAGCGGGTCCAGATTTGTGGCCGACTTTGAGGCGGTAGTGATCGCGGAGGTGCTGGAAGTCCCCGTGTTGTGGCTGCTGGGGAGAGAATAGGACGGCGTGGGAATGACACCACGCCGTCCTTTTGCGTCCCCAGGAAAGGGGGACCTATGAACCATAAGGGATATAAACACCTGCAGGCGGCGGACCGTTTGAAAATCGAGGGGGCGCTGCGTACCGGGGCTAAGCCGAAAGAGATCGCCGCCATGATCGGCTGCTGTGAAAGAACGATCTATTATGAGATCAAGCGGGGCCTGTGCGTCCAGCAACATGAGGGTTATGTGTTCAAAGAGGAATACTGCGCGGACGTGGCGGAGCAGAAATACCAGGAACACCTCCGGGCCAAAGGGCCGGACATTAAGCTGGGAAAGGACTTTGCCCTGGCCAACTTCCTGGAGCAAAAGATCATCGAGGAGCATTTCAGCCCTGGCGCCGCCCTGGCCTATATCAAAGCCGAGGGCCTGCAGTTCGATACGCAAATATGCGAAACCACGTTATATTCCTACATCTACCGGGGCGACGTGTTCCTGGAACTGTCTGCCGATCACCTGCTTTACAAAGGGGAACGCCGGCCAGAACGCCAGAGTTATGACTGGGCAAACCAGCCCAAGGGCGAAACGATAGAGAACCGCCCGCCGGAGGTACGGCGCCGGCAGACGTTTGGCCATTGGGAAATGGATAGCGTCATGGGGCCGGTGGGATCCAGCGCCGCCCTGCTGGTCCTGACCGAACGCCTGACGCGGATGGGAATTGTGATCCGGGTGCCGGACCACACCGCCCAAAGTGTTGTCCGGGCATTGAACCGCCTGGAGCGAAAAATGGGAAAGGACTTCCGCCGGATCTTCCGCTCCATTACCGTGGACAATGGGTGCGAGTTTATGGACTGCGAGGGCATAGAAAAGTCCTGCCGTCTGAAAAGCCCGCGCACAAAGGTTTATTACTGCCACCCGTATTCCCCGCATGAAAGAGGCAGCAACGAGAACATGAACCGGATCTTGCGCCGCTGGTTCCCAAAGGGGACCAACTTTGACGACGTAACACCGGCGGAGGTGGCGGAGGCGGCCAGGTGGATGAACAACTACCCGCGCCGGGTCCTGGGCTGGAAAACTGCAAGCGACCTATTCCGGGAGTATGTGGCCGCCTGAATTGCACACCATCGAGCGGGCCGGAGCCTCCCAAAGGCCCCGGCGGAGTTTCTGCGCCATTTTGTAAAGGGAGGCAGGCAAAACCGGAGCGTTTGCGCCCCTGCACCCGCCCCGGTTTTCTCCTGTCAAATATTTTTTATAACTTTTTGCAATTTATTCTTGACTTTTGTCGAAAAGGAAACGAGGGGAAACAAAAGAGCTGCTGCACAAAGCCAAAAGGCGTGCAGCAGCTTTCGCTCACTTTTTCTTTTTGCTCTTGGCGAAGGTCGCGCCAGTATCATGACACCTTTTTGCGTTGGCTTCATTGTAGGCGGCATCTTCATAGAATTCGCGCGCCTTGGCATAATGAAAGCCGCCTTGCCCGTTTTTAGCCATTGCCCAGTGTGCGTCACCCTGCGCCTTGAAACTCTTGGCGCGGGCAGTGTACATATCTTCTGGTGATTTGAAAAATGCCATAAGGAACACACCTCTCATTCGAATGCTTTTATAGCGATTCAACTGTTTCAAGCGACGGCAACGATTTGCGGTTTCAGTAGAGGGAATGCGTGAAAGGCTTAAAAGTGTCTGAGGGGGGCAGCGATGCTCAGAGGATGCCGAAACGCTTCTTTTTGGGTTTTACAGAAGCAGTGGAAGTACGGGCGCTGGAATTTACGGTTCCGGCAAAGTCGCCGAAGCCATTGATGACCGTGTCAGCGGTATCAAGAATGCTTTCTGCGTTGGGGTCAAGACTCTTTTTGTAGAAATCGTCTGCGACGATCCAGCCCAGAGTCTCCGTCAAAGCGATTGAAGTCCCGGCACTGATGACGCCGCCGACCACAGTTCCGACTCCGGGAATCCCCTTGATGATGCCGGAAAAGATAGCGCGGCCGGTCTGACTGGCCATAGTGCCGCCTAAAATAGATTTGGCGGCAGTTTCGGACAAGGAAATATCAAAAACACGGCCCAATCCAATAATCATAGTGACCTGAGCTGCGGTGATGGGAATGGTATCGGCCATCGGAATGGGAATAACGCCCGCCGCAGCCGCAGCAGTCGTGGCGGTGTGAATGACAGCAGCACATTTGCTCTTCAATTCATCGGGCATTGTAGTTTTAGGTTTAGCCATTTTTTCCTCCTTTGAAAGTTGCGCCGCAGTTGGTGCAGCACTTCTTTCTGCCTTGCGTTTGTACAGTCAGTTTTCCGCAGTTGGGGCAACGCTCACCGCGGCCTTTGCCAGCAATGGGGACGACCATTTTGTATCCGCACTTTGTGCATTCGCGGTTTTCGCCGACGGTCTTGAAAAATGTAAATTGCTTGCAGTTCGGACAAAGCTTTCCGGCCATGGGTCTAACCTCCCGAACGATTTTGACGAGAATTGATGAATTTTGTCTATATCAATTATATATATATATATATTGTCAAGGTTTTTCGCGGATTTTCTTAAAAATTATTTGTTTTCAGAACAAATCAAGCAGATTCTTTTTGATTCATGCAGAATCAGCCAAAATCATAGTAAATCCGTTCAAAATACTTGTGATTTTAGAAGATTCCGCAGAAATCAGACGGTGACGGAGGATTTTCAAGGCTTTTCGTGTCCGGCTTGCCCACGCAGAACCGCCAAAAGAGAAAACACGCCGCGACTTCCCGAAATATGCCCCGCCACCCCTTTTTCATCGTGCTTTCATTCAGCGTTCTTTCTTTGATACAGTATAAAAAATTTGATATAATATACTTAGAAAGTTAAGAAAACCATACTTTCAAATATAGATTTGTAGAGAAAGGAGACGCAAAAATGGCGAATATTCAAAAGGACATACTGTTTGACCATTTCATCAGCGGCATGGAAAAGGAAATGCAGGCAACGCTTAGAATGATGTATCTGAATAGCTGCAACATTGATGAAGCAAACCGCCGCCGGGAAATGGAGGAAATGAAAGAGGCAATCGTGCAGGACGTACTTTCCCACATTTCCGCCACGGTGGACGCGTCAGAGATTTTTGACGCAATCGACGGCTTGAATGAGAAAATTGAAAGCCTCGGAAGATAATGCATCATCGGCGGGAGGGGCTTTCCCTCCCAGCCGTTCCAATAGAGAAGGAGAAAACGGAGAATGCCGAACACAGTACCAAATCAACGGCTGATAGCCATACACAGAGAACGCGCCGCGTCTGACTTCCTCGGTATCAAAAACAGTCATTGGCAAGCTGCGGCGCGTGACCTCGGCGCGCACGCGCTCATGCTTTACTTATATTTCGCGTCCAATGCCAACGGCTATCTGCTTGCGCTCTCGCCCGCTGCCATACGGCAGGCGGTGGGAATGCCGCAGTCTACATACCGCGACCAATTTACAAAACTGATAGATCGGGGCTATCTTGTCCAGCGCGGGGACAGCAATACCTATGATTTCTATGAAACACCACAACGCGCCACGCATACAGAGAAAGACGATACGGCCAGCGGCTACGACTTTACGGCAGACGCTTTTGAAGCGCCGCAAGCCGTAAATAACGGCACGGCAGAGGACAGAGAAATAAATATAAATATTACAGATAAGATAAATAGTTTCGGCGGGGAGAAACAGGTTTCTCCCACGCCGTCAGAAAAGAGGTTTGAATTTTAATGACAACTTTGGAAATGCTGGACAGCCTGAATGCGGTCTATACGCAGATAAGAGCTGACCAAAAGAAAGAGGAATATGACGATATTCTCATTGCGGCGGAGGAATTGGTGTATTTCCTCCGTAGTGAATTGGGGGTCAATCCTTTTGCTTATGGAGCAATCAAGGACGAACCATTTATATTTTAATAAAACGCAGTAGGAGCGGGAGGTTTGTACTTCCCGCTCCATTTTCGTTGTATGACAGATAAATACCGCCGCCACCCACGCGCCCCGTGTAAAGCCGTCAGCGTCCTTTGGCAGGCATTTTGATTTTCGCGCTGCTTGCTTTCATTTGCGCCAGCGGGGAAAAGTTGTCGTAGTTCTTCGTCAAATCCGCGTCGTAAATGGCGCAATAGTGCTTCGTCATGGCAAGGGTGGAATGTCCCAATAGCTTTTGGAGCGTAAACGCGTCCCCGCCGCAATCAATCAGATATTTCCGCGCGAATGTGTGGCGGAACAGGTGAATAGAAGTCTTTTGCACTCCGCGCCGCGTGTTGTACCTTGCGATAGATTGCCGCAAGCCGTTCTCCGTGAGCTGTGTTCCCGTTTCCGTGCAAAAGAGGTAGTCTGTAGGCTCCCCGCCACGGTATCGCCCATACTCCCGCAGAATGGCAATCATGGGGCTGCAAAGGGGAATGACCTGCGCTTTTCTGTTCTTCGTGTGGCGGTAGAACACAACGCCGCCGTCCAAATCCACGTCCCGAATTTGTATCGCCCTGACCGTCGCGGCGCGGCTCCCGCAGTTCAAAAGAAAGTTGACAATCACCCAGTCCCGATATTCCGCAAAGGTCGTTTTGCGAATGTCGGGCTTTTTCAGAAGTGCGGTCAGCTCCGCATCCGAATAGGTTTCCTTTACGGTTTCCTCGGCCTTGTACAGGGGGATATTCAGACGGGTAAGCCCCTGCTCATTGCACCAAGAGAAAAAGGATTTCAGAACCCGCGTGTAGCTGTTGATACTGTTGGGCGAAAGCCCCGCGTCCTGCATGGAAACAATCATATCGTCCAAATCTGCCTTTTGGAGCGCGGCAATGTCCGTTCCCGTGTCCAAGTGCCGCGCCACGGCTTTCCATTGGGAGGAATAGCTTTCCAGCGTCTTTTCCGCCAGCCCTTTTGCCCTGCGGGAAAGGAGGAAATCCGCAAAGGTTTCGTCCAGCGTGGCGGTGCAATTCATCCTGATTTTCTTCATTTACCTGACCTCTTGATTTTCAAAATTTCCATCAAAAATCAAGCGCACAGGTGCCTTTTGCAAATACTGCGATTTTTCCACTTTTGAAAAAGAAAAACCTTGAAATCAGATGATTTCAAGGTTTTTCTTCACTCTTTTGAGCTTTTGGTGGAGATAAGCGGGATCGAACCGCTGACCTCTTGAATGCCATTCAAGCGCTCTCCCAGCTGAGCTATACCCCCAGGTGTTGTAGATTGACGCATAAGCCTTTATGAACTTGTTGCTGTGGGGTGCGTTGCTGTACCGTTTGGGCTCCCAGCTGAGCTATACCCCCATATTTGGTTCGCTGTTCGGACAGCTTCTGTATTATAGCATACCTGCGGAATTTGTCAATAGCTTTTTTTCATTTTTCCAACGTCCATTTTTTCGCGGTTTTCCGATTTCGTGGCTGGACAAAGGCTTTCACATGTGCTATCCTATATACAACGATCCTGACAGTAAGCTTTCGGGCTGCCTGAAAGGTGCGAATATGGTGTTTTGCCGCGGATATTTCCGGGGTCTACTGCTGTTGCCGTACCGTCAGGGTGCGGCAATTTTTGTTGGGAGGTGTTTTATGTGGAAACGAGACTCGCGGTGATGAGCATCATCGTGGAAAACGGAGAAATGGTAGAAAAGCTCAACGCGCTGCTCCACGAGTACGGGGAATTTATCATCGGCCGAATGGGCATCCCCTACCGCAAGCGGGGCGTCAGCGTCATCGCCATTGCCATGGACGCACCCCAGAATACCATTGCTGCTCTGTCCGGCAAAATCGGAGGCCTGGTCGGCGTCAGCGTCAAAACCGCTTACTCCGGCGTGATCTCCAAAGAATAATTGGGAAAGAGGTATCTACTATGAACAAAAAAGTACGTTGGATCACCGAAACCGCCGTTATGCTGGCACTTCTCGTCGCTTTGCAGGCGCTGACCAAGGGCTTTGGTCAGTTCGTCACCGGCTCCTGCGTCAACGCTGTGCTGGCCGTTACCGTGCTGACCGCCGGAATGGGCAGCGGCATCGTCGTGGCCGTGCTCTCCCCGGTGCTCGCCTACCTGCTGGGCATCGCGCCGCAGATCCTTGTTCTTCCCGCCATCATGGTCGGCAACACCGTGTTTGTGGTCCTGCTGCGGCTGATCGCCGGTACGGACAGCAGGAAGGTCGGTCAGCAGATCGCCGCGTGGCTCATTGCCGCTCTGGCGAAATTTGCCGTGCTGTACCTCATCGTGGTAAAGGTCGCCTGCGGCGTGATGGCACCGTCTCTGCTGGCGGCCGGCACGCTGAAGGAGCCGATGCTGAAAGCCCTCCCTGCCACCTTCAGCTGGCCGCAGCTCATCACCGCTCTGATTGGCGGCGGCATCGCTCTGCTGATCGTTCCCGTCATTCGCAAGGCGCTGCACCGGTAAAATTGCATAGTTTGAGCGCGGACACAGGTCGTGTCCGCGCTTTCCTTTATTCCTCTAACAGGCACACCGCATGGCAGGCCATGCCCTCACCGGTGCCGGTGAAGCCCAGCCTTTCCTCCGTGGTGGCCTTCACGTTTACCCGGGAAGCGGCAATTCCTACCGCAAGGGCGATGTTTGCCTCCATCTGCGGGATGAAATCCTTCAGCTTCGGCCGCTGGGCGATCATGGTCACGTCGATGTTGCTCACCCGATAACCCGCCGCAGCGACCTTTTCCGCCACGTTTTTCAGCAGCAGCATAGAATCCGCCCCCTTGAATTTTGGGTCGGTGTCCGGAAAATGGCGGCCAATGTCTCCCAGCCCCGCCGCGCCCAGCAGGGCGTCGGAAACGGCGTGGAGCAGCACGTCGGCGTCGGAATGGCCGTCCAGCCCCTTTTCGTAGTCGATCTTCACGCCGCCCAGTATCAGGTCACGGCCTTCCACCAGCCGGTGCACGTCGTAGCCATGCCCGATCCTCATCTGGTTTCCTCCAGCAGAAGCTCTGCAATCTTCAAATCCAGGGGGGTGGTGACTTTCAGGTTCCGCTCGTCGCCCTCCACAATTTTTACGGAGAAGCCGATCCGCTCCACGGCGGAGCAGTCGTCCGTGAGCTTGGCATTGTCCTCGTTTGCCTTGGCCAGCGCGCCAC
>OLZA01000117.1_pt1 | contig 63071 bp, 59 predicted proteins | sample 1673431 | NCBI WGS metagenome assembly OLZA01 (sample SAMEA103958111, study PRJEB25191) | human gut metagenome | biome: human-associated habitat [ENVO:00009003]; feature: intestine environment [ENVO:2100002]; material: feces | place: Germany | collected 2013/2015 | reverse complement strand
AGGAGTTTCTAAAGACTTACAGAAGTGAGGTGACGAAGAGTATGCAGTTAAATTATGAATTTGACAGGCAGCTTGAGCTTGAAAGAGCTGATGCTATCGAGGAAGGGATGGAAATAGGTATAGAAAAAGGTATAGAAAAAGGTATAGAAAAAGGTGCAAATAAGATGCTGTTTACTCTGGTAACAAAGGGCAAGCTCGATATTGATACTGCAGCAGAGGAAGCCGGTGTCAGTGTCAGTGAGTTTGAAAAATTAATGAGAGAAGCAGGCTATAAGGTGCCGGAGACTGTGTAGCATCAGGCATGAATAATTTATCAAAATGTAAATAGTAAAATCCGCTAACCATTGTATTTGGTATAGCGGATTTTTTGTGCCAAAAAGTATCACATCCGACTGTTATCGCATGAAAAACGCTTGCGGTACTCCTTTCCGTCTACAGTATATGTGTACCTGGCAGCCCAGTAGCTGTAAGCGGATTGTGAATTATTGACAACGAGCCTCTTCGCATCCTCCTTCACAATCATGCCTCTCGCCACATGTCCGCGCTCCTTTGCAAGTGCTATCTTGCGCTGTAAACCAATATTTAGTTTGCAGAAAAACTTAAAATCTATGATGTACAGTGGTATTAGTGAAAGCACACCCACATTTACCTGCCACGGGTAGCTTGCGATAGCCTTAAAAACTTCTGAAAAAGTGTCCATTGAAAATCCCCTTTCTTAATATGCTGCATTTGAATATATGGTATGTGAATATTATAGAAATAAGGAAGGGGATTGGCAATGGGAAAAAAATATCAATTTGTAGAATCTTTGGTATCGAAAAGTCCTTTTTCGAGTTTCAAATAGTATTCGGCAAGCATAAGGACATGTTCTACATTGTGTTTGGGATATGATTTGTTTAGTCTTTCTAATGTGAGCTGTAGTGAATTTGGTTCTTTGTTATCTCCGAAAATCAGGTAATCGATGGAAACATCAGTGATTTCAGCTATATGAACAAGTACATCCAGATTTGGGACTCGCTTTCCGGCTTCAATTAATGCTAAATATGATGGTGATATATAAAGAATATCAGCAAAATAGGCCTGTGTCTTATTCTTCTTAAGCCGTAATTTGCGGATGCGTTCACCCAGCGCCTGAGCGTCAATGTTGTAATTATTCATAAAACCTCCCAAAATTAATTTATAATATATGAAATTGTATTAGGATTTTAGAACAGTAGATTTATTGGGAGTAAACAAAAATATGATAACTGAAAAGATAAAGTATAAAATAAGTATGTGTATATATTATGAAAATATTAACTGCTAGTAAAGAAAATGTTGACACATAGTAATTAAAGTGGCAAAATTTAAAATAAAAAAGAAGGACTGTCTACTAACAGTTAAGGCTGGGGATGCTGGAGCCAAAGCAGATATTGGTGTTCAGTTATATGGTGAAGATGGAAAACTTAAACCTCAATTCGGAGCTAGTGCAAAAGCTGAAGCCACCGCGGCTGAGCTGGAAGGCTCATTAGGAGTAAATGTACTTGGAGGTGAAGTTGGTGTTAGTGGAAGTGTAAGTGTTGGAGTAGGTGCACATGCGGATGTGGGTTACAAAGATGGAGTATTCAAATTTGATATAGGAGCTTCTATTGGATTGGGGGTTTCTGTAGGATCAGAGGTAGATATTGGAGGTATGGTAGATACTGTTTGTGATGCTGCCGAGTCTGCATGGAATGGATTAGAGAAAGGAGGGAAAACCGCAACAAACTGGTTTAAATAGTTCATGGATAAAATAAGTACAACAGGAGTCATAGATCAAACAATTTATAGTGATGGAGGAAATGTTATGTATATTGTGAATGTTGAATTAAATGGTAATATAGTAAAAGCACAATCTATTCATTATTCATCTAAAACAAAAAGTTTACCTAATGGGAAAAAAGTTTCTGTGAATTATTGGGAAACACCCAAAGGAAGAAATAGATTGGTTGAAATTTTAGATGAAAATATTGTTCCTTGCAAGGATGATTTGTCAGATGATTTGAGATTATTGGCATCGTTTGGTATATTGGTAATTATTGTTATATGTATTTTTATGGTAAAAAATTAATCTAGGATATATTATGAATAATTACCTATTGGAAGTGTAGTCTTAATTGGAAATAGTAAAAAGAAAGTTATGATTGTTGGTGTCTGTCAGAAAGGTGGTCAGGATCCTAATGCAATATGGGACTATACGGCGTTATCTTTCCGGAGGGATATTTAGATGCAGAGAAAATGTTTTTATTCAATCGTGAGTAAATTTCACATGTATATGCTTTGGGATATCAAGATGAAGAACAGATGGCATTTAAACAAATGGCAGATACAAAAATTAGAGAGTTAAAAGGAGAATAAAAAATGAAAAATTTATTAAAGAAGCTTAGTTGTATGGTGTTAATTGTAGGAGTTGTAATTGGCTGTTGTGCTTGTTCTACTAATTCGTCAAAAGCATATACATTCAAGGTTGATACAGGGGATCAGGTAAAGGTTGAGCTGAATACAGCAGATGGATATGATATTACCTCTGATTTACCATTTGTTATATCAAAGGATAATAAAACCTTGAGCCAGGGTACTTTTATTACAGCTGATGATTATGATTCATATGTCAGTGTGGTTAATGACACAGACACAGCAACCGTTATTGACAAAGGAGATAATGAAACATACGAGTATATCATGTGGAATAACAATGATGAGGAATATGATTATGCAATTCACCTCAAAGATTCTAAAACAGGTATTTTAATTGGAAACAATGTTTCAGAAAAATCTGCTAAGGAATGCTTTAGTCGTTTGACCTTTTCAATTGTAAAATAGAATTATTAAGTACGCTAAAATAGCCGGCACTTTTGTGCCGGCTATTTTAGCGTATATTAAATGCTATCTATATTTACTGTGTGTAAATATAGTATTAACAAAAGATAAAAATAGTGACAAAATGAAATAAGAATAAAGTACCATTACAACTTCTTGAGAGAGGGTGTGCGAGATGACGAGAGATGATATCAGGTTTTTGTAAAGTGGCAGAAAAAGCAGGTAAAGCTGCACAGACTGTTTGGACTGCTTATGATGAATTGAATAAAGCATATGGTATGTAATGTAAGGATAATGGAGGTGGACATGTTTAAAGAATTATTGCCGATTGGAAGTGTAGTGTTATTAAAAGGTGGAATTAAAAAAATAATGGTTACTGGTATTAAACCAGTATCAAAGGATGATGATGGCACAGAACAAGAATATGACTATATAGGAGTAATATATCCGGAAGGTTACTTAAATGATGAGTTCAATTTCTTGTTTAATCATTATGATGTAAATGATGTTGTGTTTAGAGGATATGAGAATCCTGAAAGAGTTGAGTTTATAGAATATATGGAAGGGGTATATAGCAAGGAGAAAGATAATCAATAAATTCGATTATAGGTGATAAACATGGCATTATTAAATTATGAATTCGACAGGCAGATTGAACTCGAAAGAGCCGATGCGTATGCAGAGGGCTTCCTGAGAGGGTATAAAAAGGGCTTTGAAAAAGAAATGCGCAAACAAATGGTTTTTAACATGTATGAAGAGGGATATTCAGTTGATCTGATAGCAGATATTGTGGTGGAATTAACCAAAGAAGAAATAGAAGATGCTATAGAAATAAGAAAGAAATGATTTGGTACAAAAGAATATCTGCTATGATGGGAACATAGACTGTGATGGTATAGAAGGAACAAGGCAATACAGAATATTATGGCAATTGAGATAATGCGAGACATATCAGGCACAATGGGAATTATCCTGACTGTGCCGATTACATCTCTAATCAATCACAAGCCCGTTACAACAAGGTATATCACACCAAGCACCCAGCTTGAAAATATGCCGTACAGTATCACAGGACCTGCAATTCTAAATATCTGACAGCCTATGCCAAATACCTGCCCCTCCACCTGAAATTCACATGCGGATGAGCATACTCCGTTTGCAAAGCCTGTTATAGGAACGAGAGCACCGGCACCTCCCCAGTTTGCAAGCGGTGCATACAGGTTTAGCGCTGTCAGTATGCAGCTTATGAGAATCAAAATCATGCTGCACCAGGCCGAAGCCTCGTCGCTGCTTAACCCAAAGTATTGTGTGCAGGTATTTACTATGAGCTGTCCGATAGTGCATATGATGCCACCGAGTATAAATGCCTTTAGCATGTTTGCAGAAAGGCAGTGAGTAGGTGTGACGCGCTTTACATATTTGTTATATTCATCATTTCGTTTTTCTTTTTGGTCAGTAGTCATGTTTTCAGACCTCCTTTTTTATAGGATGACCGTATTTTTTAAATGTATGCATATATGTGATTTTAGTTATTTGATTTAGGTATAGTTACTTATAAGAATTAAATATGAAGGATATAACAAATAATCCTTGCCACTTTTTACTTTAAATAGTAGAATTGTAGCAAGGATTATTTTTATGCGGTAGCGCATCAAAGTAATAAATCACAGCAAAGCATATAATTGCGATAAATAATGCAAGTATTTTGCAATAAAGAAAAGGAGACACATATATGTATACACTTGACGACATCAAGAAAGAAGATCAGGAGATTGCAAGCGCCATCACAGACGAATTTGAGCGCCAGAACAGCCACATCGAGCTTATTGCTTCTGAGAACTGGGTAAGCCCTGCTGTTATGTCAGCTATGGGAAGCATCCTCACCAATAAGTACGCTGAGGGATATCCGGGAAGAAGATACTATGGCGGCTGCGAGTGCGTGGACGAGGTAGAGGAGCTTGCCAGAGAAAGAGCCAAGGAGCTTTTCGGTGCAGAGTATGTAAATGTACAGCCACACTCAGGCGCACAGGCCAACATGGCAGTTCAGTTTGCCATCTTAAAGCCGGGCGATACCATCATGGGAATGAATCTTGACCACGGCGGACACCTTACACATGGTTCACCGGTCAACTTCTCAGGCTCATATTTCCATGTAGTGCCTTACGGAGTAAATGACGAGGGCTTCATTGATTACGATAAGGTAGAGGAGATCGCCCTTGAGTGCAAGCCAAAGATGATTATCGCAGGTGCATCTGCATATGCGAGAACTATAGATTTCAAGCGTTTCAGAGAGATTGCAGACAAGGTAGATGCAGTGCTCATGGTTGATATGGCTCATATTGCAGGACTTGTAGCCGCAGGACTTCATCCAAGCCCAATCCCATATGCACATGTCACCACAACCACTACACACAAGACTCTCCGCGGACCTCGTGGAGGAATGATTCTCTGCAGTCAGGAGATGCAGGATAAGTACAATTTCAACAAGGCTATTTTCCCGGGAATCCAGGGTGGACCTCTCATGCACGTTATCGCTGCAAAGGCAGTCTGCTTCAAGGAGGCATTACAGCCTGAGTTCAAGGAGTATCAGAAGCAGATTGTAAAGAACGCACAGGCACTTTGCAAGGGTCTTCAGAGCCGTGGCATCAAGATTGTATCAGACGGCACAGACAACCACCTCATGCTTGTAGACTTAACTCCGTTTGGTCTTACTGGAAAGTCTATCGAGAAGCTTCTCGATGCGGCTCATATCACAGCCAACAAGAATACTATTCCTAACGACCCACAGAAGCCATTTGTCACAAGCGGTATCCGTCTCGGAACACCTGCTGCTACATCAAGGGGCTTAAAGGAGGATGATTTTGACAAGGTTGCAGAGGCAATCGCCATGATCATCAAAGAGGGCGAGAGCGCAGTTGAGCCTGCAAAGGCTATCATCAAGACACTTACTGACAAGTATCCTCTTGCATTTTAAGGGTTTTCAGAGTAAAATGTTATAAGTTATAAAAACATAATACTTTGGAGGAATTATGATAGACTTAAAGTTTTTAAGAGAGAATCCGGATCTCGTAAAAGAAAATATTAAAAAGAAATTCCAGGACCACAAGCTTCCGCTCGTCGATGAAGTAATCGAGTATGACAAGAAGGCCAGAGAAGCACAGCAGGAGGCAGATGATCTTCGTGCAAAGAAGAATCAGGTTTCTAAGCAGATTGGTGCTCTTATGGCACAGGGCAAGAAGGAAGAGGCTGAGGCTGTAAAGGCTGAGGTAGCACAGATTTCAAAGCGCCTCACAGAGATTGAGCCGCTCGAGAAGGAGTATCAGGACAAGGTGCTTGAGGATATGATGAAGATTCCAAACATCATCGATCCATCAGTTCCAATCGGAAAGGATGATACCTTCAACGTGGAGAACGAGAAGTTTGGTGAGCCTGTTGTTCCTGATTTCGAGATTCCTTATCATACAGATATCATGGAGAGATTTGACGGAATAGACCTCGATGCAGCAGGAAAGGTTGCAGGAAACGGTTTCTATTATCTGATGGGAGATATCGCACGTCTTCACTCAGCCATGACAGCATATGCGCGTGACTTCATGATTGGAAAGGGCTTTACATACTGTATCCCGCCATTCATGATCCGTTCAAATGTCGTAACAGGCGTTATGAGCTTTGAGGAGATGGATGCCATGATGTACAAGATTGAGGGAGAGGATCTCTACCTTATCGGCACATCTGAGCACTCAATGATCGGTAAGTTCATCGATACAATAAACGATGAGTCAAAGCTTCCATACACACTCACAAGCTACTCACCTTGCTTCCGTAAGGAAAAGGGTGCACACGGCATTGAGGAGAGAGGTGTTTACCGTATCCATCAGTTTGAGAAGCAGGAGATGATTGTTGTCTGCAAGCCACAGGATTCAAAGGAATGGTATGAGAAGATGTGGAAGTACACAGTAGAGCTTTTCAGAAGTCTCGATGTGCCTGTCCGTACTCTCGAGTGCTGTTCAGGAGACCTCGCAGATCTCAAGGTTAAATCATGCGACGTAGAGGCATGGTCACCAAGACAGAAGAAGTACTTCGAGGTTGGAAGCTGCTCTAACTTAGGCGATGCACAGGCAAGACGTCTTAAGATTCGTGTAAAGGGCGAGGATGGCAAGAAATACTTTGCACATACTCTTAACAACACAGTTGTTGCTCCACCACGTATGCTCATCGCATTCCTTGAGAATAACCTGAATGCAGATGGCTCTGTAAATATCCCTAAGGCACTTCAGCCATACATGGGTGGTACAGAGAAGCTTATTCCGAAGCACTAGTTTTTGAAATAAATTAGTTCATGTAAATATAACAGCCGTAGCTGCGATTGAAAAGGAAAATCGCGGTTATGGCTGTTTTGTAGTTAATGACCTTATCAATATTTATGTCAGAGATGATAAGCAAATACAGAAGGCTTTTGACAAAAACGGTCATGCAAAATTCTTTTAATAAACGTCATTGACACCAAATGTGATACCACGTATAATATAGATAGGAGGTATTCAGAATGTCAAAATGGGATAAACTATTAACGAGAATATGTGCTTTGTCAAAAGACCTCCGGTTTGATGAATTGCGTAAGGTATTGGAAAGCTATGGATATGTAATGAATGCCCCAAAGGGCGGAAGCAGTCATTACACGTTCAGAAAAGCCGGATGTCAACCGATTACGATACCGAAGCATGAACCTATCAAAAAAGTGTATGTAGAGATGGTAAAGCAGATTGTGGAAAGTGAGGCGGTGAATGATGAAAACGCTGAATGATTATTTTACAATGAATTATCGTATGGAAATTGTAGAGGATAAGGATGAGGGTGGTTTTGTGGTTTCATTTCCGGAGCTCCCGGGATGTATTACCTGCGGAGAAACAGTAGAATCCGCTGTCGCAAACGCTTTAGATGCCAAGAAAGCATGGTTAGAAGCTGCTATGGAAGATGGTATTGAAATCCATGAGCCGGACAGCTTAGAGGATTATTCTGGACAGTTTAAACTTAGAATTCCACGAAGTCTTCATCGTTCACTTGCAGAACATTCTAAGAAGGAAGGTATCAGCATGAATCAGTATTGTGTATATCTTCTTTCCAGAAACGATGCAGTTTATTCAAAATTATAGACTAAATGAAATAGGAGGTGTTCTGTTATGTTTTTTCTTATAGCGAAGGATAATGAATGGGCTGGATTGCTTAGTAGTCTGGATATGTTTTCTGATGATTTTATGGAAGAAGGACGGATACAGCCTGAAGTACAGGTAAGGGAAGATTTTTAATGAATTTACAGAGAAGAAAATCCCTTACCAAATACTTCACTGGTGCTCATCACAGACATAAAAGCATGCAACTTATTCTGATGTATGAAGCTTCTAAGCTCTATGGCCTGCTTCTTTGTGAGAGTGCTGAAAACGATATAGTTTCTCTCACCGGTGTAAGCACCTCGTGCCTCCACATATGTGGCACTTTTCTCCAGCGTGTTAGTAATATAATCGCATATCACATCCTTGTCATCGCAGATAAGCATTATGGATTTTCTGAGCATGATATTTTCGATGATTGCATCAATCATAAATGATTTCACAACAAGTCCGACAAATGAATACAGAGCAGTCTTTATGTCAAATACAAAGCAGGCGATGATAATCATGACGAGGTCGGTGAGAAATAAAGCCATGCCGATATTTTCTACATGTGCATATTTTTTTACAATCATGGCGATGACATCGGTTCCGCCACTTGAAGCACCCACATAGAAAAGCAGTGCAGATGCGATTGCAGGAAGAGCGATGGCAAAAATCAGCTCAAGCATTGGCTCGTTTGAGAGAGGATGAGTGAGCGGGTCAAGCTTTTCAAGTACCAGGAGCTCAACAGACAAAAGTATTGTGGCATAGGTGGTCTTAATAGCAAAGTCTTTGCCAAGGAAGAAAAAGCCCACTACAAGCAGAAGCATGTTCACAATAGTAGAAAACATACTCGCTGAGAGCGGTGTTATCTTTGCAAAAACAACTGCGGCACCGGTTACGCCACCGAAGGTGAAGTTGTTTGGGAACTTGAAATAGTATACACCGATTGCCATGATGGTGATACTGAGTGTCATTATCAGAAAATTTTTTATCTGTTTAAGCATTTGTTGTTCTCCTTGCTTTCTTTTGTATTATTAATCGTTCAAATCTAAATATTTATTTGCATGGATAGTGTAGGACGATGAATGTCTGATGTCAATATAATCCGTGAAATAAATTATAAGTATTATTTCTATAAAAGGTATATTATATTAGTAAAACTAATAAGAATAATTACAATATATAATTGGAAAATTTAGCACTATGAAGGTATACTATAGGTATTGAACGAATTGCAGATTATTAGGAGGAACAATAATGGATTACAAGAATTCAGGTGTTGATATCGAGGCAGGTTACAAGTCAGTAGAGCTTATGAAAAAGCATGTAAAGGAGACTATGAGACCGGAGGTGTTAGGTGGTCTCGGAGGCTTCTCAGGAGCGTTCTCACTTGCTTCCATCAAGGATATGGAGGATCCGGTGCTTTTATCGGGAACAGATGGCTGCGGAACTAAGGTAAAGCTTGCTTTCATCATGGACAAGCATGATACAATCGGAATCGATGCAGTTGCCATGTGCGTAAATGATGTGGCATGTGCAGGCGGTGAGCCATTATTTTTCCTTGATTATATAGCATGTGGAAAGAATTATCCGGAGAAGATTGCTACAATCGTAAGCGGTGTGGCAGAGGGCTGTAAGCAGTCAGGCTGTGCACTCGTTGGTGGTGAGACAGCAGAGCATCCGGGTCTTATGCCTGAGGATGAGTATGACCTTGCAGGCTTTGCAGTTGGTGTGGTTGACAGAAAGGACATCATTACAGGCGAGGGATTAAAGGATGGTGATGTACTTATCGGAATGGCATCAACAGGCGTACACTCAAATGGATTTTCACTTGTCAGAAAGATTTTCAAGATGGACAAGGAGACATTAAATACATATCATGAGGAGCTTGGCACTACACTTGGAGAGGCACTTCTTGCCCCTACAAGAATCTATGTAAAGGCTCTTAAGGCTGTAAAGGACGCAGGAGTCACAGTAAAGGCCTGCAGTCATATCACAGGCGGCGGCTTCTATGAGAATATCCCACGTATGCTTATCGACGGCAAACGTGCCGTAGTTGAGAAAAACAGCTACCCTGTTCCACCAATCTTTAAAATGATGGCTAGAGAGGGAAATGTCGAGGAGCAGATGATGTACAATACCTACAACATGGGACTTGGAATGATTGTCGCAGTTGACCCTGCAGACGTGGACAAGACTATGGAGGCTATGAAGTCTGCCGGAGATACACCATACGTAGTCGGAAAGATTATTGACGGCGAGAAGGGTGTAGATCTCGTATAATAACATTCAATATATTGTTAATAATTATACATCGTTGCGAGGAAAAAGAATGAAAATTGCAGTATGTGTATCGGGTGGCGGCACCAATCTTCAGGCCATCATAGATGCAATAGATAACGGAACAATTACAAACACACAGATAGAGGTTGTTATCAGCAACAACGCAGATGCATATGCACTTGAGAGAGCTAAAAAGGCAGGAATAAAGGCAGTATGCATCTCGCCAAAGAGCTATGAAAGCAGAGCTGCCTTCAATGAAGATTTCTTAAAGCAGCTTAACTCATATCATGTGGATTTAGTCGTACTGGCAGGTTTTCTGGTAGTGATTCCACCTGAGATGATAAAGCAGTACAGAAACAGAATCATAAATATCCATCCATCGCTCATACCATCTTTCTGCGGCACAGGCTACTATGGTCTTAAGGTGCATGAGGGAGTGCTTGCACGCGGTGTGAAGGTGACAGGTGCCACCTGCCACTTTGTGGATGAAGGCACAGACACAGGCCCTATTATTTTACAGAAGGCAGTCGAGGTAAAGCAGGGCGACACACCTGAGGTGCTTCAGCGCAGGGTTATGGAGCAGGCTGAGTGGAAAATCATGCCACACGCTATCGACCTGATAGCAAATGGCAGGGTGTCAGTAGAAGACGGACATGTTATTATAGATGAGAAGTAATGACAGTGCTGTAAGTAATTAGTATGTAAACACAGGTAGATTATGATTACCGGACAATGAAAAGCTTATGTATAGCTTAGGTATAGGAGGCAAAAATGAAGGTATTAGTAGTAGGAAGCGGCGGAAGAGAACATGCAATATGCAGGGCTGTTGCAAAGAGCTCACGCGTTGACAAGATATACTGTGCACCGGGCAATGCAGGTATCGCTGCACTTGCAGAGTGTGTGCCAATCGGTGCGATGGAGTTTGATAAGCTCGTATCATTTGCAAAGGATAATGCCATTGATTTTACAATCATCGGCATGGATGATCCGCTTGTAGGTGGTATCGTTGACGAGTTTGAAAAGGCAGGGCTCAAGTGTTTCGGACCAAAGAAGAATGCAGCTATTCTTGAGGGCTCAAAGGCATTTTCAAAGGATCTCATGAAAGAGTATAATATCCCTACTGCGGCATATGAGAATTTTACTGATGCCAAAGAGGCACTTAAATATTTAGAGACAGCAAAGTTCCCTATCGTGTTAAAGGCAGACGGACTTGCTCTTGGAAAGGGTGTGCTTATCTGCAATACTCTTGAGGAGGCAAAAGAGGGTGTCAGAACAATCATGGAGGACAAGAAGTTCGGAACAGCCGGAAACACCATGGTAGTTGAGGAGTTCATGACAGGCCGTGAGGTTTCGGTGCTTTCATTTGTAGACGGAAAGACTATCAAGATTATGTCATCTGCGCAGGACCACAAGCGTGCAGGCGATGGAGATACAGGTCTTAATACAGGCGGCATGGGCAATTTCTCACCTAGTCCGTTCTATACCGATGAGGTCGATGATTTCTGCAAGAAGTATATTTATCAGGCAACTGTAGATGCTATGGCTAAAGAGGGCAGACCTTTTACAGGAGTTATCTTTTTCGGACTCATGCTCACAGAGGATGGACCAAAGGTGCTTGAGTACAATGCAAGATTCGGAGATCCTGAGGCACAGGTTGTGCTTCCTCGTATGAAGAATGATATCATTGATGTGATGGAGGCCTGTGTAGACGGAACTCTTGACACAATAGATCTTCAGTTTGAGGACAATGCATGCGTATGCGTGGTTCTGGCATCAGACGGATATCCTGTCAAGTATGAGAAGGGCTTTAAGATAACTGGCTTTGAGAAGTTTGACGGCAAAGAGGATTATTACTGCTATCATGCCGGCACCAAATTTGATGATGACGGAAATATCGTCACAAACGGAGGACGTGTGCTTGGTATTACTGCAACAGGCGCCACACTCAAGGAGGCCAGAGCCAAGGCTTACGAGGCAACAGAGTGGGTACAGTTTGATAATAAATACATGAGACATGATATCGGAAAGGCAATAGATGAGGCATAAGGGTATTATTTTTGATATGGATGGCACTCTCTGGGATTCAGCAGAGAATGTGGCAAAATCATGGAATAAGGCCATAGCAGATTATGGCTATGAGAGGGCACCTATCACAAAAGAAGATATGTATTCAGTAATGGGAAAGACAATGGATGTACTGGCATCCATTATCTTTCCTAATTGTACTTGCAGAGATGAGTTAATTAATGTATGCTATAGAGAAGAAAACGATTACCTGACCGTTCATGGGGGAGAGCTTTATCCTGATGTTGAAAAGACACTTGATGAGCTGTCAGAAAGATATGACCTTTATATAGTCAGCAATTGCCAGCGTGGTTATATAGAGTCTTTTTTTGCGTACCACGGACTTGGCAGGTATTTTAAGGATACTGAGTGCTACGGCAACAATGAGCTTGAGAAGTCAGAAAACATAAAGCTTATTGTAGAGCGCAATAATATAGATGAGGCAGTGTATGTAGGTGACATACAGGGAGACTACGATTCCAGCAAAAAGGCAGGAGTTAAGTTCATCCATGCAGCATACGGGTTCGGCACAATAGATGACGATGTGCCTGCTATTCGCAAATTCTCTGAGCTGCCGCGGGTGGCTGACAGAGTATTTGAGGAAATTGAAAAGCTCTGATGAGAATTTAGTTTGAAGCAAAGTTTATGAATATGTTGTAGATAATGGGGTTTCCGCATGGAAGATAAGCGTAACAGAGGGAGAAGAATTACAGATAGAATAACAGAGGCTTACTATGAGCTGATGAAGATTGTTGCAGAAAACAATCATGAGCGCATGTTTGAGTACTATGTGGAAGATGATGAGGCATATATTTTCAAAATAGTCAATTCTTCTCCGGCTCAGGAGACAGTATATCCGGTTTTTAAACAAAATATTGACACATACATGTCAGAGTGCCCTGAAGACAGCATCGAATGCTTCAAAAAGCAGCTTGATAAATGTCTGCTTCGGCCTATGCGTACTGCATTCCAGCTTAGTTTTATATCAGAGGATGGCAAGAGCAAGCCGGTTGAGATGTACATGATCAGCATACCTGATTTGGATAAAAAGGTATGTATGGTAGTTGGAGTAATGTTTGATATCAGAGATGAAAAGGGACTTTTGGACTCGCTGACAGGCACATACAATCACCTTGCATTTGAGAATAAATGTACATCACTTATCAGGCAAAAGGGAACAAAGCTTTTATTTGTGATGCTTGATGTGGATGATTTCAAGATAGTAAATGACACCTTGGGACACAATGTAGGGGATAGGGTATTAAGCCAGACAGGACAGGTGCTTAAGGAAGCAGTTGGAGCCAATGGTATAGTTGGCAGGCTTGGCGGTGATGAGTTTGCAGCGATCGTATTTGGATTAGAGGACAGTGATGCTGTGGACGAGTTCTGCGTAAAGCTGTCAGGCAGACTGAAGAATATTATCTTTGATATGGAGTATTCTGCATCAATCGGCATGACTACCGGCGATGACAGAGAGCTGACCTTTAAGGATCTGTACTATGAGGCGGATCAGGCTATGTATTACTCAAAGAGGCAGGGAAAGAATCGCATATCGTTTTTCAATTCTATCAGGAAAAATGATATAACCGTTCCGCATAATTCCTGCGCTCCTTCCAATACAGATGTATCCTGCAGGATGTCAGATATGGAGATATTCTCGTATGATGAAATGCCGGACTATATACTTGCAGTAGATGAGGAGAGCCGTAGAATAGTATTTGTCAATAAGGCTATCAGAAATTCAAGCGTTATGACAGCATCTCAGATTGATGAATTTATTTCAAAGCCGTTTGAGGATGGGTTTATTGATTTGTTTTTACGGAAAAAAGAGCAGGGAAACAGAGTATCGGTTTTTTCAGGAAAGGATCATCCCGACAATATAGTTGCAAAGCTTTTAGGCGAAAAGAAGCTCATAATCAAGCTGAATCATAAGGATTATAATGGCTATAGACTGCTCAAGATGATAGATTTGAGTGATGAGTCAAAGCTGAATGCTGTTATGAGACGGATAATCAGCTACAGGGCGTTTATGCAGAATTTCATTGATGCTGTTAATGATACCACCGAAGGCTTGGGGTATAGGAACTATTTACGGCTGCTTAGAGAGTTTTATAATGCAGATTGTGTGGCTGTCATTTATAATGGAGAGAGTGCGTGGGACACAATTGAGGAGATACATATACCAAGTGCTAAGATTATGGCAAAGGTGGTTAATGAATCTGTTTCAAGAGGTGCAATTACAGATTTTCTCGCTCTGTTTAATGACACCGGCCGTGTGTTTATAAGTGATATTCAGTCAATTGAGGGTGAATACAGGGATTTATTCAAGCGTATGGCTGATGTCAGAATATGGTCTACATCTGCTGCTCTTCTAAACAAGGGGGAACAATGCTTTGGTGCCATCGTGGTTATGAATCCAAGAGCCAATTCAGGAAGTCTGGATTTGATTGAAATGATTGGTATTTCAATATCGAATAGTCTGTTTTATGAGAAGGCGAGGGCAGAGTATGAGTACAGGCTCAATTTTGACCAGGTCACAGGCTTAAGAAAGAGAGAGACCTTTAATAATTTGGGAGAGAGCTATGTGGAGTATGACTGCAGCTTTATGGGAGTATTTGCATCAGATATCATAAGGCTTTCAGATATAAATGAAAAATTTGGGTATATGGCAGGAAATGCGCGTCTTAAGATGGTTGCAGATGTGATCAGTGGCGTTTTTACAGGCTATGATATATACAGGTACGAGCAGGATGAGATAGTTGTTTTTTGCAAGGATATTGATAAAAAATCATTTATGGGACTTGTCAGGATAGTAAGGGAAAGCCTTGATGATCTGGATGTCTCAGTATCGACAGGCTTTAGTTGGACGGACAAGCCCGACATAGCAAGGCAGCTCTCAGAGGTTCGCTTAATGTATGATATTGAAAAGGACACAAAGCTTAAGAGTCTTGACAGTATAATGAGAAATAAGGTATTTAAGGATGTGGTTTCTGAGATTGAAAAGGGAAGCTTCATGGTGTATTATCAGCCGAAGGTTGATTCAAGAACAGGCATCACAGTCGGGGCGGAGGCCCTTATCAGATTTTTTGATGAGGCTCATGGCGTTGTAGGGCCAATTCATTTTATCGAGATTTTAGAAGAAAACAGATGCTCGCATCTTATTGATTTATTTGTACTTGATGAGGTATGCAAGGCGCAGAAGCTTCGCTGTATAAGTGACAGGAGAGTGGTTCCGGTATCTGTGAATTTTTCAAAAAATACACTGGAATATGCAGACCTCCTGGATCATGTGAAGGAGATAATGAACAGGTATGATCTCCCGGAGGGACTTGTTCAGATAGAGATAACAGAGTCTGTTGGTGATATGGATATTGTATTGATAAATAATATCGCGCAGTCGCTGATTTCAATGGGCTTTCGTCTTTCGATGGATGACTTTGGCACGAAGTACTCAAATCTTGAGATGCTCTTTAAGTTTCCATTCAGCATTGCTAAAATTGACCGTTCCCTGGTCAAGAATCTCGAGAGCAATGAGAAGAGCAGGATTATGTTAAAGCACCTCATATCCATGATTATGGAGCTTGGCATAGAGTGTGTTGCCGAGGGAGCAGAGAATGAGGAGCAGGTAAGGCTATTACAGCAGTTTGGCTGTAATATTATTCAGGGCTATTTCTATTCAAAGCCGGTTACACTTGATGTTTTCACGAGTGAGTTCGTGGAAAAAACAAGGAATCAATTGTGATTCACAATTTTATATACAATGCAGCTATTAACAGGCGCCTGTAGCAGGAAAGCGGATAACAGCTGCAAAAAAAATAAAAGGAAAGGAAGAAAAATGTTAGAAAAAATCTTCAAACTCAAACAAAACAACACAACGGTCAAGACAGAGATTCTTGCCGGTCTGACAACATTCATGACCATGGCATACATCATTGCTCTTAACCCAAACCTCCTCACCGGATTTGGTGCTGAGGGAACAAAAGCACTATGGAACGGAGTGTTCCTGGCAACATGTATTGCTTCGGCAGTCGGTATGTTTGTCATGGCATTTCTTGCCAACAAGCCATTTGCACTGGCTCCGGGTATGGGACTTAACAGCTTCTTTGCTGTAGTAGTTGCCAATATCGTAAGCATCACAGGCCTGTCATATGTTGATTCATTCCAGGCTGCACTGTGTATCATCCTTATTGAGGGTATTTTATTCTTTATACTTTCAATATTCAATATCCGTGACAAGATAGTAGATGCCATTCCTTATGGTGTCCGCATGGGTATTTCACCAGCTATCGGTCTTATGCTTTTAAATATCGGCTTTGGCTCAAATGCCGGTGTTTACTCAAAGGATGGCGGACCATTTTATGTGATGAAGGATTTCTTCGGTGCACTCACACCGGGACTTGCCAAAACAAATATGACAGATGGATATTCTTCAATGGTGCTCACTGTTGTGACTATGTTCATCGGACTTTTTGTTATCATTATTTTAGCTCATAAGGGCGTCAACGGAGCAGTACTTTTTGGTATGCTTGCAGCCTGCGTAGTTTACTGGGCAGGAGAGGCTATATTCTTTGGAACAAATCCTTTTGCATCACTTGCAACAGCTTCATTTGTACCACAGTTTAAGGATATGGCAGATACAACACTGTTCAAGTTCGATTTCAAGGATTTCATCAGTATTGGATGGTTTACAGCAATTTCACTCATCATCACATTCTGTATCATAGATATGTTTGATACCATCGGAACACTTGTTGGTACTGCATCACGAGCAGGAATGGTTGACAAAGAGGGAAATATGCCAAACATGAAGGAGGCTTTGATTTCCGATTCAGTTGCCACAGTGGTTGGTGCCGTAACAGGTACATCTACAGTAACAACTTTTGTTGAGTCTGCATCAGGTGTAGAGGCCGGTGGACGAACAGGTCTTACAGCTTTCACAACAGGTATCCTGTTCCTTGCATGCATCTTTATAGCACCGCTTGCAGCAATCATTCCTGCCGCAGCAACATCATCAGCACTTATCTATGTTGGTATCCTGATGCTTGGCGGTCTTAAGAAGGTGGATTTCGAGGATCTCTCACAGGTTGCTCCGGTAGCACTCATGCTTATTGCAATGCCTATCTCCGGATCTATCGGACATGGTATAGGTCTTGGACTTATCACATATACTGTACTCAAGGTCTTTACAGGAAAAGCAAAGGAGGTTTCTATCCTTACTTATGCTATTTCGCTTCTTTTCCTTGTGAAGTTCTTCCTTGTAGTGTAGTGTTTTAAAGCTTAGTGACATATAACGCCTTGCCCCGCCATCCTTGGCGGGGCATTGTTGTGTGCGGATATAATTCTAACAGCCACTAAGTGACTGCGTAAGGCTTACGGATGCATTAAACTGTGCTGTAGCGGCATTTTCTTATGTAGTGACAATAATTCACATACACAAACATATGTTCTTGACAATTGTGCGTAATCAATGTAGAATTGCAGTATGGACAAGCATAATGAAGAGCACATTTATGTGGCAATAGATTTAAAATCATTTTACGCATCAGTAGAGTGCAGAGAGAGGGGAAAGGATGCTCTGACCACTAATCTGGTCGTGGCAGATCCAACCCGCACGGAGAAGACTATCTGTCTTGCAGTATCGCCGGCTCTTAAGGCATATGGCATACCGGGCAGGGCGCGCCTTTTTGAGGTGGTACAGCGTGTGAAGGAGGTAAACAAGCTGCGTCTGTCGAAGCTTATTGCGAGTGGACATGCTGCCGGGACAGTGGAGAGAAGCCGACAAATTGAGGGCGAACAATCTGATAGAAAACAATCAGCAGGTGAACAGCAAAAAAGACTCCAGACTGAGGGCAATCCGGATGAAAGAAAAAAATATGTAACAGAAATTGATATAACAGAAAATGATATAACAGAAAGCACAATGGCAGGCTTTGATTATGCATCATATAATGCAAATCTGCTTGACGCATATCCTGAGTATGAGCTGACATACATTGTCGCACCGCCGCGTATGGCTTTGTATATGGATTACAGTACACGCATATACAATATTTATCTTAAGTATATCGCACCTGAGGATATCAGTGTTTACTCGATAGATGAGGTTTTTATGGATGTGACACACTATCTTCGCACTTATCACATGACGGCAAGGGAGCTTGCGTCTAAGATGATAGACGATGTCCTTAAGGATACCGGTATCACGGCAACCTGCGGCATTGGTACCAATCTGTATCTGTGCAAGATAGCCATGGATATTATGGCAAAGCATGCCATGCCTGATGAACGAGGAGTGCGTATAGCAGAGCTTAATGAGAATAGCTATAGGCGAAAGCTATGGGACCACAGGCCGATTACCGATTTCTGGAGAGTGGGAGCAGGTTATGCCAAAAAGCTCGAGGCAGCCGGCATGTATACAATGGGAGATGTGGCCAGGTGCTCAACAGGCGGTTCGAATGATTTTTACAATGAGGAAAAGCTGTATAAGATGTTTGGCATCAATGCAGAGCTTCTTATAGACCATGCATGGGGGTATGAGCCTGTTACAATAGCTGATATCAAGGCATACAGACCGCAGACCAACAGCATCAGTTCAGGGCAGGTGCTTCAGGAGCCGTATGATTATGAGAAGACAAAGCTTATTGTGCGTGAGATGACGGACCTTCTTGTGCTTGATCTGGTAGATAAGAGGCTGGTTACAGACCAGATAGTACTCACTATAGGGTATGATATTGCAAATCTGTCTAATAAGGCTGATAGCTGTTTTGGCAATAATTATGACCACGCAGTAAATAATAAAGGCAGAGACAGTATTGGCGGTAAAAAAGGTACACACAGAGATTATACAGGTGAGATTACCATAGACCGATACGGCAGAAAGGTTCCAAAGCATGCACATGGTACAGCAAATTTAGGGCGTTATACGTCATCCACGCGCATCATCATGGATGCTGTGATGGAGCTTTATGACCGTATCATAGATCCTTCTCTTCTGACACGAAGGATTACTGTGGTGGCAAACAGAGTCTGTGATGAGAGCAAGGTGCAGGAAAGTGAGCAGTTTGAGCAGCTTGATTTATTTACAGATTATCAGGAGAGGGCTAAGGAAAAGCTAAAAGAGGATGAGGCGCTTTCCAAGGAGAGAAAGCTTCAGGAGGCTATGATTTCCGTCAAGAAGAAATATGGAAAGAATGCCATGCTAAAGGGCATGAATCTTGAGGAGGGGGCCACAACTATTTCAAGGAACAATCAGATTGGCGGACACAAGGCATAGCAGCAACCGCTGTGGTTCTTAATCGGATTTTTCTTAGTGGTTTAAAATAGTTACGAAAAAGTATATAAGGAGCATGGCATGGGAAAATATGATGATATTATAGATTTACCACATCATGTGTCAAAGGTACATCCGCAGATGTCTATATGGGACCGCTCAGCACAGTTTGCACCTTTTGCGGCACTTACAGGTCATGAGGAGGCTATTGCAGAGACAGCGAGGCTGACAAACGAGTGGCATGAGCCTGATGAGGACAAAAAAAGAGAGCTTGATGAGAAAATGAATGAGCTCATGATGCTTTATAGAAAGCGTAATTTCAATTCAGACAGTTTATATGACGAAAATGTCATAAACACCGTGGCAGAGAATTATTTTGAGGTGACATATTTTGTGCCGGATGAGCACAAGGAGGGTGGCAGCTATGAGCATGTGACAGGGTATCTTAAAAAGCTTGATAGCATAGGGCACCTGATGATAGTTGTGGATGATAATGGTACAGAGACGGTAATTGATACAAGAAGAATATATGATATCGATTTGTGATGATTTTGTTAGGAATGCATTACTTGTAAATGTGGTATAGAAAGCAGGAAATTATAAAGATGGACAAGCAGATAGAAAGAGCCGGTGATGACAATAAAAATAATATTGGTGTGTTATATGGCATCGGTGTAGGTCCGGGAGATCCCGAGCTTATGACTTTGAAGGCTATCAATACGATAAAAGCATGTGATATAATTGCAATCCCTGCAGTTTCAAAAGAGGAATGCTATGTGTACGGCATAGTGCCGTCGTTTTGTGCAGCTGCAGCGCGGCTTGGCATTTCGCTTGGTGAGATGATGGATGAGATACATATCATACCGGCTTCGTATGATGTGAGGGTTACTGTGGGCTATGGTGGAACCTGTGTATACATGAAATCCGGAAAGAAGCTTGCAGAGCTGATAGAGGTGCTTCGCACAGGAGATGCTATCAGAAAAAAGAAAATGACAGTGTATGGTGTGACAAACTGTGGCATGGAGTCTGAGCGTGTGTACAGGGGGCTGGATGAGCTTACCGAAGCAAAAGGATATCTGACAATAGTTATAGTGAAATATAGCTAAAATGAGAGTTTACTTTTTGTGCATAATTGCTATAATAGTATGGTGAACCGAATATATATATATCTGAATATAGAAAAGAGCTGAAATATCACATGAGTATAGTAGATAAATTTGGAGAAAAAGTAGGCGAGATAGCAGAAAAAGATCCTGTCAAGGCAAGGAAGCTTTTACTTGCAGGATATAGATTACAGGAAAAAAGATTAGCATTATTTCCGGACAGAAAGCTTCCGATGTCAGGGCAGTATGTGGCAAAGATTGTCATGAATAATATCATACAGGCACTTGCAAAGCCTGAAAATGCCGCCATGGTCAGTATTTTTGTACCGGGTGAGCTTTTGACGGCGGCAGGTCTCACACCATATTCGGTTGAGGCATTATCGTGCTTTATTGCAGGAACTAAATGCGAGCAGGCTTTTCTAAGGCAGACCGAGAAGGAAGGCTTTCCGGAAACTATGTGCTCGTATCACAGGGTTTTTCTGGGCGCAGCCTTAAACGGTATAGTGCCAAAGCCAAAGTGCATGGTGTATACAAACCTGGCATGCGATGGCAATATGATGACATTTCCGTATCTCAAGGAGAGATATGAAATACCAAGCTTTTATATAGATGTTCCATATGAGAAGAATTATGACTCTGTTATGTATGTAGCAAAGCAGCTTAGAGAGCTTAAGAGTTTTTTGCAGGATGTCACCGGCAGAAAAATCACAGAGGAGTCTGTGAAAAAGGCTGTAGATAAGAGCAAAATTGCATCAAATAATTATTACAGGCAGCTTCACCTGAGAAAAGGACATGATATTGCGTCAACTCTCACAAATGAGCTGTATGCGCTTTTCATGTGTCATCTGCTTGCAGGAACTGATGAATCAGTCAGATATACACAGCTTCTGAGAGATGATGTGAGACGTGCACCTGCAGGCGATGGCTTTCATGTACTTTGGATGCACACCATGCCGTTTTTGCAGGATGCAGTGAAGGATGTGTTCAATTACAGTGATACAATCCATATCAGTGTAAGCGATTTTATAGCGGATGGCTTCAGAAGCATGGAGTCGGATGATCCTTACGAGGCACTTGCCGAAAAAATGGTTTACTGCATTTATAATGGCAGCGTGAACCAGAGAATAGATGAGGCAAAGGAGCTTGCCGACACAGTTGGAGCAGACGGTGCTGTACTTTTTGCGCACTGGGGCTGTAAGAATACAATCGGTGCATCAAGCCTTATAAAGCGCTCACTCGAGAGGGAAGGGCTTCCAACTATGGTTTTAGACGGAGACGGCTGCAATCCGGCCAATGCCAGTGACGGACAGATTTCCACAAGGCTTCAGGCATTTGTGGAGATGCTTACAGAGCAGGAACGTAATTAGAAATAATACACCGGTTATTGCGTGCGGTGTGTGGATATTTACTATAAATCAATTTCAGAAAGTGGAAAACAGATGATAAATTATGTTTGTAAATATGCTCCGGTAGAGCTGTTTAAGGGCTTTGGACAGGAATGTGCTGTGCTTGAGGAGATGCCGGAGAATTTTGATAAATCAGATAAGATAGCTCATGCGAATCTCTGCGGATTCGGCAAATCAGTCATACAGGCTGTGCTCGAGGGCAAGGTAGAGGAGCTTGTGCTCGTGAACTGCTGTGATTCAATGCGCAGAGTCTATGATATCATAGAGAATACAAAGAAATGCAAATTCCTGTATATGCTTGATCTGCCTCATGAGGATAACGAGTGTGAGAACATAAAATTTGCACAGTCAATTCTTCGTTTGAAGAATGCGTATGAGAGATATTCGCACAGGACATTCGACAGGGAGCTTTTTATAAAGTCGTTTGCAAAACCTGAATCTGAGCGCAAGCCATACATAGGTCTTATGGGTGTGCATGTGAGCAGTATTCTTGAGAAGACAATACGTGAAAATATGCAGATGGATGTGGAAAATATGACATGCACATCCGGCAGAAATCTCATTATTTTACAGAAGGATCTTAGAAATATGGATGATGAGACTCTCTTTGTAGCATATGCAGAGAGTCTGCTCGGACAGATGCCATGTGCCAGAATGAACAATAATACAAGAAGAAACCAGCTCTTTTTAGACCCAAGTCTTAAGGGCATCATATATCACACGATAAAGTTCTGCGATTACTATGGCTTTGAGTATGCAAGCATAAAGAATAATATTAAGGTGCCTCTTTTAAAGCTTGAGACGGATTTTACAAGCCAGAGTGCCGGGCAGCTTCTGACAAGAATACAGGCATTTGCAGAGACAATAGAGGGCTCAGATGACATGGACCCTACAAAAGGCATAAGCGAGGAGGCAAGAAGAAGGATGGAATCAGGAGTCTACTATGTAGCAGGAATTGACAGCGGCTCAACAAGCACAGATGTGGTGATACTGGATCAGGACGGAAAAATTAAATCGACAATGATTATTCCAACAGGTGGCGGTGCTATGATGAGCGCCGAAAAGAGTCTGGAGAAGGCTGTCGAAAAGGCAGGTATATCAAAGGATGATATTGTAAGGATTGTAACAACAGGATATGGTCGTGCATATATCAATAGCGGTGATGACAGCATCACAGAGATTACATGCCATGCAAAGGGCGCGCATTATCTGAATCCCAACGTGCGCACAGTTATTGACATAGGTGGACAGGATATAAAGGCAATCAGCATAGATGAAAATGGTGCGGTCAAAAATTTCCTTATGAATGACAAATGTGCGGCAGGAACCGGGCGTTTTCTAGAGATGATGGCAAGGACACTCGGACTTTCACTTGAGGAGATGAGCACCATGGGACTTGAGTGGAAGGAAAACATTGTGATTTCAAGCATGTGTACAGTTTTTGCAGAGTCTGAGGTAGTATCGCTGGTGGCACAGAACAAGGCTGTTTCTGATATTATCCACGGACTAAACATGTCTGTAGCTTCAAAGGTAGGCGCACTTGCAGCAAGGCTTGGGCAGGATAATCCGGGTGAGTATATGATGACAGGCGGAGTGGCAAAGAACAAAGGCATCACAAATGCGCTTGAAGAAAAGCTTGGCGCAAAGCTGTATATTTGCGATGAGGCACAGCTTTGCGGAGCGCTTGGTGCAGCACTTTTTGCATATGAGAAGTGCAGGGAGGCTTAATACAGGGGCTATAGCAAACCACCAGTTGAACTGGTGGTTTGCTGACTTTACTCCATGATTTTCCCGTCAATACTTATTGTTACAACTTGCCATGGTATGAATTTTCCACTAGCCTGAAGAGCTTTTTTGGCCGCAATTTCCAGGCCGCCACAGCAAGGAACTTCCATTCGGATAATAGTTACACTTTGAATGTTGTTATTTTGAATAATAGCAGTCAGCTTTTCACTATAATCCACCTGATCTAATTTAGGACAACCAATTAAAGTTACCTTGTTTCGAATAAAATCCTGATGAAAGGCGGCATAAGCGTAAGCAGTACAATCAGCTGCGATTAAAAGCTTTGAGCTGTTAAAATATGGTGCATTAACAGGAGCCAGTTTAATCTGTACCGGCCAGTTTTGAAGCTTTGATCCTGAATCTGCGGTTGAAGTGGCTTTTACAGGCTCAGATGTTTCAGTTCGTCTGATCTGCATGATTTTAGATCCAGGACAGCCGGAGTGAGAGGATATTGCCCGGTTTTTTGCAGCTATTTTTTTCTGTGCTTCTTTTACGGCTTCTTCATCATATGCAGGTGCTTCTCTCTCTTCAAATGAGATGGCTCCGGTAGGGCATTCAGGGAGACAATCTCCCAGTCCGTCGCAGAAATGTTCTCTCACCAATTCTGCTTTTCCGTCAATGATATCAATGGCGCCTTCGTGGCAGGCAGATGCACAAGCACCACAGCCGTTACATTTTTCTTTATCAATCTTTATAATCTTTCTTATCATTTTTAACCTCCGTCAATAGTATTTAGCGTTTGTTTATGCTAGAATTATAGTATTATAAATACAACTAGTATGTTTGATTTCCAACAGGGAGGAACTATTTTGCAAAAATATTTACCAATCCTAAGAAACAGTCCATTTTTTAAAGGTCTAACTGATAACGAGATATTATCCATATTGCATTGTGTAAACGCAACAACAATTTCTAAAAAGCGAGATTCTTATATTTTCAGAGCAGGTGATATTACCGAAGTAATGGGGATTGTGGTGTCCGGCTGCGTCCTCATTATTCAAGAAGACATCTGGGGACATCGAAATATTTTGTCAAAATGTCACGCAGGAGATTTTTTTGGTGAGCCGTATGCCGCAAGCCAGAGAGCTGTCTTAAATATCAGTGTGGTAGCAGATGAGGAGTGTGAGATTATTCTCTTAAATGTCAAAAGACTTCTGATTACCTGTCCAACTGCATGTGAGCATCATCAGAAGCTGATCCGTAATCTGGTCAGTGTCCTGGCAAATAAGATACTGATTTTGAACGATAAGATCACACATGTTGGGAAGCGAACGACGAGAGATAAACTATTATCATATCTGTCGGCAGAATCTATCAGACATTCGTCGTTATCTTTTGATATTCCTTTTGATAGGCAGCAGCTAGCAGATTATCTTTGTATTGATCGTGCAGCAATGTCTACAGAGATATCAAAGTTACAAAAAGAGGGCTTTATAAAAACAAATCGAAATCATTTTGAATTGCAATTGAGTATAATCAAAAAGAAGAACTATACAATTTAGGCAAGCTGTAGAAATGAAGCCAGGTGACTGCATCAATATTCCGGCAGAAGTGAAACACTGGCATGGCGCAGCACTGGATAGCACCAAGAGGACTATTTTTTTGTGTTAGCGCCACTTAACGATTGTGGGTGTCAAAACACCCGTTTAGTGATATAATAAACTCTGTATATTCATTAAAATGGAGGTGCTTATCATGGCAGTCCCAAAAGTTGACGGACAATTTATAGCAGAGGCTATTAAATATATTGATGAGAATGGAGTTCCTTGGCACAATATGAGTACCAAGTATGAGCTTGTATGGGAAAACGGTAATACCTATCCACCAAAGTATGTCATCGCAGTAGCAAATCATTTGCAGAATGGTGCAGAGATAGATGTATCTGGATATAATGCTGTCGAAGCAAAAAACTATCTTACTGCAAAAGGATATGAGATTCAGATTAAGCAGACTAAATACGAGATTACTATAACATCAGAGTCTGTTACTTCTACTGATGATTCATTCACTATGGATAATATTAGTGCAGGAGATGTGTTCAAGCCTTTGGATGCATCATTTGTTTCTGCCGATGGAACTGTTATCAAAAGAAAATATGGGAAAGGTGAGAGACGGAATACAAACCAAACTTTACCACGTATTGCGTTTCAAATTTATGAAAAACAGATTGCAGCCTTGCCAGTAGAAGAAAAAGAACAGTTTCCAATTTGTCAATACGCTCCAGATAAGGAAATGATTCGTGGAATTTATTACAGCAAGGACGAAGCAAAAGCACACAATATACATCCGTTCAATACAATGTCGTATGATTATGATGGTGGCAGACAGTTTGTAATTTATTCATGGAATATCTTTACAACTCTTAGATTTGTTCAGGAGTGTTTGACACGTTTCGGTAATCCGGGAGATTCCTTCAAATTGGTTTATCGTGAGAAGGAAAATGCAGAGGAAGAGGCAGCAGTTGTAGAGGAAGTAAAACCAGCAGAATTTAATGGCTATCTGAATCCATATTCGACTATGCTTGTGGAATCTAAGAACATTATATTCCGAGGCGCTCCGGGAACTGGAAAGACTTATCTTGCAAAAGAAATTGCTACTGACATTATTAGCAATGGCTATTTTGATGATTATACGATGCTCACAGATGAGCAAAAGCAACAGGTAGAGTTTGTCCAATTTCACCCAAGTTATGACTATTCGGATTTTGTAGAAGGACTCCGTCCAAAGACGAATGAAGATGGTTCTATGGGTTTTGAATTGCAGGATGGCGTTTTTAAGAAATTCGTGGATAAGGCTAGAAGAAACTATGAGAATTCTAAAAAGTCCACAGAGGTCATTGCAAATGAATTATCTGTTCAAGAAGCAATGAAAGAGTTCTTTGATGATGTGGACACAGGAAATAACACATTCAAGACCAAAACGGGTACAGAATTTACAATCACAGATGTAGATGATGAGCATATTTATCTTTCAATACCACAAAATGCATCCATCAACAGTATCCGATTGAATATTTCTGAAATTAGACAGATGTTAGAGTCTGGAAGAGAATTTAACAAATTAAAAGATATTACGGAATTTTTCAATATCAATTTTACACAGCAGAGATATTCATACAACCTTGTTATTTTTAACGAGATCCAGAAAAAGAAAAAGACTGCAAAGATTATAAGACAGGAAGATTTGAAGAAATATGTATTCATCATTGATGAGATAAATCGTGGTGAGATATCTAAGATTTTCGGAGAGTTGTTCTTTGCTGTTGATCCAGGATACAGAGGTGTGGCAGGAGAGGTTTCCACCCAGTATGCAAATCTTCATGCTGATAGCAATGAAAAATTCTATGTTCCAGATAATGTTTATATCATTGGTACGATGAATGATATTGACAGATCTGTAGACAGCTTTGATTTCGCTATGAGACGAAGATTCCGTTTTGTGGAGCTTCGTGCAGATGAGCGCCTTGAGATGCTTGCTAACTTGAACAACGAAGAGAAAGAGGCTGAGGCAATTGCCAGAATGTCAGCTTTGAATGTGGAAATTGCAGCAACAGAAGGTTTGAATGAAAACTATCAGATTGGTGCATCCTATTTCTTGAAGCTGAAGAATATTGACTTTGACCAGTTATGGTCAGATTACCTACATCCGTTGTTACAGGAATACATAAATGGTATGTATGATGAAGAAGGTATTATGGAGCGATTTAAGAAAGCATATAACCAAGGAAAGTCGGATGGAGCTGATGTAGATGAGTCGAATTAAAATAAAAGATAATTCGAGAATACATAAGGAGTCATTGTCTGGCATATCACTTCTGACAAGCAAAATTGCAGATAAAACTTTGGAGCAGTTGGAGAATGAAGGGATATTTGTATTCCCGGAAATTCTTAGAGAGGCAGATGATATCACAAAAGACCAGATGATTTTACAGAGTGTAAACAATTATTATTTGTCGAGCAATGTCATGGGCTTCATGGGACTTGGAGATGAGAAACTCATAGTTGAATCAAGATTTAGTGGTAATGGGCGGGATTTCCTGTTTCAATATTTGCTTGAGAGAGTATTTGATGTCCCGAATATTGTAGATTTGGAAACAGATGCGAACAATGATGATCGTGTTTTCAATCTGCTTGTTTTTATCTTCCCACATTACTTAAAGAGTGCCATGCGTAAGGGTGTTTTTAAGACTTATGTGAGAAAAACATACAATGACTGCAATGTTAAGGGAACGATAGATATAGCGAGACACATTGTTAAGAATACACCGTTTATTGGTAATGTAGCATATTCGCAGAGGGAGTATTCTTTTGATAATAATTTGATGGAATTAATCCGTCATACGGTGGAGTTTATCAGACACAAGCCATACGGACATAAACTGCTTGCACAGGCTAAGGATGAGGTCAAGGATGTTGTAGCGGCCACTCCTAACTATGAGATGTGTAACCGACAGAAGATTATTGATGCAAATAAGACCAATACCATTAGACACGCATATTACCGAGAATATTGTGAACTGCAGAACTTGTGTCTACTTATCTTACAGCATCAGAAACATCAGATTGGAATGGGAAGCAAGAAGGTATATGGATTGCTCTTTGATGGCGCATGGCTCTGGGAAGAGTATATGAATTCGATTGTGGACGAGATTTTCTATCATCCGATGAACAAAGCTACAAAAGGTTCACAGCGTTTGTTTGATCATAATCGCGGACTTATCTACCCAGACTTCATCAGCAGAGACTCAGAGGCACGAGTGATTGCAGATGCGAAGTACAAACCGATTGATAATATTGGAAACAAGGACTATTTGCAAGTATTGGCATATATGTTTCGATTTGATGCCAAGAAAGGGTTTTATTTTTATCCTGAAATGGGAGAGGAAGAAGATGCTGTTATGTGGCTCAACCGTGGTTCGACTTATGAGAAGAATGTAGAGGCTCGAGGGGATATTTGTCTCATCAAGCACGGATTTCAGATTCCGACCGGGATAGATGTATATAGTGCTTTCACAGAGCAGATGCGATGTAATGAAATCAAATTCCTTGAAGGAATTTTAACGTCCGTGAAATAGGAAAAATATACTTTTTAACGATGCACCCCTCGGTTTAGAAAACTCCAAAGGGGATAATCGGCACTTAAAATGTAACTTTTATAATAGAAGAAACAGGTCGGCAAAATGCCCACAAAAACATGGCATTGAAGCTGAAATGAAAAGAGATTTTGGCATATGATTTTTTATGTGGCATATTCCACTGAAGCAAGACAGGATTTGAGGGACATTTATGAATATATTGCGTATGAATTGTTGGTACCTGAAACAGTTGCCGGACAATGGTTGCATTGTTCGGAACGATAGGAAATAGCAATACAAGTTGTAGGCAGGTGGCTACCCAGGAGCAGATGGACCGATTTTGAAAAACTCTGTATCAATTTTCTTTACAGATAAACTTTGTTCATAGATTTATGGTATAATCAGTTTAAGCGCTTGAATAAAGGAGATTATCCGGGAAGAAAATGAGAAGGCGCAGACGGAATGATTCTGTAATTCCGTCACTTCATGGGAGATAAATGTTATAGTGAATTTATAGTGAATAGAGAAACGCGATAGTGTAGTAAGCAATAATTTCAGATGATCCAGGTTTGATCAGAGAGGAGAAGAATATGAACAACTATTGTATGATCCAGAACTCCAAAACGTTTGCATTTTCCGCAGAGAATCCAACCGGTGTACGCGCAGGTGGTTCCCAGGGCGGTGACTGCACCAAGCTTCGTCCGACTGTGACGATTCCTGCAGGGGAAACCGTAACTCTGGTAGATGCTGCAGGACCGGGTGTGATCCAGCATATGTGGTTTACCGGATATGTAGGGCACCATTTTATCATCCGTATGTATTGGGATGATCAGGAATATCCGTCTGTGGAAGCTCCGCTCTCTGCATTCTTCGGATGTGCCTATGATGAAAATTTCGTGGACCGGGATGGCAAATATCCGGTGTTGAATTCTGCCATGATGCTGGTAGCTCCTGGTCGCGGCTATAACAGCTATTTTGAGATGCCGTTCCATAAGAGAGCTCGGATCACGATGGAAAACCGTGGTGACAAGGATGAAAATCTCTATTATATTATCACCGGAGCTTATCAGGAGATTCCGGCGGAAGCTGGTTATTTCCATGCCACCTATCGCCAAGAGCACCCGGTTCAGAAGGGTCGTACCTACACAATCGTTGACGGAATCGAAGGCAGGGGACAATTTGTCGGTGTGACTCTGGCAACTGGTATGAATGGCAACAATACATGTTGGGTAGAAGGCGAAGCCCGCATGTATCTGGACGATGATCCGTATCCGTCTATCCACTATACCGGAACTGAAGACTACTTCGGCGGTTCCTATGGATTTGGAAATGACATCATCATCAAGAGCTATCAGACCTTCAGCGGCTTATATACCGGCATGTATGCAATCTATGGAGACAACCGGGAATTCTATAACGGACAGCAGAGATTCCTGCTGTATCATTTCCATATTGCAGACCCGATCCGTTTTGAGAATAAGTTTCGTATGACACTCGACAACATGGGCTGGACCGGACCGCGTTACGATGATTACACCAGTGTTGCTTATTGGTATCAGACCCTGCCGTCCGCACCGCTGATGCCACTGCCGACAGATGCAGAGATGTGTATGAGATAATAGAACCAGATTGGAGATGTCAGATAGAATGGTTTTAACCTTGCGACACGTCGCATCGGTTATATCGGACTGACATCAGAGATTTGCCGGAAAGGATAGAGGTATTATGTTACTGGAAAAGAAGTTTTTGGAATTTCATCGTTATGCCAGCAGCCACAATCTGCCGCTGGAAGCTATCAGTGTCGGAGATGAGAACAAGGTACTCTGTGAGATGCACTACGCAGCAAATGCACCGAGAAATATTTATTCACATACCAAGAGTTTTACGGTAACAGCAGTTGGACTCGCAATAGAAGAGGGAAAACTAAGCCTGGAAGATCATGTGGCGGAAGTGTTTAAAGATAAACTTCCTTCAAATCCGGATCCAAATCTGGAGAAGATTCAGTTGAAACATCTGCTCTGCATGTCCAGTGGCTTTGGTAAGGCACTTCTGATGAATGAGGACAGACGTCCGGGCGTCGGCGCACCGGATTATGAGAAATATATGATGGCGCAGCCGGTTCCTGTGGAGCCAGGCAGTGCATTCTGCTATTCCTCTGCCGACAGTATTCTGGCTGCCCATATGGTAGAACGGGCCGTTGGCAAGCGGATGGGAGAGTATCTGTATGAGAAGGTATTCCAGCCCCTTGATATGGGATGGCCGCTCTGGGAGCATGATCCACAGGGACATCCGAATGGCGGCGGAGGTATGTATCTGACTTGTACCGAGATGATGAAACTGGGACAGCTCTATCTGGCTGAGGGTAACTGGAAGGGCGAGCAGATTGTCAGCAGGGACTGGGTGCAGGAGGTGTCCACCCCGAAATTTACCTTCGAGCCATCTGCAGATCTCTGGCATGTAGGATATGGCTATCAGTTCTGGATCAGTCCATATCCAGGATCCTATCGTGCTGATGGCGCATTCGGACAGATTACAACGATTCTCCCAGAGAAGGGATTGGTTGTTTCCATCCAATGTCCGGAGCGAGGTAATTTCGATCAGGTGAAACGTGCGCTGCATGAACATTTTCTGATGGAATTGTAAGAATAGACTTGCAACAATATGCTATAATTTGCCCAGAAACCGTACTTTTGGCTGAAAAGGCTTAAAATCAAGGCTTTTAGGGAATGTGGATGGGATTTGTACCCCCCCATTGTACTCCTATTTTGTAAAACAGTAGGATCATCAACCGGACTTCCTTCGATAAAAAAGAATATGATTTGTGGCGAAAGAAGTTCCTTCGGGGACTTCTTTTCACTTACATAAAAATGTCGGTTTGAATGTCGGTTAAGTGTCGGTTTGTTTATGATATTTGACTGCAATACATATTATGTGGTTGTACTTTTAATAATAATCGTATGGAATCAAGGAGAGATATTAACAGGGTAATGGAGCGTGAGATAGTGAAGGGGAGCTGCCCTTTGAAGCTAGATCATATTGAATTTGGAGATTATTCGTATCAGGAGATTACGTCAAGAGAGAAATTGATGGAGGTGCTATCGTATTTGTTGAGGATGCGGCAAAGAGAGGAATATCTGTAGAAACATTGAAATATTTAATGGGACATACAGATATAAGTGTTACCTCAAATGTGTATACACACCTTAAGTTGGAAGATGCACAGAGAGAAATGGAGAGGCTTGAAAGGATAGAAAAAGAAATGAAAAAGTGTGCCAAGTAAGGAAATAAAGGGCATAGGGAAAAAGTACTGATGAGTACGAATCGGGTTTATACCTAGATTTGTACTCATTTTACTTACCGAGATATGGTAAAATATGCGATTTTATGCTAGGATAGGTACACTAGGTTAGATGTCGTGAAAGTGTGATAAAACCTAGGAAAAATAAGGATATACAAGGAAAAACGAAGATTTGCAAGATAAAATTAAAGTGCTCATGGTTTGTCACGGCAGTCTATAATAAAATGGTTAGAATGCAGAAAAAAAGGGCTTTTGAACATTTTGTAATTAAGTTTTTAACTATGATTTACTTATTTTTTTGTGAGTAAGTGGGGAGTTGGATAAATGCAGTAGCATTTAAAGGGGCTGTCGTGTTAATTGTGTGTGCTTGGTGCGACAACCCCTTTATAATGTAAATATTAAGATGCCAGTAATGCCATATAACTTGATATGGATAAGCCTTCAAAAGTAATATAGTCCGGTGACATGATTTGGATAGTGGCTTTTTCATCATTCATTTCAACAACGCCTAAGCAACATACAAGTATGTTTAAATCTGTGGTATTTAGCAAATGGGCTAAGTGTGTTACAAGTTGGTATGCCTGTTCGCTTTTATCTCGAAAAGAGTTGTAGAAAACAAGGGTTACGGGGCAACTTGTAGTAGAAAAATGCAGTTCGATGTAATTATCGCCGATGTATGCGCTGTCTACTGTACCGTCAATACCGCGTAATCTGTTGTTGTCTTCAGCAAGCAAATCTTGGCTTCGTCTTTTTCTAACAGAGGGCTCACGTTCTCCTCTGACAACAGGTGCGGCGTTTGGGTCTAAGGAAGCAACAGCTCGTCCCATTGTTGAAGTAGATGAAGTAGTATCATCACGATGTTTCGTTGTACCTCTTTTAGGAGCACTAGAACCGCCCCGAAGAGGTTCTGTGTTACGCTGATACAAGCTTTTTAAAATTGATTTAATATGTTCCTCTGATATTGCTTGTGAAAATGTTTCAGAAGAAAATGAGGGCGCATTAGAAGATTGATGTATAATGCAATATGGGCACGATGCGTTATGTTCACTTCCCTTATGTGTTCTGAATATTTTTTTATTTTCAAAATATGGGAGTTCCACATAATCTAATTGAGCATAACAACCGGGAGTAGGGCAATGCAGTTTGCCGACATATTTCTCTAAGTAATCTCTACGAGATTCGATATCCTTTGCAAGAATGGGAAAGGATTTGTTTTTGGTTACATATAAAGCTTTATTCATAATTAAGCTCCTTTCTTGATATCACTAGTTACGGTTTATATATTATATAAGTGATAAAGAAAGAACTGTTATCCGTAATGTTAACCCCTTTCCGTGACATATTCAGAAAAGTATTGCAAAAACCTCAAAATCTAGTATAATATATATGCTACTATGTATTAACTGAAATAAGGTTAATACCCCCTAAGTCCGATTCTAGTCGGGCTTTTCTTTTTTTATCACAGGAAAATATTACCACATAATTAAATAAAAGTCAATGAATAGAGTAAAAAAATTAACTATTTAATTATTGAAAGTAAAAGACTTGATTTTTTGCGAGCTTATGGTAATATGTACATATACAATAAAGAGGTGATACATCATGGGACGGAAAATAAAGCTTAGTGAATCAATAGGATTACAGTTAAAAGAGTTTAGAACTAAATATAAAGTAAAAGGTAAAGATATTGCTGAGTTGTTGGGGAAAAGCCCGGCATATATTTCAAAACTTGAGAAAGGTCAAATTCAGCAAATTGAAAAAGGAGAATTAGTTAAAATTACAAATTATATAACACAATCCGATGACGGTTATTATTTGTTTTGTGAGAAAATTGCGGAAAAAGCCGATGCCAAAGAGCTGGATCATGATATTTGGTTATTGAATTTCGATTTGGTAGATAGAAAACTTCCGGTTTCAAGTGAATTGGTGGAAGAAATTAGGCGAAGAATGAAAGAATTAGAAATTTCACCAGAAGAGTTAGCAACATATATAAATCAAAATGAAGATTTAAGTCTGGAGTTTTTGCTTGAGCATAAGATAGACCCTAATTTAGTAGAAAAAAATGTATGGGTGCCATATCAAGAAGCAGACAGTATTGAACATCCACATTCACTTATTTTTTTAGAAGTTGAATCGAAAAAAATTGAAGCATTTATAAATGGAAAAGTTAAAAAATGTGAATACATATTTCCATATGCAATAGTGTATCATCTGTTAAAATGGGAGCATAAAAAACAAGGGGAGATTTTGGATGATGCATTAAGCAATTCGTGTAAGGCAGAAACGGAGGAAATTTTATTAAAACACAAGTTTTATTCACTTTCGGTACAGGCAAGGTGTAGTGAACAAAGTAGTTCGGAAGAAGAATATATAAAAATTTTAAATAACTTTGATATTAATAATATGGAGTATATTTCTGTTATTTTAGAGGAGATTAGTTTTCTGTCTAAGTATGATGTGAGTTATACAAATGAAAAATTAAAGTCGATTGTTGAAAATATGGAAAACTGTGATTCATCGTTTGTATTGGCGTATATGTCGCTTTCTTTAGTTGGTATAAAAGATTTACAGACTTCAATAAAGAGAAAATTTCTTCAAGATGTTGTGGAACTGATAAAAGAATATAGCAATATGGCAGAAACAGGAGAAAATATTGAACGATACTAGTACATAAGTGATGAGAGACTGATTGTCAGCAGTGGCGATTGGTCTTTTAGTATGTGTATGAAAGTGGTTAAGGAATAATCGGTCAATCAAAGGAAAATAAGTTTATAAAGGAAATGGGAAAAGAGTGAAATGCGTGAGGAAGAGTAATTTTTTTTATTATTTTATATTCAGTTATTGTCCTAATTTTTAACCGGAATTGAAATTGCTGTTATAAAAAATTATTTTATAACGGAGGTTCGGTTACATGGAAAACAACATTGTAAATGTATATGGCTACATAAGGGTGTCAACAGAAGGGCAGGTCAAACAGGGATATTCCTTAGCGGAGCAATGTGCAGAAATTGAAAAGTATTGCAGTTCCAAAAGTTACAACTTGATGGAGATTTTTAAGGACGAGGGTATCAGCGGAGCGAAAGCCAACGAGGACGAAATGAGTATTGAGCGTGACGGTCTGCTTGATATGCTTGCTTCATTGAAAGAAAATAATATTCAGTATGTTGTTGTGTTATCAACAAACCGCCTGTGGCGGTCAGACTTGGTAAAGGTTCTGCTACACAGAGAACTCAAAAAAAATAACGTGGATAGTAAAGCGATTGACAGACTGAATTATTCAATCTACACGCAAAATCCCAATGAGATTTTTGTAAATGGTATGTTTGAACTGTTGGACGTGTATGAGCGGTTGGAGATAGCATTGAAATTAAAACGTGGACGGTTGCAGAAAGCAAAGGGCGGTGGTTATGCAGGTGGTGGCGCTCCATTTGGTTATGAGTGTCTGCGTGGTGGCAAAAAATTGTATGTAAATGCAACAGAGGCAAAAGCGGTACGGAGAGTATTTGAGATTAAGCAGAGTTTTCCAGATATGACGCTGAAAAGCGTAACAGAGTTTATGAAAAGGGAAGGGCACAAGGGCAGAAAAGGTGCTGACTTTAACGCTATGCTTGTGAAGCGTATTCTTGATAAAGACAATTTTTATAGAGGATATTACAATTACGGCGGTATTGAGAGCGTGGGAGAGTATGAACCGTTACTTTCATAGAAAATAATATGTGTCTTGATATTGCTATCAGTTTGGAAAGATTGCAGTTGTTATATGATAAATTGCAGGAGCAGAAAAAACGTGGAACGGACTGTTGATGGGAAATTGTACTGCCAGCAAAAGTAGAAGAATAGCAGTAGGCAGGAAAGAAACAGCATTCAGAAGGGCATGGATGGTATTACATAGTAATTAAAAATTTTGAAAAAAATGTGAGCAGGAAGGAGCGTGCAGCGAATATGGAAACATTGGAAAAGGTTTGGGTTCTATATGACGAGATGTTTTGTGAAGAATTATCCATAAAGCTACTGTATCAGAATAAAGATTTAATTAACGAGTTCGTGGATGAAAATGAAAATCCCATTAGCAAAAGTGCAGTAGCAGACTGGATTATGGAGAACTATTACAATGACAGAAAAGTTGTGGAGTACTGCAAAGAGAGAAAAGGGAAAATACTCGAAACAGCGGAGCAACTGTATCAATATAATGAGGAATACAGAAAGGGCGTAGATGAAGAAAGATTGTATCTGCTGTATCTGATTGGCATAGCGGTTACAAAAGTTGCAAATAATTTTGGAGTAAGTCGGCAGACAGTATATAGCAGAATTAAAAACTTTGAAGAAAACAGATTGCAGGAATTTTTACAGGATGGCAGAGTGGCTTGACACTCTGTCATTTTTAAATTTGCCAGTCAGTTTGAAAAATTATGTGGGCGGTGTTCCCCTGCTATATTTACAATATATAATGGTTTCAGATGAATACACCCCGATTTTGAAATTGACAAAATAAATATGCAAATACATTTGAAAGGATGATTGACGAAAGCAGACCATAGCGTTACAATCCCCACCAAACATTAAGAAAAATTGGAACGCAGGATGTGTATAGATGCTCTTGAAAGTGTGGCATTGCGATTAATATTCTTGGGACACAAACAGGGGTGTTAAGCAATGCCTTGAAGTTGATGGATGGGAAGTATGGTGGTGCGTTTTATGTGCGGTACATCTGTGACACAGGCAGAGGATGTGGATGGTTACAGTTGGTAATCGAATACCCGACTGGGATGGTGCAGACACAACTGCTGTGTAAAAATGTCTGCAAGATTAGCACTTATGAAGAGGACGGATTGCCAAAGATTACACCTCATATATGCAGGCACACTTATTGTACAAATATGGCAAAGTTAGGAATAGCAGTAAAAACGTTACAATATCTTATGGGATATGCAGACGTAGCGACAACTTTAAATGTGTATACGCACCTTAAGCTAGAAGATGCCAAGGACGAACTGGAACAGTTGAAGGCAAGGGACCAGCTAAAAAAGGAGATGGCATTGGTGGATATGGAGAATGCCAAGAGAGAATTGAAAAGAGTGAGTGCGGTATAACACTGGGAGAAAAAATAGGACTGCTGTACGAGTGGTAAAATTTACAGCCATTTGTACAGCTTTTACCTACCAAGATAAGAAATAATATGCTAAGATATATCGAGATAGGGTTCTAAGGGGAAATAGATAGAACCCTTGTAAATACAAGGAAAATTGAGGTTATACCAAGATATGCAAGATAAAATTAAAGTGCTCATGGTCTGCCACGGCAACATCTGCCGCAGCACCATGGCCCAAAGCATCTTCACCCACCTGGTCCACAGACAGCACCTCGATGCTGTTTTCGAGATAGATTCAGCTGCGACCAGCCGTGAGGAAATAGGCAATCCGCCGCACTACGGCACCAAAAACAAACTATACGAGGAGCATATTCCTCTTATTCCACACCGCGCGAGACAGATGACACGCGATGATTATTTGTACTATGATCTTCTGATTGGAATGGACACTGCAAATATCAGAAATATGACAAGGATTGCAGGTGGCAGTGACAGTCAGCAGAAGATATTTAAGATGCTGTCATTTGCTGATTACGGGACAAATCATAAGCTTACAGCAGCGCGCGATGTTGCAGATCCATGGTATACAGGTGATTTTGATGCGACCTTTGATGATGTAATCAGTGGATGCCGGGGCTTGTTAGAATACATAAAAGAGGTGTATAATCTATAGCTATAGCAATTAAAAGAGAATAATAGCAGCGGTTACGGTGCTGAACACAGCTGCGATAATTAATTTCAGGAGGCACAAATGCAATTACAGAATGGAAGACCGACAGATACCACAGGCAGACTGGATAAAGAAATTCGTACATACGATTTTTTGGACAAACTGGGAATCGAATATCAGAGAATAGACCACGAAGCGGCATTTACGATGGAGGTTTGTGAGGAGATTGACAAGACACTCGGCGCAACAATCTGCAAGAATCTTTTTCTGTGCAACCGCCAGAAAACCGATTTTTACCTGCTCATGATACCGGGAGACAAGACCTTTAAGACAAAAGAGCTCTCGCATCAGATAGGCAGTGCGAGACTTTCGTTTGCAAGTCCGCAGGATATGGAAAAATATCTGGATATCACACCGGGCTCAGTCAGTGTGATGGGACTGATGAACGACCATGACAATGCGGTCAGACTTCTGGTGGATGAGGATGTGCTAAAAGGTGAGTGGGTTGGATGTCATCCATGCATAAATACCTCCAGCCTCAGGATAAAGACAAAGGACATGTTTGGCCCGGTGATAAAGGCCATGCATCATGATATGACAGTGGTAAAATTAACAGGTGAAGCATAGTAAAGCCTGGCAGAACGTAAGGAGAACCAATGGTAAAAGCAGTATTATTTGATATGGACGGAACACTCATAGATACGGAGAAATATTATCGTATTTTCTGGCCGATGGCACTTAAGCAATTCGGCTACGAGATGACAGATGAGCAGGCGCTTTCAATGCGAAGCCTCGGGCAGCCGTATGCACCGCAGCATCTTAAGGATATGTTTCATGATCCGGATATGGATTATAATAAAATCAGGGCATATCGGAGAAAAATCATGGAGGAGCATCTGGAAAAGGTGGGTATTGAGCTTAAGCCCGGTGCAATTGAGATACTTACATATTTGAAGGAAAAGGGCATTCACAGAGCGATTTCCACAGCGAATGATATAGAAAGAGCTGAGAAATATCTTAAAAAGATAGGGCTCTACGGATATTTTGACAAGATCATCTGTGCACCTATGGTGGAGCATGGAAAGCCGGCACCTGATGTGTATGAGTTTGCATGCAGCGAGCTTAAGCTGGCACCTGAGGAGTGTATGGCGGTAGAGGATTCGCCAAATGGTGTCAAAAGTGCATATTCTGCAGGCTGTAAGGTTGTCATGGTGCCGGATTTGACACAGCCTGATGAGGAGCTGAAAAAGATGCTTTTTGCCTGTGTTGACAGGATAGATGAGATTAAAAGTATAGTATAATCACAGCATATATAAGTCGTGGAGGCATGATGGGCACAGAAAATGATTTACCGGGAATTTCATTAAAAGACGAGCAGAGACAGCTTCAAAATATCATAGGGATTGCACAGGATAATCTGGACCGTGCAAAGGAATCGGTAAAAAAGCTGACAGATGATTTAGAGGATTTAAGAGATGTCTACGAGGCGCAGGACAAGGAGGGACTTGCCCTGTGGAACAATGCGACAGCGCAGCTTCATGAGAACGAGAGAAATATCGTAAGATGTGAAAAGGCGCGGAAAAAGCCGTATTTTGGCAGAATAGATTTTAAGGATCCGCGTCAGAAGTCACAGGAGTCCTACTATATAGGCAGAGTCGGTATTGCAAAGAATGCATCAGAGCCTGTGGTCATTGACTGGAGAGCACCGATTGCATCCGTATATTATGAGAGCAGTCTTGGACCATGTAAGTACACGGTGAGCTCAGAGGGTACTTTTGAGATTGATTTAAACAGAAAGCGCACCTATGAGATTGCGGAGGATAAGCTCATCGACTTTTTTGATTCAGATGTTGTAGCAAATGATGAGCTTCTGACAAAGTATCTGGCTAAGAATAAAAAGGCAGTGCTCGGAGAGATTATCGCGACAATCCAAAAGGAGCAAAACCTTATTATCCGCCGTTCGCCAAAGACGAATATCATTGTGCAGGGAGTTGCAGGCTCAGGAAAGACAACGGTTGCAATGCACAGGATATCGTACATTTCATATAATTATGCTGATGATTTCAGACCGGAGGATTTCTACATTATAGGCAGTAACCGCATTTTGTTGAACTATATTACAAGCGTGCTTCCGGAGCTTGATGTGTACGGCATAAAACAGATGACTATGGAGCAGCTTTTTACAAGGCTTTTGTACGAGGATTGGGATGACAAAAAGTACAGCATACATGAAGTCAGCAAAAATGACAGTAGAAACAGCATAAAGGGCAGTAAAGAATGGTTTGAAGCTCTTGAAAAATTCTGTTTAGATTACGAGGAAAAGTGTATTCCAAGAGATGAGGTCTACATGGAAAAAACAGGCAATCTGCTTGTGGGAAAGGTGCTGATAGACACTTATCTGCATGATAATCCGCTTCTTTCCATGCAGAGTAAAATCCTCATGTTAAATGAGATAATTTACTCGAAGTATGAAAATGAGGTTCTCGGTAAGGAAGTGAAGTTCCCTGCAAAGGAGCGCAGGGTGCTTGATAAAAAATACAAAACATATTTCGGTAAGGATGACTGGAAAGGCTCTGTGTATGATTTTTACAGGGATTTTCTGCTTAGTCAGAAGGAGAAGGAATATGATATAGATATTCCAAAGGACTCATTTGATGTGTATGATCTGGCAGCACTTGCGTATATTTATAAGCGCATTAAGGAGACAGATCCGGTTCGTGAGGCGAGTCATGTGGTTATTGATGAGGCACAGGATTTTGGCATGATGGCATACTGCTGTCTGCATTACTGCCTCAGAAACTGCACATACACTATCATGGGCGATACCTCGCAGAATATACATTTTGAGTATGGCTTAAATGACTGGGAGGACTTGAAAAAGCTGATACTCACAGGCACATATGACGCATTCGGTCTGCTTCGAAAGAGCTACAGAAACACTGTTGAGATTTCAGAATTTGCAACAGAGATACTGCGCCATGGAGATTTTGCAATCTATCCGGTGGAGCCTATTATCAGGCATGGAAACGCAGTGCGCATAGAGGAGTATGCCAATGTGCGCTCACTGATTTCGGCATCGGTTGACACGATAAAAGGCTGGCAGAGTGAAGGCTATGAGACGATAGCTGTCGTGTGCCGTGATGAGGCAGAGGCTCTCAAGGTGTCTGCTGAGCTTAAAAAACATATAGAAATAGCAGAGGATGATATTGAAACTGCACAGTTTGGTGCAGGAGTCATGGTACTTCCGGTCGCGTATACAAAGGGACTTGAGTTTGATGCTGTATTGCTGTTTGACCCATCAGAGAGAAAATATCCGGCTGATGATAGTCATGTGAAGCTTTTGTACGTTGCGGCTACCCGTGCACTTCATGAGCTTGCTGTATTCCACCGGGGCAGGCTGACAACGCTTATTGCAGACCCTGCTCCTTCCCACAGGCATCAGAAGGAGTTTTCTGCAGAGCCGCTTACCAAGGCAAAGGAATATGAAAAGCAGCAACTGACAGAAAAAGAGATAGAAGAGCAAAAGCGTGTTGATGGCAGACGCGATATGGATGAAAGAGAGTATTTTGGTCCGTCGCGCATTGTATTAAAGCCTGAGCAGGTGACAAATAAGGCTGAAAATGAGAAGCTTGATTTATCTGCATTTGTAAAAAAAGACAGGGAAAATCAAACACAATGTACTGCTACAGATATGGCAAATAAAATTAAGATTAGGGAAGTAAGTAAGGCTGCAAAAAAGAGCAGCCTCCCTCTCAATCCCTCCCCATACGCATACGGCTCAATCCCGGACAACGATATACTTCGTGTAAAGGGACATTCAAAGGGCAAGTTTGCGGTAAAATGGCTCAAAAAAGGTAAGTCGCATGTTGAAATCGCCACAGCGGACGGCACACTTTATGTGATACCAATAACACCGGAGATAGTACGTGTAATCTTTATAGAAGGAATTGGAGTGAAGCCGCACAAAACCTATTGGAAGCAAAAGGCCGATACAGCCTTCAAATGGGTAGCAAAGGAATCCAAATCGCTTATTGAAATTCAAACGGAGAAGCTGATACTAAGGATAGAAAAGAAAAACGGTGCCATACAGTATTTTGATGCTGACAGAAATCTCCTTGTAAGTGAAAATGCCACAGAGCCAAGGCTTTTAAATAATGGCGAGTGCTACATATTTTTTGACTGGGACAAATCGGAAAAGCTCAAATCCAAGGGAATACTTGCGACAGACCTTACTGATTTGACAAACAAAGCCAGATATATTTCGTTCGGAGGCAGACAGCAGAGGCTGCCGCTTGTCGTGTCAAACAAGGGCTATGGAATCGCACCAGCATCAAGGCGCACAGCACTCTTTTGCAATATAAAGATGTACGGACAGTATATCTTTGTAGATGGTGACACTCAAAGCGACTATTACTTTATATGCGGAGGCAGTGTGGGGTATACACTTGAGCTGTACGGTACATTATAAAATGCAAGTTGCCCAAAGCAAAATTATCTGATAAAATATCGGCATGAGTATATACGGAGGATAACAGATGAAATTCAGGACAGAAAACGAGTTTACACATTTCAAATTTTCGGATGTGCATGTGAGCGATATCATGATGAACTTTGGCACCTTCAAAATATGCCTTGACAACGTAATCATAAAGGCAGATAATTCTAAAAACAGAGATATCCGTGATATGAGGACAAACGGCCTTATATTAAAGCTTTCAGATGCAAATATTATTTCATTCATACGCGAGGGCTTTAAGACATATGATGCCGATGGCAACCTAAAGAGCACCACGGCTGACGAGGAGATAGAGGAGACAGATTATATCGACACCTTCAACAATTTTCTTGACGGATACGCATATTTAATCGAGAAGGAGAATGAAAATTATACCTTCGTATTCGATGGAACAGATGAGCGCTCGTACACCTTGATTGTATCGGCATCAAAAGACGAGTGCGAGTGGGACAGATTTATGAATATTGAGGCATAGAGTATGCCATGGTGCATTTTTAGACAAGTCCAAGATGCACCATGGCATTTTTAAGCCCATCCTCTTTGATATCGTCTGTCACTATATCGGCAACAGCCTTGACTTCATCGCTGGAATTGCCCATGGCAACACCGACATCACAGTAGCGCAGCATATCAAAATCATTCTGGCCATCGCCAAAGCCTATTGTATCAGCCTGACTCATGTGAAGAAACTCTACCACATCACGTATGCCGGTTGCCTTGTTGACACCGCGCAATGTAATCTCACCGCTGTAAGGTTCAGGCTCTTTAAAGCTGCTCAGGGTTACTACAAATTCATCGCCGAGGAGCTTTCTTAAATCATCAATGTGGTAGTTGCAATTGCAGTAGATGGTGCTTTCAACATCGGCGTATCGATTAGAAAAGCTTGATAATTCATCATCAATCACGATATCCTTAAATGTCGGGTTGTCCTGTATAACATGCATGTCAAACTGCTTTGAGAATGCTGATATGAATTTGTCGGCCCACTTGTGGTTGGTGATGCTTTTATCCTTTGTCTGGAAGATAAGTCCTGTGTCGTTGTCACCAACAGTGTCAAGAACCTTCTGTAACAGATTCTGCCCATAGACATGATGTGCAATTACCTTATCACCCACAGTGACATAGCCGCCGGCAGCAGCCACCACGCCGTCAAAATCAAAGGCTTTTAATGATGGATAAATCTGATTGTAACTACGTCCTGTGCAAAGAAAAATCATGTGACCGTTTTGTTTTGCGTTTATTAGAGCATCAGCGGTTGATGGGCTCATGGTGCTATTGCCGAAATCAACGAGAGTGCCGTCTATATCAAAAAATAATAGTTTTTTCATAAGTGTTACCTGCCTCATTATTATTAATTACATATACCAGATATACTCTACAATACGAATTCAATAAAGGCAATAGGGAATAGCCTAAATTTATTTAATAATTGCTGCAAAAGAAGGCTCTGTTATAACCACAATTAAGAAAAACTATAATATATTCCTATACTTTATTTTCTTAAGTTTTGACTATGATGGGTTGAAATAATAAGTTTATTGTGTTATAACGTTAAACAACAAAAAAACAATAAATGCGTTGAAGGAGACTTGGATCACCAGACACCGACAGGAATACAGCGTCACCGACTGAGAGCGCTGTTTGGAAGAGCTGATTGCAGGAACACTACCGGAGCAGATCTGTTGAACGATTGATATGGTTTATTGCATAGATAGGTTTATCGTATGTGAATTAAGCTTTTTATATATCAAAAGTAGGCAGATACGATTCATCCACGTTACGGATAAGAGTGGAGAAACAGGAACAGTCCTTTTTCTCAAAGCGGGTGGTACCGCGGAATATTTTTAGAATTTTCGCCCCGGAGCATTTCATTAATTTGATATGCTCCGGGGCTTTTTGGCGTATATAGCCCAGTTTCGACAGAGGCACATAGCAATTTGTGGGCTATATACAATACTACATAAATTTATATTCCGTCCCGCTTACAATAAATTAGCTTTACGAAAAGCTATGAAAAGGAGCACAAAAATATGGAATTCTTAACAGGAGCAGTTCAAAAGGAAGACCTCGGTATCGCAGAAATTCTTGCAGGCGACTACGAGGGCAAAAACATCAAAGTAAAAGGTGCGATTCACACCATAAGAGATATGGGTGAGGTTGCATTCATCGTCTTAAGACGCAGGGACGGACTTATACAGTGTGTATACGAGCCGGGCAAATCCCAGTTTAGCGTCGATGATCTAAAGGAAGCAGATACCGTGGAGGTATGCGGCACATACAAGAGTGATGACCGTTCTCCAAACGGCTTCGAGCTTCGTCTTGACACTATCACAATTTTATCTGAGCCGGCGGAGCCTATGCCGCTTCAGATCAACAAATGGAAACTGAATACTTCGCTTGAGGCAAAGCTCAATAACAGGGCAGTGGCACTCAGAAATCCAAGAGAGCGTGCTACGTTCCGTATACAGGAGGGTATCACAAGGGGCTTTAGGGATTTCCTTTATAATAATGGATTTACAGAGATTCATACGCCAAAGCTTGGTGCAAAGTCAGCCGAGGGAGGCGCCAACCTCTTTAAGCTTGAATATTTCCACAGACCGGCTATATTACAGCAGAGCCCGCAGTTTTACAAGCAGATGATGGTAGGTGTCTTTGACAGGGTATTTGAGACTGCACCTGTTTTCAGAGCAGAAAAGCACAATACAAAGAGACATCTGAATGAGTATACATCACTCGATTTTGAGATGGGCTACATTGACGGCTTCGAGGATATTATGGAGATGGAGACCGGCTTTTTGCAGTACACCATGGAGCTTTTAAAGACCTCATACGCCAAGGAGCTTGAGCTTTTAAAGATTAAGCTGCCTGACGTGACAAGCATACCAAGAGTCAGATTTGACGAGGCAAAGCAGCGTGTCGCAGAAAAATATAACAGACAGTTCAGAAATCCATTCGACTTAGAGCCGGAGGAGGAGGTACTTATCGGACAGTACTTCAAGGAAGAGTATGGCAGTGATTTTGTATTTGTCACACATTATCCTTCAAAGAAGAGACCGTTCTATGCCATGGATGATCCGGCAGATGAGACATATACCTTAAGCTTTGACCTGCTTTTCAGAGGTCTTGAGATCACAACAGGCGGCCAGCGAATACACGACTACAACAAGCTTATGGAAAAAATCGCAAAGCGTGGCATGGAGACAGAGGGTATGGAGAGCTATCTTTCAGCCTTTAAGTACGGCATGCCGCCACATGGAGGTCTTGGAATAGGACTTGAGAGACTTACAATGCAGCTTATCGGAGAGGACAATGTGCGTGAGGCAACACTGTTTCCTCGTGATCTCAGCAGATTGGAGCCATAGGTCACAGCTTTTGTGGTTGTGGCGGGTGCGCTGTAAGGCTTTGAGGTTGCATGTGTGTATATATTTTGTTCAGAAAATTTTTAAGCTTGTTCCGACATTTCCTGCGGATAGGTTATTGGCAGGAGGTATGCTGTGAGGTATTACAGGCTGTGAGCGTCGGAACTGTTAAAAATTTGTCTTCGCAATATATATGCACCCATGCTTTGCAGGGTGTTTAGCGCACCCCAGGGCAGATATTGGTATATTCTAAGAATAAATTTAAATATCAGGAAAGAGAGAAAGGATATCGTATGAATCATATAGGAACAAGAGAAATCGCCACAGAGCGGCTTACTCTTCGCAGATTTGAAATAGAAGATGCCGAGAACATGTTTTACAACTGGGCAAATGACCCGGAAGTGACAAAATATCTTACATGGCCGGCGCATGAGAGTGTTGATACTACAGAGACTATTTTAAAAGAATGGATATCTAAGTATGACGAAAAAGATTTTTATCAGTGGGCTATTGAGCTTAATGATCTCGAGCAGCCTATCGGAACTATAAGTGCAATTAAAACTGATGAGAGAGTTGAGTCGGTTGAAATCGGTTATTGTATCGGAAAGAGTTTCTGGAATAACGGTTATATGACAGAGGCACTCACAGCTATCATCAGATTTTTCATCAATGAGGTCGGTGCCGGACGTGTATGGGCCAGACATGATACTGAAAATCCAAATTCCGGCAAGGTGATGGTTGCGGCAGGCATGGATTATGAGGGTACTTTACGCCATGCAGGCTTCAACAATCAGGGTATATGCGATGAAGCGGTATATGCAAAGGTCAGAAGTGCAGCACTTGACGAGGAACCTGAGGAGGAGACTCCTGAGCAGCAGGCTGTTACCACAAAGGTGATGGGCGAGGACGGAGTCATGAGAAACGTAATCTCTGACGAGACTATGGAGTATGTCGGAATCCTTGCAAAGCTTGAGCTTTCACCGGAGGAGGCAGAGGCTGCCAAGAAGGATATGGCAGATATGCTTGATTATATCGACAAGCTCGAGGAGCTTGATACTTCGGGAATTGAGCCAATGAGCCATGTATTCCCTGTAAACAATGTATTCAGAGATGATGTTGTCACAAACGGTGACGGAAGTGAAGCTACACTTGCCAATGCACCGGTCAAGAAGGACGGCGGATTCAAGGTACCAAAGACAATCGGCGAATAACGGCAAGGAGGAGAAAAATGGATTTAATGTCTTTAACTGCCGTGGAACTCGGCAAGAAAATACAGGCAAAGGAAGTTACAGTGGAAGAGGCTGTAAAGGCTGCCATTGCTTCTATAAAAGCAAAAGAAGAAAAGATAAACAGCTTTGTCACAATAGACGAAGAGGGTGCACTTAAAAAAGCAGCAGAAGTTCAGGCAAAAATTGATGCGGGAGAGCTAAAAGGAGCGCTTGCGGGTGTGCCTGTAGCCATAAAGGATAACATGTGTACAGAAGGGCTTCTCACCACATGTTCATCAAAGATACTCTACAATTTCATCCCGACCTACACAGCGGAGGCTGTTAAGCGTCTTGAGGATGCAGGCTGTGTCATCGTTGGAAAAACCAACATGGATGAGTTTGCCATGGGAAGCACCACAGAGACATCTGCATTTGGAGCAACCAAAAACCCATGGAATACAGAGCACGTACCGGGAGGTTCATCAGGTGGAAGCTGTGCAGCAGTTGCAGCAGAGGAGGTACCGTTTGCACTCGGTTCAGATACAGGCGGATCAATCAGACAGCCAAGCTCCTTTTGTGGTGTGACAGGAATCAAGCCAACCTACGGCACAGTTTCACGATATGGACTCATTGCCTATGGCTCATCGCTTGACCAGATTGGACCTATCGCAAAGGATGTCACAGACTGTGCTACTATACTTGAGGCAATCGCTTCATATGATACGAAGGATTCGACATCAGTAAACAGAGACGATTTGAAGTTTACAGAGGCGCTTGTCGATGACGTAAAGGGTATGAAGATTGGTATTCCAAAGGATTATCTCGGAGATGGACTTGACCCGGAGGTAAAATCGGCAATCCTTGCAGCGGCAGATGAATTAAAGAAAAAAGGTGCTGTTGTGGAGGAATTTGACCTCGGACTTGTAGAGTATGCCATTCCTGCGTACTATGTAATCGCCTGTGCTGAGGCAAGCTCAAACCTTGCCAGATTCGACGGTGTCAAATACGGATACCGTACAAAGGAGTACACAGACCTTCACAACATGTACAAGAAATCGCGTTCTGAGGGCTTTGGACCTGAGGTAAAGAGAAGAATCATGCTCGGCTCCTTCGTACTCTCATCAGGATATTATGATGCATATTACTTAAAGGCATTAAGGGTAAAAGCACTTATCAAAAAAGCCTTTGATGATGCCTTTGCCAAATATGATGTGATACTCGGACCGGCAGCACCAACCACAGCTCCAAAGCTTGGAGAGAGCTTAAGTGATCCAATCCAGATGTACCTTGGTGATATCTACACCATATCTGTAAACCTTGCAGGTCTTCCGGGAATATCGCTTCCGTGCGGCATGGACAAAAACGGACTTCCAATCGGATTACAGCTCATCGGAGACTGCTTTAAGGAGAAGAATATCATCCGCGCAGCCTACAGCTTTGAAAAAACAAGAGAGCTTAAGCGCAGCACTATTGCGGAGGAATACAGTAACAAAAATACAGCAGATACCAATAAATCTGCCGGTGCACAGTAGGAAGGAGGCAAAAAGGATATGAAAAACTATGAGACAGTCATCGGACTTGAGGTCCATGTAGAGTTAGCTACAAAAACAAAGATCTTTTGCGCCTGCTCCACAGCATTCGGAGGCGCACCAAATACACATACATGTCCTGTCTGCACAGGACAGCCGGGCTCACTTCCTGTTTTAAACAAGCAGGTTGTAGAGTACGCAGTGGCAGTAGGACTTGCCACCAACTGTACCATCACACAGTACAGCAAATTTGACAGAAAGAACTATTTTTATCCGGATAACCCGCAGAACTATCAGATATCACAGCTTTATCTGCCAATCTGCCGCAACGGTTCAGTGGAGATTGAGACAGCAAACGGAAAGAAAAACGTCAGAATCCATGAAATCCACATGGAGGAGGATGCCGGAAAGCTCGTACATGACGAGTGGGAGGACGTATCTATCGTAGATTACAACCGTTCCGGAGTACCTCTTATAGAGATAGTATCAGAGCCTGATATGCGCTCCGCTGAGGAGGTTATCGCATACCTTGAGACTCTGCGTCAGACCATCCAGTATCTCGGAGCATCTGACTGTAAATTGAATGAGGGCTCAATGCGTGCCGATGTCAACATCTCAGTCAGAGAGGTGGGCGCAAAGAAGTTTGGTACACGTACGGAGATGAAAAACCTTAACTCCTTCAAGGCTATCGCACATGCCATCGAGGGTGAGCGTGAGCGTCAGATAGAGCTTCTTGAGATGGGCAGAAAGGTAGTACAGGAGACACGTAGATGGGATGACAACAAGGAATCATCACATGCCATGCGTTCAAAAGAGGATGCGCAGGACTACAGATATTTCCCTGAGCCTGACCTCGTGCCAATCGTCGTATCTGATGAATGGATTGCACAGATAAAGGCAAAGCAACCTGAGCTTCGTCCACAGAAGCTTGCACGCTACAAGAAGGAATACGACATCCCTGAGTATGATGCAAAGATTCTCACAGAGTCAAAGCATATGGCAGACATATTTGAGGCTGCCACAAAGCTCTGCGGCAAGCCGAAGAAGGTTTCAAACTGGCTGATGGTTGAGACAATGCGATTGTTAAAGGATAATGATATGGATGCAGATGCGATAAAATTCTCACCTGTAAACCTTGCAAAGCTTGTAGATCTGGTGGATGCAGGCACGATCAACTCATCTGTTGCCAAGGAAGTATTTGAGAAAATATTCCGGGAGGATATCGATCCTGAGCAGTATGTCGAGGAGAACGGTCTTAAGAGCATGAATGATGAGGGTGAGCTTAAAGTTACAATCCAGGCTGTCATCGATGCAAATCCACAGGCAGTTGAGGATTATCACAATGGCAAGAAGAAAGCCATCGGAGCACTTGTAGGTCAGACCATGAAGGCCACAAAGGGCAAGGCAAATCCTGCTGTTGTCAATAAGCTTCTTATGGAGTTGTTATAATTGGATAGATATTAAGAAAATGGAACCGACAGGTCTTTTGATCTTGTCGGTTCTTTTTTTTCAAAAGCGCCTCAGCTTGCTTGCACGCATTTATTCAGTAGTGTATAATAGTTAAATGGCTGATAAAGCAGCTAAATGATACAAAGGCGGTAATTCACCTATGAATAATGATGATTTCAAGGAAGTACCTGACAATATTCAGGATAATAATGAAGAAACTACAAATAACATAGATAATACAAACGATAACAAGTCAAACGACTACGAGGATGTCTGCTACATCTGCCGCAGACCGGAGAGCGTGGCAGGCAAGATGATACATATCCAGCCGAACCTGTGCATCTGCAACGATTGTATGCAAAAGACCTTTGACTCCATGAGCAACGGTAATTTTGGCAACCTCGGAAATCTGGGAAATATAAGCAATATGGATTTTGGCAATATGCCCAATATCAGCATGATAAATTTGTCAGATCTGACAGGAGGCATACCAAACAGCCAGAAGCTTAAGAAGAAAAAGCCAAAGGAAGAGAAAAAGGTCGAGCCGATTCTTGACATTCACTCAATTCCTGCACCGCATAGGATTAAGGCGAGTCTTGATGATTATGTGGTAGGTCAGGAGCATGCAAAGAAGGTCATGTCAGTTGCTGTGTATAACCACTACAAGCGTGTCATGGCTGACAATAAGCATAAGGCGCAGGAAGAGAATACCACTGCAAAGCAGGCTTCAAATAAATATGATGGTGTGGAGATTGAGAAATCAAATATGCTCATGATCGGACCTACAGGTTCAGGAAAGACATATCTCGTAAAGACTCTTGCAAAGCTTTTAGATGTGCCACTTGCCATAACAGATGCCACATCACTTACTGAGGCCGGATATATCGGTGACGATATCGAAAGTGTGGTAAGTAAGCTTCTTGCGGCTGCAGATAATGACGTGGAGAGAGCTGAGCACGGTATCATTTTTATAGATGAGATAGACAAGCTTGCAAAGAAGAGAAATGCCAACCAGCGTGATGTGAGCGGAGAGTCCGTGCAGCAGGGTATGCTTAAGCTTTTAGAGGGCTCAGATGTTGAGGTGCCGGTTGGTGCCAGCAGCAAGAATGCCATGGTTCCGATGACCACAGTTGACACGAGAAATATTCTCTTTATATGCGGAGGCGCTTTCCCGGGACTTGAGGATATCATAAAGGAGCGCCTGAACAAGGAGGCTTCTATAGGCTTCAAGGCTGATTTAAAGGACAAGTATGATGGGGATGAAAACCTGCTCATGCAGGCCACTGTTGATGATATCCGTAAATTCGGAATGATTCCTGAGTTTATTGGACGACTTCCTATCATGTTCTCACTTGAGGCGCTCACCGAGGATATGCTTGTAAAGATATTGAAGGAGCCAAAGAATGCCATAATCAAGCAGTATCAGAAGCTTCTTGAGATGGATGAGGTAAGGCTTGAGTTCGACGACGATGCACTCTATGCCATCGCCAAGATGGCAAAGGAAAAGAAGGTCGGAGCCAGAGCACTTCGTGCGATTATAGAGGATTTCATGCTCGATATCATGTATGAGATTCCAAAGGATGACAATATCGGCACGGTTACAATCACTAAGGATTACGTTGAGAAGAAGGGCGGCCCGCTCATTCAGATGAGAGGTACACCTGAGCTTGCAGACAGTCAGCACGTTTAATCGTTAAATGATTATGAAATTGTGAATTGGCTGTAAATGATGCAAACAGGCTATGCGTAATGAATCTATGTGTAGTCTGTAATGATTTATAAACGTTCATATATCAAGAGGAATTGGAAAAATGAAAATTATCCACTGTGCAGACCTGCATCTGGATTCGAAGATGACCTCGAATCTGTCAAAGGAGCAGGCAAAAGAGAGAAAAATGGAAATACTGCGTACATATTCAAGGATGATAGAGTACGCCAGAAATAACGATGTAAAGGCGATTATCATAGCAGGCGATTTATTTGATACGAGAAATGTGTCAGCGACTGCCAGAAATCTGGTAAAGGATTCGATTACGTCAAATCCGGATATTGATTTCTATTATCTTAAGGGTAATCACGACTCGGACAATTTCATATCGAAGCTCGATGAAATCCCTGAAAACCTTAAGCTTTTTTCTAATCAGTGGACCTCATACAGCTATGGAAATATCACAATAACAGGTCTTGAGATAGACAAGTCTAACCAGGCTGCCATGTACAATTCTCTTGTGCTCGACAATGACAATTACAACGTTGTCACTCTCCACGGACAGCTCGGTGATGAGATTTCCACAGGCGACCTTAAGAATAAGGGCATTGATTATCTTGCGCTCGGTCATGTGCATGAGTATCAGAGCGGACAGCTTGACAACCGTGGCATGTACTGCTACAGCGGCTGCTTAGAGGGAAGAGGCTTTGATGAATGTGGACAAAAGGGCTTTGTGGTGCTTGATATAGATGATGAGAAGCTCACGGCAGGCTTTAGCTTTGTACCGTTTGCGTACAGGAGCCTCTACACGCTGTATGTGGATGTGACAGGAGCCATGACCACACAGGATGTGGCTGTGAAGATGGAAAAGGCCATTTCGGACAGTGAATATTCATCGAGAAGCATGGTAAAGTTCGTGCTTGTAGGTGAGGTGGACGTGGATTGTGAGATAAACACAGATTTCCTCAAGGATATGTTCGAGGAATATTTCTACTATGAAAAGGTGTATGATGAGACAAGACTTCTCATCAATTACAGTGAATACGAAAAGGATGCATCACTTAAGGGTGAGTTCATACGGATGGTGCTTGGCTCAGATATGACCGAGGAGCAGAAGTCTGAGGTCATCAGGTGTGGTATATCGGCGCTTAGCGGGGAGGAGATTTAGAAATTGAAGTTAATAGCTTGTCACATAAACAACTTCGGAAAGCTGTCCGATCTTAATATCAATTTCAATGATGGAGTCAATGTCATAAACCAGCCAAACGGCTGGGGAAAGAGTACACTTGCGGCTTTTTTGAAGGCTATGCTGTACGGCTTTGATACGAAAAAGGAGCCGGGCGCCTTTGAGAGGGAAAGAAAGCTCTATAAGCCATGGCAGGGCGGCACTTATGGTGGAGAGCTTGATTTTGAGGCCGATGGAGTGGAGTACAGACTTGTAAGGACCTTTGGCCTCACAGAAAAGCAGGATGATTTTCACTTATACAGGCTTGCAACCATGGTTGAGTGTGATGATTTTTCACCACTGCTTGGAGAGGAGCTTTTTGACCTCGACCGCAGCTCGTTCAAGAGAACGATATACATAGCACAGGCAGACTGCATGTTTTCGTCATCAGACAGCATCAGCGCAAAGCTTGGCAATATGGCGGAAAATACAAATGACATCAACAACTTCGAGTCGGCGACAGCGGACATTAAGGACATGATGAACAAGATGTCACCAAACCGTATCACAGGCTCCATCAAAAAGCGTGTAAATACACTCACAGCCTTGGAACAGGAGCTTAAGAAGTATCAGGCAGCGGATGAGGCGGCAGCACAGCTTTCACAGAAAATAGATGAGAAAACTGCCCAGAAGAAGGAGCTTACCGGTATCAGAGCCGAGTACGGCAGGGCGCTTCAGGTGGCATCTGAGGACAGCAGAAAGCAGGCACTTCGTGAAAACTACGAGCAGCTTTGTGCTGTTGCAAAGGAGAAAGAGAGCATTTACAATGCTGCAATGGCAGTCTTTGGAGACAAAGCACCGGATGAGGCAGAGCTTTTGGAAAAGACAAAGCAGGCCGGAGAGCTTGAAAGCTTAAAGGCTGTGGAAGATAATCTGAGCTTTACGCCTGAGGAGGAGCAGTATTTAGATACACTTTCAGGTATGTTTAAGGATGGTGTGCCATCTGATGATGGTCTTGATGAGATGCAAAAGAAGATTGCAAACATCCAGAGCGTCAAGAATGAGTACAGCCATATGGAGCTCAAGCTCTCGCAGATGACCTCACTTGCAAAGATGGCAGATGATGAGGAGGAGCCGGAGACACCTGAGAAGACTAAGCTTGTACCTGCAGGTATTGTGCTTATGGTTATCGGTCTTTTGGCAGCGGCTGTTGCCACGGTATTCAGTCTGAATGAGAAGTACAATGTGAAGGAAATCATGTTTCTTGTGGTAGGCATAGCTGGAGTCGCTATGGCGCTTTGCGGTGTTGTCATGATGGTCTATGGAATCCGTCTGAACAACAAAAAGCAGAGAGCATACATCAGGCTTATGGCTGAGCGTGAGGAAAATATAAAGCAAAAGGAGATACCGATTCAGGAATTAAAGGAGCAGCTTGAGCAGATTCAAAGCGGCATTACATCAATGGAGCATGAGGTATCGCAGTTTTTTGACAGCTTTTCGATTGAAGCAGATGAATCGCAGTATCAGGAGAAGCTTTATGAGCTTCGCACAAAGGCTCATGACTACAGCCGTTTCAACGAGCAGATAGGAAAGCGCGCCAAGACAAAGGCTGACTATGAGAAGGCAAAGGCTTCGCTTGATGAGTATTTAAGTCTCTATGGATATGACAGTGCTGCAGAATATACACAGACACTTTCACAGATGAAAAAGCAGCTCGCAGAGGCCGGCTTTGCAAAGGAAAATATGGACAGTGCTCTTCAGAAGAAAACGCAGTTTGAGAATGACAACGATATGGACAAGCTTCTTGCACCAAATGAGTGTCCGTATACACTTGATGAGCTCAATGAGATGATTTCAAAGGTCGAAGGCAGCCTCGATGAAATCAGGGCATCCTTAGTGCAGTACGGCAGACAGATGGATGATCTGCAGGAGCAGCTTGATATGAGGGATGAAAAGGAGCAGGAGTATCGCAACTGCAAGCAGATACAGGCTGAGGAAAAGCATAAGTACGAGATACTTGGGCTTACATCAGACTATCTGACCAGAGCAAGGGAGCAGTTTACTGCCAGATACATGGCGCCTATTTCCAATGGCTTCCAGAAGTACTTCGGTATCCTGACAGAAAATACAGACAGAGACTGGCAGGTGGATGCCAATATTTCAATAAGGATGAAGGAGCAGGGACAGCTTCGCGATGTGAGAACCATGTCGGCAGGCTACAAGGACCTGATAGGCATATGTATGCGTTTTGCGCTTGTGGATGCGATGTATCCGGGCGAGAAGCCGTTCCTCATACTTGACGATCCGTTTGTGAATCTGGATGATGAGAAGCTTGCTCGAGGCAGAAGGCTGCTTGCGGTGCTTTCGCAGGATTACCAGGTGATTTATTTTACATGTCATGGAAGCCGCGAGTAAATTTTGGTCGAAGCTTTGTTTATATTAATTGATAAATATGGTAGCATATTTTTATTTATAGAATATAATTATATGAGGGTCAAAATATCTTTTGACCCTCATATCTAAATATTATATCATATGAGGTAAAATATGCAGTTCATAGTATCAAAAAAGGAGTTCATTCCACCGGTAATAGCTCCTGATATCATAGAGACATTGGGCGATGATTACGAGATATGGACATATGAGGATTACGAAAGACTCCCACCACTTTTGGTGGGAGTTTATTCGTATTCGGCTATTCCAAAGTGTCTTGCTCCTTTATCCACGCAGGGACTTGTAAAAAGCGGTGTGTTCAGGCTTCAAAGGGAGTTTGTTCCGGGACTATACGGAAATGGTGTGTATGTGGTGGTTATTGACACAGGTGTGAATTATGCGCAGGAGGCTTTTATGACACCTGAGGGTAAGACGAAGATTGCAGTGCTGTGGGATCAGAATACGGATACGGTTTATTCTGAGGATGAGATAAATGCTGCTATTTTATCGGAAAATCCATATGAGAGCATACCGGGCGATGAGGATGGGCATGGTACGTTTGTGGCGAGCGTGATATGTGGCAATGACAGACCGCAGGATGATTTTGCAGGTGTGGCACCACAGGCTAAGCTTATTGTCGTGAAACTGAAAAGGGCACCTCAAAAGCTGTATGATTTCTACTTTATTCCGGATCGTAAAATAGTGTACTCGGAGGTTGATGTGATGAGAGCAGTGCATTTTGCAGATGAGTTTGCAGGTCAAAAGGGAGCACCGGCTGTCTTTTGCATGGCGCTTGGCTGCAATAACGGAAGCCACACGGGAGCTGAGGATCTTTCAGAGTATCTGGACTATATCACGGCAAAAAGAGGCAGGGCCGTGGTTGCGGCAGCGGGCAATGAGGCGAACAGCAGGCATCATTATAAAGGGCGCATAACAGATACAGTCGATGATATTGAGATAAATGTTGAGCAGGATATGGATGGGTTTTATCTGGAATGCTGGGCACTTTCACCTGAGCTATTTACGCTTTCTGTCATATCACCGAGTGGTCAGTCGAATCCGGCAGGGGTACCAATGCGAATAGACAGCGGTGAATACTCATTTCTGCTTGAAGGAACACAGGTGACTATTGACTACAGGCAGACCGGCAGACAGACGAGGGATTTGCTTATATTTATCCGCTTTGAAAAGGTGGTGAAGGGAGTGTGGACCATCAGGGTATTTCCACTTAGTACTATTGGAGGTGTTTTTAATATGTGGCTCCCGATGACAGGACTTCTTGATGCTGATGTGAGCTTTATTGTCTCGGAGCCTGATACCACGCTGACCATGCCTTCGGATGCTAAGCTTGTGATAACGGCGGGAGGCTATAATTCCCTAAATGATGCAATACTTTTAGAGTCGGGAAGGGGTTTTGACGCAGACGGTGGAATAAAGCCGGATCTCGTAGCACCGGCTGTGGATATCACAGGGGCAAATCTAAGAGGAATGTATATAGCACTAAGTGGCACATCGGCGGCTGCTGCAATCACTGCAGCGGTGGCGGCTCTCATCATGGAGTGGATGATAGTGAGAGGCAATGTTTTGCTCGCAAACGGAGTGGATATAAAAAATGTCATGGTAAGAAACTGCCGCAGAAAAGAAAAAACTGACTACCCAAATAAAATTTTTGGCTACGGATTCATGAATGGGTTTGCCAATTTCTAAGAAAACGGATATAATATATTCTAAAAGATAAAAAGGAAGGGTGAATGGATGACAAAAAGCAATAATTTATTAGCGGATTACGCTGCAAAAAAACAGGATATCTGTATTAAAAATGACACAATTTCAGATAGTCTTTTCAGGGAATATGGTGTCAACAGAGGACTTAGGGATGTAAACGGAAAGGGAGTTCTGACAGGTCTTACGAATATTTCGGAGATTGTTTCATTTAAGACGGGCGAGGATGGCAGCAGCGTGCCATGTGACGGACAATTGTGGTACAGAGGCTACAATGTAAAGACACTTACAAATAACCTCAAGCCCGGAGAGTTTGGTTTTGAAAAAATTGCTTATCTGCTGCTTTTCGGGCAGCTGCCATCGGAGAGTGAATTGGCTGAGTTTACAGAGGTTTTAGGAAGAAGCAGAACCCTTCCTACCAATTTTACGAGGGATGTCATCATGAAGGCTCCGTCAAAGGATATCATGAATTCCATGACGAGAAGTATACTGACACTGGCTTCATATGATCCTCTTGTAGCAAAGGCGGGCATCGACAACAATATCAGACAGTGCTTATCACTTGTTGCAATATTCCCGATGCTTGCAGTTTACGGTTATCATGCGTATAATCATTATGAAAATGATCAGAGCATGTATATTCACAGGCCGGATCCAAAGCTTTCGACAGCTGAAAACTTCCTTAGGATGCTCAGAGCTGACAATCAATATACAGAGCTTGAAGCAAGGGTGCTTGATATGGCACTTATTCTTCATATGGAGCATGGCGGTGGAAACAACTCTACATTTACCACCCGTGTGGTTACATCGGCAGGTACAGATACATACTCTGCTATCGCGGCAGCCATGTCATCCCTTAAGGGACCAAAGCACGGCGGTGCCAATATCAAGGTGATGGAGATGATGCGGGACATCCGTTCGCATGTGAAGCACTGGGATGATGAGGATGAGGTGAGAGCATACCTCAGAAAAATGATGGATGGTGAGGTGTTTGACCACAAGGGACTCATCTATGGAATGGGACATGCGGTGTATTCACTTTCTGACCCGAGGGAGCGTATATTCAGAGGCTATGTGGAGAAGCTTTCAGTTGCAAAGAAGAGAGATAATGAGATGAACCTCTATAATACAATAGAGAAGGTGGCTCCTGAGATTATCGCTGAAAAGCGCCATATCTTTAAGGGTGTTTCTCCGAATGTCGATTTCTACAGCGGCTTTGTTTATGAGATGCTTGGTATTCCTATGGAGCTTTACACACCTCTTTTTGCCATTGCGCGAATCGTTGGCTGGAGTGCCCACAGGCTTGAGGAGATTGTCGGCATGAACAAGATTATCCGTCCGGCTTACAAGAGCGTCATGAAAGAGATAGAGTAACGAGAGGATGTTACAGTCTATCGTTCATATATCAATAATACGATATGTTGGGGATTGGACATATTAAAAGAATCGAGGTATTATACAAATGAGTTTTACAAAGGTAAAAAAGGGCGTCTGTGCAGCAAAGGGCTTTGTTGCAAACGGATTAAACTGTGGATTAAACAGTGACAAAAACAAAAATGACCTGGCTTTAGTTTATTCAGAAACACAGTGTCAGGCAGCGGCTGTTTACACAACAAACAAGGTGAAGGGTGCGCCTATTCAGGTGACAAAGGCACACCTTGAGGCATCAGGACATACGGCAAAGGCTGTTATTGCCAACAGCAAAAACGCCAACACCTGCAATGCTGACGGAGTAGAGAAGGCTCAGAGAATGTGCGAGCTTGCAGCAGCAGAGCTTTCGATTGATCCAAACGAGGTTATCGTGGCATCTACAGGAGTTATTGGCCAGGTGCTTCCTATTGAGCCTATCGAGAGCCATATAAAGGAGCTTGCAAAGGGACTTTCGGCAGACGGCAACGACAAGGCTGTAAACGCTATCATGACTACAGATACCGTTCCAAAGCAGTATGCGGTAAAGTTCATGCTTGGAGACAGTGAGTGTACAGTAGGCGGTATGGCAAAGGGAAGCGGCATGATTCACCCGAACATGGCTACTACCTTAAACTTTATCACATCAGATGTTGCCATCTCATCGGAGCTCATCCAGAAGGCCTTGAGCGAGATTGTAAAGGTTACCTACAACTGCTTAAGCATTGACGGCGATACCTCTACCAATGATATGGTAAGTATCATGGCAAACGGCCTTGCAGGAAACACACCTATTACTACAGAGAATGATGATTATCAGATCTTTAAGGATGCACTGTACGAGGTGCTTTCAAATCTTACAAGAATGCTTGCAAAGGATGGAGAGGGTGCTTCAAAGCTTTTAGAGTGCACATGCGCAGGTGCGCCTGATCTTGATACAGCAATTATTGTGGCAAAGAGCGTTATCCGTTCACCGCTTTTAAAGTGTGCTATGTTTGGCGAGGATGCCAACTGGGGACGAATACTTTGTGCTATAGGCTATGCGGAGGCTGATTTTGATATAGACAAGGTGGAGCTTCACCTGCGCTCAACAGCAGGAAGCATCAAGGTGTGCGAGAACGGTGCCGGAGTTGACTTCTCAGAGGAGGAGGCAGCAAAAATACTGCATGAGGATGAGATTTACATCGACATAGATTTACACCAGGGAGATGTGTCAGCCAAGGCATGGGGCTGTGATCTTACATATGATTATGTAAAAATTAACGGAGATTACAGATCTTAATCTTGACAAGTAATATTGATTAATGATATTATTTTTTTAGAGTAATTAATTAAAAAAGTAAAGCGAACGAGGGCGTTCAGATATTAGGTTATTTGCGCCCTCTTTTTTGTTGGAAAAATCACATTTACAAAAGAGAGGTTAGGAGGCGGTACATTGACTAAGAATGCATTGGATATGATTGATGAGAAAATAGTAGAGCTGCTACAGGAAAATGCACGTATAGCGATAAAGGAGATAGCGGCACAGGTGTTTTTGTCATCACCGGCTGTAACAGCCAGAATAGAGAGATTGGAGAGCAAGGGAATCATAAAGGGCTATCATGCCGCTGTTGATTCGGTTAATCTGGGCTATAAGATAAAGGCTTTTGTCAATCTGGACCTGGAGCCTGTACAAAAGGAAGAGTTTTATCCGTTTATTGAGAGTGTGGAGAATGTCATAGAGTGCAATTGTGTGACAGGAGAGTATTCTATGCTCATAGAGGTGGAGTTTTTGAATACGGAGGAGCTTGATGACTTTATCAACACTCTGCAGAAATTCGGCAAGACAAGTACACAGATAGTTTTTTCCACTCCTGTTGAGCACAGAGGCCTGCCTGTACATTCAGGTTTTGATGCATAAGATGATATGAGAGTCAAAAGATATTTTGCATGATTGAATGAAGTGTGCTAAAATAGTTTGCAAAAATACTGACTGTTAAACATGATTGTGGATGCTTTGAATAGTCAGATATATTGATTACGGCAGGAGGATAATATGAGTAAGAAATTAGGCTTCATAGGTTGTGGAAACATGGGAAAGGCAATGATACACGGAGTGCTTGCATCAGGCAAGGCACAGGCAAGCGATATTCTTGCATCTGCAAAGACCGAAAGCTCCAGAGAAAAGAATGCAGCAGAGCTTGGAATCAGGCTGACAGCGGACAATAAGAGCGTAGCAGAGTTTGCAGATATTCTGTTTTTAGCAGTAAAGCCACAGTACTATGAGGAGGTTATAGCAGAGATAAAGGACACTGTTAGTGACGATGAAATTATTGTTTCGATTGCACCGGGCAAGTCACTTTCGTGGTTTGACGAGATGTTTGGAAGGAGCTTAAAGGTTATACGTACCATGCCAAATACACCTGCCATGGTTGGTGAGGGCATGATGGGAGTCTGTGCAAATGAAAGAGTATCGCAGGCTGAGCTTGATACAGTGCTTGATTTGTGCTCGGGCTTTTCAAAGGCTGAGATGATAGACGAGAAGCTCATGGATGTAGTGACAGCGGTCAGCGGAAGCTCACCGGCATATGTGTTTATGTTTATCGAGGCTATGGCAGATGCAGCTGTAGCAGGCGGCATGCCAAGGAGCCAGGCATATACATTTGCAGCCCAGGCAGTGCTTGGAAGCGCAAAAATGGTTCTCGAGACAGGAAAGCATCCGGGCGAGCTCAAGGATATGGTGTGCTCACCTGCCGGAACCACTATCCAGGCTGTGCGTGTGCTTGAGGAAAAGGGCATGAGAAGCAGTGTTTTTGAAGCTATGATGAAATGCCTTGATATCTCCCGCAAAATGTAGTAGAATTATTGCATTGAGTTAAAGGAGAAAAGCAATGAGTCAGGCAAAGGTTGATAAATATAAGAATGAAAAGGCAAATCGTAAAAAAACAAATGCCAGAAATAAAGTAAAGCGTGTTATAGCACGAATTGTTGCAGCGGCAGCTGTAGTCGCATTGGTAGGCTGGGGCGGTTACTCCGGATATCAGTACTATGAGAAGAGTCGTCCGGTGAACTGCTATTACGCAGATATCAGTGCTGTCAGCGATTATCTACAGGGATTATCTACAGACAGTGAGCAGTAGATTATATTTTTGATACATAACATATATTTTACGATTTATATGATTAAGTTAAAATACCTCGCAGGTTACTGCGAGGTATTTTCAGTTTTTGAAGAATCCCCGGGCTCTTTTTGTGATTCAGATACAGTCTTTGCATTTTCTTCGGTATTTGAGCTGTCAGAGTTTTTTGCTTTGGAGAGTGTGTTGTCAATTGCGTTGAGCAGCACTTTGGAGGTGTACTGACTTGTGTTTGCGTAGGAAATATTATCGGTGGATTGATTTTGCACAATCTGCGATACGAGCTCGTTCATCGCAGGCTCAACAAGCGGATACATGGTTTCCACCGAATCAGTCATGTTTTCAAGGCTTATGGAGTTAATGTTATTGCTGTCCACCGCCACAGACACATCGATAGCCGCCCCACCCAGCGCTACAGATGTATTGTACACACCCGGTGTATACATGCCGGTTTCTTCGACTGCAGGCTTTGGCTCATCACCTGAAAAGAAATATGTAGCAGCGAAAATTATCAGAAGAAGCAGTATGCCAAGGAGCACTCCGGTGAGAATGACATGCTTCATTTTTACAACGACGATTTTTGTTTTTGCACTCATATGCGCCTCCTGTGGTTGTTTTATATATAATATGTGTGTGGACGCGGAAATATGACAGATATTCCTGTCTATAACGAAAAAGAGATATCCATGAAGGATATCTCTTTTATGTTATAAGAGCGATAGACGGGGCTCGAACCCGCGGTCTCGACCTTGGCAAGGTCGCGCGTTACCAACTACGCCACTATCGCATGTATTAAGTTGTGTGCTCTCTTATGCTTGGCACGTGTTATATAATACACGATAGTGGTGTATCTGTCAACCATTATTTTTAATTTTTTGTAATAAGTTTTTCAATTTTGTCCATATATTATTTTGTGAAGATATGCATTTCGCGGTTGCTTTTTATTGACATAATTATGTCAATGAAAGGAGTGAAGTATCATGCCACTTATTATGCCTATTAAGGATTTACGCAATACAACCGAGATTTCCAATATTGCACATAAGGAACAGGAGCCTATTTTTATCACCAAAAACGGATATAGCGACTTGGTTGCAATGAGCAGTGAACTGTATGATAAATTTGCAAGAATGAATCGCATTGACGAACCACGCAAAATCGTTTATGTAGTAACAATACAGTATCAGGGACGGAATCTATAAAGAAAGCACCAAAATACTGAGGAGAATATCAAGGGGATTCTCGATTATTGTGTCCATGCAGGCATATTTTGATAAGATAGTAAAAGGATTGGCAAAGAAAAAAATAATTACTTTTCCGGATTATGTGATTATGATACAATTATGGAAAATAGTGTTTTATGAATCTAACAAATCGTTAAGAAAAGAATCGAAGGTGGTGCAAACGAAAAAGCAGTATTGAGACT